>ERZ1034361.1287-NODE-1287-length-13700-cov-3.015929_pt1 | contig 13700 bp, 15 predicted proteins | sample MGYA00520617_ERZ1034361 | MGnify/ENA primary metagenome ERZ1034361 (study PRJEB33736, sample SAMEA104284507) | Azolla filiculoides | biome: Urban; feature: Water surface; material: Ditch water | place: Netherlands | collected 2015-10-28 | depth 0-0.1 m ... | reverse complement strand
CCCTTGAATGCTTTTCTGGCCCACTGATAGTCAAAGCCTGGCACATCACGTGGACCGCCGGTGGCGCCTTCAATGAAGTGAACAAAGGCAATGCCACGCTGATTGAGTGATTCGATCAAATGACCAAATACAGCCTGAGGGTTTGAATCGACGATGTCATTAAATGGCGTTACTGGAGATAAACGGATACCCACTCTGCCGGCACCGATCTCTTTCACAACTGCATCAACGATCTCTAAAGCGAAGCGGCATCGATTATCAACTGAACCACCATAAGTATCAGTACGTTGATTAGTGCCGTCTCTTAGAAATTGATCAATCAAGTAGCCGTTGGCACCGTGGATCTCTACACCATCAAAGCCAGCACGAATAGCGTTGGCTGCAGCTTGGCGGAATTGCTCAACTACATCTCTGATTTCTTCAACTGTTAATGCATGCGGCGCTGGAATATCAACTTTACCTTCATGTGTGTAGGCCACAACATTCGGTGCAATCGCTGAGGCACCAATTGGATGAGGGCCTCCCGTTAAACCCGGGTGCGTAATGCGTCCAACGTGCCAAATCTGAGCAACAATTTTGGAGCCTGCATCATGAACAGCTTTAGTAATTGGCTTCCAACCTTCTACTTGTGCATCAGAGTAGATGCCTGGCGTAGCCATGTAACCTTTACCAACTGGAGAGACTTGAGTGCCTTCACTGATAATCAAGCCAGCATTGCTACGCTGACGATAGTATTCAACGTTCATGGAGCTACCCGGAATATCTCCAGCAGCCTCGTCTGCACGACAGCGCGTTAATGGCGCCATCACAATACGATTGGCTAATTCAATATCGCCAATGCGAACGGGTTGAAACAATTTAATTGCATGATTAGTGCTAGACATCTACGATCCCAGGTTAAGCAGTAAAGAAGGGATCAATCATATCAGCTAGATCAAATCGATGTTGATCAGCAATCGATAGACTAGCTGACTTCTTTAGAGAAATATCGTTGCTTAAACCAAAGAGAAACCGTTACCAAGGCAATCATGATGGGCACCTCCACCAAAGGCCCAATGACTGCTGCAAAAGCAGCACCGGAGTTAATGCCAAAGACGGCAATAGCAACTGCAATAGCTAACTCAAAATTGTTACTTGCTGCTGTAAATGAGAGTGTGCAACAACGTTTGTAATCTACGCCTATTTTTCCAGTGATAAAGAATGTCAGTAAAAACATAATCACAAAATAGATTAGTAATGGGATAGCTATTGCCACAACATCCATAGGGATGCTCACAATCAAACTTCCTTTTAGACTGAACATCACAACGATCGTGAATAGCAAAGCAATCAAAGTCAGCTTACCGATCTTAGGTACAAAATGTTCGTGATACCAATCCTTAGAGACAAACTTCAACATCATGTAACGAGTCAACAGGCCAGCCACGCAGGGAAGACCCAAATATATGAGGACAGTTTGAGCAATCTCAAACATGGTGATATCGACAACAGTACTATGTAAACCAAAGAATGGCGGCAAGACAGTCAAGAAGACATAAGCATACAAACTAAAAAATAGAACCTGAAAAACCGCATTAAAAGCTACCAAGCCAGCAGCGTATTCTGTAGATCCTTTAGCAATATCATTCCAAACAACCACCATAGCAATGCATGGTGCAATGCCAATAAGAATTAAGCCGGCCATATACTCAGGATGATGCGGCATAAAAATAATTGCCAAAAAAAACATCAATAAAGGCGCAATGATCCAGTTCATCAAAATGGATAAGCCAAATACTTTTTTATCTCTAAAAACATCAGGTAGATCTTCGTACCTTACCTTAGCAAATGGCGGATACATCATGAGAATCAAACCAATTGCAATTGGAAGGTTGGTCGACCCTGATTGAAATGAGTGAATAAAGCCTTCTGAAGAAGGAATAAAGTACCCAATGGCAATCCCAAGAGCCATCGCAGCAAATATCCAAAGGGTCAGATATCTATCTAAAAATGATAGTTTTTTAGTGAGAGCAGTCATTTAAATTTTCTAAGTAATTAATGGGCCAACTTCTTAAATTTCTCATGGACAGTTTGCAAGTCTGATCCGTTTAAGAGCAAATCAGCAACTTCATCTAGGTATGCCTTCAATCCCAACATAACATTTCGAAAAGCATCCCGCTTATCCTGATCGGAGCCAATCACCTGGGAAGGGTCCGGGAAGCCCCAATGCGCTGTAGCAGGATTACCTGGCCAAAATGGGCAAATCTCTCCTGCCGCGTTATCACAGACAGTCACAATAAAATCCATTTGAGGGGCATTTGGTAGAGCAAACTCATCCCAACTTTTACTTCTGAGATTTTTTTCAGAATACCCCATACTCAAGGCCAATTCTCTAGCAAAAGGATTGACCTGAGTGCCTGGCGTAGAGCCGGCTGAATACCCTTTAAATAATCCACTAGCGTGCGTCGATGCTAACGCTTCCCCGATGACAGATCGAGCAGAATTATGGGTACATAAAAATAATATGTTGTATTGCTTCATGGTGAGGATTTAGAACAAACGATCTTTAGGAATTAGCAATGAGAACTGACTACCCTTACCAAGAGTTGATTCAATCAATAACTCGCCGCGATGGCGCTGAATAACGTGCTTAACAATGGCCAAGCCCAAACCTGTTCCACCTGTGTCTCTAGATCTACTTTTATCTGCCCGGTAAAAACGTTCAGTCAAACGTGGAATATGCTCTTGAGGGATACCAGCTCCAGTATCTTTGACGCTCAAGATGGCAGAGCCATCAGCTTGATCCTTAAATTCAATTTTTATTTGACTGCCCTGCGGCGTATAACGAACTGCATTAGATATCAAATTAATAATGGCCGAACTTAATTCGAATTCATCACCTAAGATATCTTTATTAGATGACTTCACCAACTCAATTTGATGCTGATCTTGAGATATCGCTTTTGCCTCTACTAGCAGCTTTTCTAACATAGCTGAGGTATTAATTTTTTCGTATGCCGGCGGCTCAGGATTGGCCTCTAGGTTAGCTAAGACCAATAAATCATCTACCAATGCTTTCATGCGGAAAGTTTGGGCAGACATCATTACCAAGTAATTAGCTTGCTCTTCTTTAGTTAAGGGCAACTCTTGAAATGTCTCTAGAAAACCGGAAAGAACAGTTAAAGGTGTTTTTAACTCATGTGAAATATTAGCGACAAAGTTCTTGCGCATAGATTCCGTTTTATCTAATTGAGAAACATCTTGAGACAAGACTAATTTTTGATGATCGCCATAAGGAAAGATCTGAACATCCAAGGAGAATTGTTCTGCATCCCCCATATTTTTTAATCTGACTGGCTCCGAATAATCTTGCTTAACAATATATTCAACAAAAGTAGGTTTTCTGAGTAAGTGAATAATTCTTTGGCCAGAATCCCTCTTAGCATCTAAACCAAAATGTTGCTCAGCGAAGCGATTGCACCATTCAATCTGATTTTCTTCATTCAGCATGATCACTCCGTTAGGAGATGCCTCAATAGCTTGAATGAAACGTTGATGCTGCTGCTCAATATTTAATAACTTGGTACGCCAAGACTTGACGAGTTTATGGAGGCGATAATAAACCTCCCCCCACAAACCCATGGCTGTTGGGACCTCTCCGTAACTTGGGGAAATGAGCAACTGGGATAAGCGATGCAGATTAAATGCCTGCCTAAATAATAAAAACCCTAAACTCAATAAAACACTCAACCAACCGGCTGTCTCTGAAACAAACTCAGCCATCATCCATGCAAATATGGCAATGATTGCGAGTATGGCAGTTAGTCGCATAAAAACTGAAAACATACTTAGCTCACCACCAAACGATAACCGCTACCGCGGACAGTATCGACCATATTTTCAAGTTGAGCTGGCGATAATGCCGCTCTCAAACGCTTGATATGTGCATCAACAGTGCGATCCTCTACAAAGACATGATCACCCCAGACTTTATCTAAAAGCTGAGAGCGGGTATGAACACGATTGGGATGCGCCATCAAATATCGCAATAATTTGAATTCTGTTGGACCAAGGCTGAGAGTAACTTCTTGATCCATTTGTTTAACGTAAACACGATGAGCAGCTGGATCTAAAAATAAAGGTCCTGCCGCTATAAGGTCAGCGTCTAGCTGCGGAGATCTTCTGCGAAGTACGGCCTTCACTCTAGCGATCAATTCTTTGGGTGAGAATGGCTTGGTCACGTAATCATCGCCACCTGCTTCTAACCCACTAATCTTATCGTTTTCCTCACTGCGAGCAGTCAAGAAGATAATAGGTATGTCTTTGGTTCTTTTTTCTAAACGAAGTTGTTTGGCAAAATCAACCCCAGACTGGCCAGGTAACATCCAATCCAAGAGGATAAGATCAGGCAAGGCATCTTTCAGGGCTAGCGTTGCCTCTTGAGTATCGCCAGCCAATTTGACTGTATAGGCGTGATGTTTGAGGTTGATAGAGATCAGCTCTGCAATTGCAGGCTCATCTTCAACCACCAACACCCTGATTCCAGTCATTTATCCGTTCGCTTCTTTCTGTAATTGTTCCTGTGAAATATGTCGTACATCCGTACCCTTAACAATATAAATCACAAACTCAGCAATATTCTTCGAATGATCGCCAATACGCTCAACAGCCTTAGCAATTGATAGCATATCAAGCGCTACTGTAATGGTTTTAGGATCTTCCATCATATAAGTCACTAATTTTCTGACAAAAGCTCTAAATTCCTCGTCAATTTGCTTATCTTCCTCAACAACCTCTGCAGCTGCCTTGGTATCTAATCTGGCAAAAGCATCAAGACTACGGCGCAATAAAGAGATTGCCATCTGTCCTGAAAGTTTAATTTCTGAGGTGTTGATGTTATTAACCAAATTAACTTCAATCATGTGCTTGGTTCTTCTAGCAATCCGCTCAGCCTCATCTCCAGCACGCTCAAGGTTAGTAATAGCTTTTGAAACAGCCATCACCAATCTTAAGTCTCTAGCAGTTGGTTGACGTCTAGCAATCAACTCTGTGCATGATGAATCAATCTCTAATTCAAAATGATTCACATCACGCTCTCGCTCGATCACTTGATTAGCCAAAGCCAAATCCATTTTAGAAAAGGCTTTCATTGAATCAATCACTTGCTGCTCAACCAAACCACCCATAGCTAGCAACTTGGTACATAAAGTATTTAAATCATTGTCAAACTGGGAAGATAAGTGTTTATCGCTCATTATTTTGTCTCCATTAGCCAAATCGGCCTGTAATGTAATCTTCTGTTTCTTTACGTTTTGGCTTAATAAATATTTCGTCAGTTTTGCCAAACTCAATTAATTCACCTAAATACATATAGGCGGTGTAATCAGAAACCCTCGCCGCCTGCTGCATGTTGTGAGTCACCATCACGATGGTGTAATCATTTTTAAGCTCCGTCACCAATTCCTCAACCTTCGCTGTAGAAATCGGATCCAAGGCTGAAGTAGGCTCATCCAAGAGCAGCACTGATGGTTTAACAGCAATACCTCTAGCAATGCATAAACGCTGTTGCTGACCACCCGAGAGTGATAAGCCACTTTGCTGAAGCTTATCTTTGACCTCATCCCAAATAGCAGCCTTTTTCAAAGCCCATTCAACGCGATCATCCATTTCGCTTTTTGAGAGCTTTTCATAAAGACGAACACCGAATGAGATGTTGTCGTAAATCGACATAGGGAATGGTGTTGGCTTCTGAAAAACCATACCAATACGTGATCTCAATAGATTTAAGTCTTGCTTGGCATCTAGAATATTTTCACCAGTAAAGATAACTTCGCCCTCTGCTCTTTGGCCCGGGTACAAGTCATACATTCTGTTTAATGACCTCAACAGGGTTGATTTACCGCAGCCAGAAGGCCCAATAAATGCAGTCACTTTATTTTGAGCGATGTTGAGATTAATGTTTTTTAAGCTATGGAAATTGCCATAGTAGAAGTTGAGATTTTTAATCTCAATAGCATTAGTTAGATTGTCTGTATTGTTTTGTGTATTCATATTCTTCTATTCATCCGCTTATTTTTTCAAGCGATCTCTAAACATCACACGCGCAATGATGTTGAGACCTAGAACGGTCATGGTGATCAACAAGGCACCACCCCAGGCTAAATCAACCCAGTTTTCATAGGGGCTCATAGCAAATTGGAAAATCACGACTGGTAAGTTAGCCATCGGAGCATTCATATTCATAGAGAAGAATTGGTTATTCAATGCTGTGAATAACAATGGTGCGGTTTCTCCACTCACACGAGCCAAGGCCAAGAGTATTCCTGTCATCACCCCGCTTTGAGCCGCTCTTAAACTGACTGATAAAGATACCTTCCACTTCGGAGCACCTAAAGCATATGCAGCCTCCCTCAAACTACCAGGAACCAAGCGCAACATGTTTTCAGTGGTTCGAACCACCACAGGGATCGCAATCAGTGCCAATGCAATCGAGCCCGCCCAAGCTGAGAAATGATTGACTTGAGCGACTAAAACGGCGTAGATGAACAAACCAATCACAATAGAAGGTGCTGACAACATGATGTCAGTTACAAATCTGGTGATGGATGCAAATCGATTATTTTGACCGTATTCAGTCAAGTAAATACCTGCCATGACACCAATAGGGGTACTAATAAAGGTAGACACCACAACCATCATCAAGCTACCAACAATAGCGTTAGCCAAACCACCACCCTCTGAACCTGGAGCCGGCGTGCTAGAGGTAAACATATTCCAGTCAATGGCACTAATGCCTTTGGTCAACAAAACAAATAAGATCCAAAGCAAGAAGAACATACCCACTGCCATGGCAGCAACTGATAGGCCCATGCCTATCGCATTACGTCTTTTACGCCGCTTATATAAGTCTTGATTAATGTTAGTCATCATGATTTAACTCCTTGCCTGCTTTCCATGCGGACCAACATCCACTTAGCAAGACCAAGAACAATGAATGTAATCACAAACAAAGCCAAACCTAAGGCAAATAATGCTGCGTAGTGAAGGCCTGGCTCGGCCTCACCGAATTCATTAGCCAAGGTAGATGCGATTGAGTTACCTGGTGAGAATAATGAAGCACTTAGCTTGTGCGCATTACCAATCACAAATGTCACAGCCATGGTCTCGCCCAATGCGCGACCTAAGCCCAACATGATTCCGCCAATCACTCCGCTTTGGGTGTAAGGTAAAACAATCTTGGTAACAACTTCCCAAGTTGTGCATCCAATGCCATAAGCCGATTCTTTTAAAACTGGCGGGACAACCTGAAATACATCTCGCATGACTGAAGCAATGAACGGCAAAATCATCACTGCCAAAATCAGGCCTGCGCAAAGCACCCCAATACCGTTAAAGGCACCAGAAAATAGAATTCCCAAAAATGGAATTTGGCCAAGAGTGGCTGCTAAGGCTGGCTGAATGTAATCGGCAAATATTGGAGCAAAAATAAATAAACCAAACATGCCATAAATAATAGATGGCACAGCTGCTAATAGCTCAACGGCAGTACCTAGGGGTTGCTTGAGATGAGCTGGACATTTTTCGGTTAAGAAAACTGCAATACCAAAACTGAGTGGAACAGCAATCAATAAAGCAATTAAGGCACTGATGACAGTGCCAAAAATTGCGATCAAACCACCAAACTGTCCGCCAATAATGTCCCATTCAATAGTGACAAAAAAGCCGGGTCCAAAAGCTTGGAGGGCCGGCCAGGCGTTAATAAATAAAGAGGCAATCACCCCACACAAAATGAGCAAGACGCTGAGAGCGAAAAACAAGCTAACTTTATGAAACAAATAATCCTGGATTAAAAAGCGATTACCTCTCATGGAATTACTTCACCTTTACTTGAGACAAGACACTCTTAGAAATGTAGTCTGTGACATTAGCTGGCATAGGTACATAGTCTAATTCTTCAGCAATCTTTTGACCATTCTTAAATGCCCACTCGAAGAACTTGATCACTTCAGCAGCATTAGCTTTATTGCTAGGGTCTTTGTAGATCAAGATAAATGATGCACCAGCAATCGGCCATGTTTTAGCGCCAGATTGGTTAGTCAAGAAAATGCCCATTCCAGGTGTTTTTGACCAATTCACATTGGCAGCAGCCGCTGCAAATGTTAAGTCGTCAGGAGCCACAAATTGGCCATCTTTATTTTTTAACTGTGCGTAGTTCATTTTATTTTTCTTGGCATAGGCATATTCAACATAACCAATAGAACCTTTAACGCGACTCACGTTAGCAGCAACACCTTCATTACCTTTACCACCGACAGCTGAGTTGGCCAACCACTTCACAGCAGCACCCGCACCCACTTTATCTGCCCAAGTTTTGCTTACCTTAGTGAGGTAATCAGTGAAGATCGCCGTAGTACCCGATCCATCTGCACGATGAACCACAGTAATAGATTGATCTGGTAGCTTCACGCCAGCATTTAAAGCAGCAATCTTAGGATCATTCCACTTTGTGATTTCACCTAAGAAAATTGAAGCCAAGACTTCACCTGTTAGTTTTAGCTGTCCGTTAGGAACACCTTCAATGTTTAAAACTGGAACAACACCGCCAATAATGGCTGGGAATTGCACTAATCCATCTTTTTGTAATTCTTCCGCTTTAAGTGGGTTGTCTGTAGCACCGAAATCCACAGTCTTGGCACGAATCTGCTTCACACCACCTGATGAACCAATCGATTGATAGTTCAAACCAACACCGGTTTTAGCTTTATAAGCCTCTGCCCATTTAGCATAGATAGGGTATGGAAATGTAGCGCCAGCGCCAGTAATATCAGCAGCAAAAGTTGCTGATGAGGCAGCTAGGCCTAAACCTAGGGCTACCGAGAAAATCTTTTTAAGAACAACTTGTTTTGTTACCTTCATATATATCCTCATTTATCAACTAAGCCACACGGCTTACTGAGGACATTAATGAAGAATTGTGAAAGTTTTATGACAATGGCTACTTCCCCCTAAAAAATACCTTTTTAGGGGGTTAAATTTCTTATTTATTGGCTTTTAAGTCCAGAAAAACTGACAGTTACAGATAATCCACCTAATTCAGGAGCCTTGCTGACCTGAATGGCTAAACCATCAACATCGGCGATCTTTTTGATGATGGACCAGCCTAAACCAGTTCCAGAAATATCAGACGAACTCATTCTTAAGAAACGCTCACCTAAACGCTTAATTTCAGGATCCGAAAGACCAGGTCCACTGTCTTCAATCGTTAAATAAACAGCGTCATGCTTTTGATTGATCGATATATCAATCTTGCCTTTCATAGGCGAATAACGAATGGCATTATCTAAAAGATTTCTTAATAAGATACCCAAGAGATCTTCATTGGCCAGCACATGAAAACTACCCTCTTCTGATAACTCAATCGTTTGATGTTTTTCATCAACCAAGTGATAAGTATTGGCAATTTGCTTTCTGACGAATTCAGATAGGTTGAACTCTGTTTTAACAAACGGATTAGTCGCACTCTCTAATCTAGCCAGAGCTAAGAGTTGCTCAATCACTCGGCTTGAACGATCACAACTTTCAATCAGGTTGTTCACTGATTCTGGATTGAATACTTTTTCGTATTTCAACACTTCTGCCTGAGTTCTTATCGCAGCTAGGGGCGTTCGTAATTCATGAGCAGCATCAGATGTGAAGCGCTTTTCTTGTTCTAAAACATGTCCCATTTTTAGAAGGAGCGTATTGAGTTCATCGAGCACTGGCTGTAACTCTTTAGGCAAAGCATCCGCTTGAATGGGCTCCAATGAATTAACTGATCGATTAGAAATCGCAGCACTTAATTTTTGTAGCGAACGGTTAGACCAAACAATCACACCAGAAACAATAATTGCCAATATAGGCAATCCCACTAGCATCGGCCAAATGAGACCCCAAAGTAAATCACGCAGTAGCTCTTCTTTTTCATGAGTTAATTTATAAAGACTCATTCGATTAGATGCCAACTTATCGAATATCTCCTCTAGTTCACTTTTTGCATCTAGCCATACAAATAACGCAGTGACCGTCCAAATCAGGAAAATACTTCCTAATACCCAAACTAAGAGGCGCGTTCTTAATGAAAATGTAGGAGATTTCATGCGTTCGCCTTGAATTGATAGCCAATACCTCTAATGGTATGAATGTATCCATTACCAATCTTTTTACGGATATTGTGGATGTGAACTTCTATTGCATTACTTTCAACTTCGTGGCCCCAGCTATACAGTTGTTGCTCTAGCTGAGACTTGGTCATGACTCGGTTGGATGATGTCATTAAGACATGTAAGAGCGCGAATTCTTTTTTAGAGATGCTGATCAATTGCCCTGATAAGAAGACTTCATAAGTTGCTGGGTTGAGACTTAAATCACCGGCCGTGAGTTGATTATGAGTTAAGCCTTCTGATCTTCTGATCAGCGCTCTTAATTTAGCAGTCAGAACTTGAAGCGCCACCGGCTTAATAACATAGTCATCACCGCCCAAGTCAAGCCCCTGAGTGATGCTCTCAACACCATCTTGAGCCGTTAATACCAATATGGGTATTTTGATACCTTGAGAGCGTAACTCTTGAAGAACTTCAAATCCAGTTTTAAGCGGCAAACCAATATCCAATACCAAAGCAGCATATTGGGTGGACTTTGATTCGTAGATAGCCGCTTGGCCGTCACGCACCCAATCGACTTGAAAGCCATCATGAGCTAGGCCAGCTTTTAGAGCTTCACCTAGGTTTTTGTCGTCTTCAGCTAATAGGATGCGCATTCTTATAGTTTAATTTGAATGACCCAGAAATAAGTAACAGCCAGAATAATTAAAGCAGCCATCCATTTATAAGGTCTAGATCTCTCAATCGATGCCGCCACTCTTCTGGCAGCCCCAGTTTGCTCTGTACTCATAGCAAGCTTTACTTTTTGAATCACGGCATTGATAACCACACCGCCGATATGAATGACCACAATTGCAATTAAAAGATTGCCTAGGGTTTCATGTAAGTCTTCAAATAAGTCTGGGCCTAACTCTTCATAAACGATGTAGCCACTGATAGTCACCATCAGAATCACGGCTAATAGCAAATAGGCCGCCAAGAATCCAATCGCATGGAATCCTATAAACGCTTGTGGCTCAGCAGTAAAAAGTGACTTGAGGTATTCAATGACTTTTTTAATTCTGGGATAAATGGAATTAAATCGCGCGTATTTACCACCAATAAATCCCCATACCAGGCGAAACGCAACCAAGCCAAACATGGTGTAACCCATGGTGACATGTAAGAGCCGATACTTTTCACTGTCTTGAGTAATGACAGCCCCTAAGAAACAGATGGCTAATAACCAATGGGAAACCATAACAGCCGCATCCCAAGACATCATTCTTTTAGAGAGTTGAGCAATCATTTTGGCACCCTCACATAGTCATCATCATATTGACCTTTGTCGGCTGTTGTGTGGCACGCCATGCAGTTGGATTTACTTTTGATCTTAGGATGCTTCCAAGTTAGTTCAGAAACTTTTCTATGTTTTCTAATAAACCATTCTGACTCAGTCATTCTGTCATTCGGCGGCGCTCCATTGACACGCTTATAGGTGCCAGCGTACTGAAACAACCATTGACTCACCTCTTTAACCGATTGAGGATCTAAAGATGCATCAGTGCCATAGTGCTTGTCGAGGGTACCCATGATTCTTCCCCAAGATTCTTTTGGGAGAAAAGCTGGGGCATAGAGCATGTGACAGCTGGCACACTCACTGTTTACTTTTTCAGGAATTTTGAGAGGCAACATATTGCCATCAGCTAAAACTGCTGAAGAAGCCAAAGCTAGCAAGCATATGGAAATGATTTTTTTCACAATGATTCTTCTTTATTTTTTTAGATTAATTAGATAAGCCATCACATCAGCTTTTTCAATCGCTGTGCACTCTCTAGCCAAGACGTCATTGCAATTGCGCTTGAACCATTTATTAACCTTAGCTTCATCTGTAAATCTTTTGGCATTAAAACCAGGCGCTAAAGCTGCGATGGTTTTATCAGTTGACGCATGCTTGCCATCGCTTGTAGGGGGTGCGTTATGACAAGTAGCGCAACTCCATTCTTTGCCATGCTTAGATGTGAAAAATTTTTCACCCCTGGCACTCGAGGCAGTTTGTTTTGCTTCGTCGCTATATTGTTTTTGAAATCCTTGTGCATCGATAGCCCAACTAAGTTGCGTAGCAAAGCCCAATGCCATAAATAGGATGGTTTGCTTCGTAAGCATGCGCACTTTCGTTGATTTCATGAGATTCCTCTGATCTGATTAACTGTTCTATATCGTTAATGTATGGGGCTCAGATTAAGAAATCCTTAAGAGAAAGCGAAAGATCGAGGTCAACATCAATCTAGTGGATAATATGTATATAAATCAACTACATTGAGTCACATAAGTGTCATTTCATTTCAAACAATTGAGTTTGCTTAGCTTATTCAGCTTGCTTCTGCCGCAATTGGCAGAGGCTATTGATTTACTTCCCAATGACATCATTGCTCCCCCACCCGGCATTCAGCAAATTCAGATTAATTACCAAAGAAGTGAGCGTAGTGACTACTACCAACATGGCAATAAGGCCCTAACTGGTGGCGAAGTAGTGAACACCCAAACTCAACTGAAATATGGGCGCTCTTTTGAGTTAAATGCACTCCCTGCTTACTTCTATGTTCAAACACCTTTAACTGAGATTTCTACCACCGGTAGCGTAGCCTCTTACTCCACGAACTCAGGTGCCGGTGATACCACCTTCGCCTTTGCTCTTTGGCCCTACGCTAATAGAGAAGCAGAAAAATATATGGGGTTTGCGGGCTATCTAACAGTTCCAACCGGTACATACGATAGCGAAAGAAAATTGAATGCTGGCGACAATCGATATAAGTGGGCACTACAAGCTGGCTACGAACAATCCATCGCTAAGAATGTTAATTGGATGTCAGCAGTCGATACGCTATGGTTTGGTGAGAATGATGACCAAGCAATTAATCACAAAAAACTAAAACAAAAAGCTCTCTACAGCGCGCAAACTGCGCTGATTTATAAATTTAACTCGACCTACAGCGCTTCCGCTGGTTACTTCTACAGTGTTGGCGGCGTCACCAGTCTAAATGGAGAGAGCCAAGGTGATCTAACACAGAGTCATCGCTATCAAATTAGCGGCATCGCCAATTTGCCCATAGGACGCTTAATATTGCAATATGGTCAAGAGCTCAGCACTAGGAATGGGTTTATTGAAGATGCTCGCTGGATAGTTAGATACAGTAAATTCTTTAAGTAATAAAAAAGCCGCTTTCATTAGCGGCTTTTTTATTAGATTCACTGATGAGTGAGATGACTACTTAGTCGTGCTTTTCCACACCACCCGCTGGGAATTTATGAGATGCATAACGAACTACTGCGTTTGCAATCGCCAATAGCAAGATGGTTCCACCCAATACTAAGATTTGAGTGCTTGCTGAGTGATCCACGTTGACCAAGTCAATAATCAAACGCGTGACTGCTGTAATCGCTACGTAGATCAAAAAGCGAACTGGCATGTGATTGGTCTTGAAGTAAATACCAACCATGGCACCAATCTCAAGATAAATAAATAACAAGAGCAAGTCTTCTACACCAGCATGTGACTTACCCATGATGTTCAAGAAAGTGGTAACACCAGACCAAACAGTT
>ERZ1034361.1286-NODE-1286-length-13715-cov-3.921176_pt1 | contig 13715 bp, 24 predicted proteins | sample MGYA00520617_ERZ1034361 | MGnify/ENA primary metagenome ERZ1034361 (study PRJEB33736, sample SAMEA104284507) | Azolla filiculoides | biome: Urban; feature: Water surface; material: Ditch water | place: Netherlands | collected 2015-10-28 | depth 0-0.1 m ... | reverse complement strand
TGGTATTCAACTTGGTCAAGCTGCTACTCCTGGGCAAACTGCAGGTGCAAACATCTATAGTCAAGGTCTACAGAATGCTGCTCAGACTCAGTATGCTTCTACTCAAGCTGCTAACGCTGCTAATGCTGGATTCTGGGGTGGATTAATGAGTGCTGGTGGTACAGCTCTTGGTGGTTATTTAAGTAAAAAATAAGGAATAGACATGGCTATTGGACAATTTCAAAAAGGTTTATTGGGTTACGATCCAATGGAACTGAAGATGCAAGAACAAAAGCAATGGCAAGCTCTATACGCTAATGCTGGATCTCCTTATGAGAAGATGGGTATTGCTTTAGGTCAGATTGGTAACGCTATAGTAGGTGGTTTATGGGGTGGTGAGTCAGGTCTAGATTCTAAAGCTTCTGCTATTAATAGCGCTATCGAGAAAGCACGTGCTCAGTATGACGATGGTACTTCTGATTATTATAGAGCAGTTGCTCAAGCTATCCCTGAACAATACAAAGATAGCCAACAAGTAGCAATGGAGAAAGCTGCAGAAATTAAGCAGAAAGAACAGACTACTTGGACTGAAGCTATTAAAACAGTAAGACAAGATCCAGAAACTTTAGCTGTATTTCAGCAACCCTTAGCAGAATCTCTATTGAGAAAAGCTACTAAGAAGGGATGGACTGAACAAGATACTCCAGTACCTCAGACTCCTGAAGAGATCAAGGCTTTTGCTAAGCTCTATGATTTATCTAGTGATCCTGATTATGGTCGTTTCTTAGCTCTTCAGAAGATTGCTGATAAAGAAGCTAAGAAAGAAACACAACAAGAAGAGAAGCGTGTTCTTGATATACAGTCTATCAAGTCTACTATTGCTAAGAACAGCAGAGACATGGAGAAGATTGGTAGTGATAAATTTGAAGCAGGTAATCGTTGGAATCAAGAACGTGAATCAGCTATTGCTTTGTTCAATGCTAATAAGCTTGATCCTAATGTACCACTCAAAGGTATCAACCTAGCTAACACTGAGCTAGTTAACGCACAGCGTATTGCATTGCGTCAGCCTTGGCAAGGTAAAGCTAATGAACAGATCACCCCTCCTGGTGGTGCAGCCCCTGCTAATCCTAAACAAGGTGCAGATATCGGTCAACAAGCTGCTGCATCTTTTGGTTCTTATGATCCTACTAAATATGAATACCGTATTGTAAACGGTCAAGTGCAACGCAAAGCTAAATAAGGAGTTACATGGCTGATTGGGAAACCGCACCAAGTAGTTCTGGTGGATGGGAGACTGCTCCTGCTGTTACAACTGAGTCTGTAAATGCTGCAGGTATGAAGGCTGTTGGAGAAGCTATTCCTCAGCCTGTTAAAGATATTGCTGGTAAGATTGCTGATGTAGCACAAGCTGGCTGGGAAGCAGCTCCTGAAGTTGTACAGAAAGCTGGTCGTTCTACTGGTAACTTTTTACTCGATGCTATCGATGTACTTCAACGTCCGTTCCAAGCAGTAACCACCTATGGCAAAGCACTAGGTCAGACTGAAGCAGCTAAGACAGGTGCTCCTTTGTGGGAGATATTGTCTACTGAGAACCTAGCTAAGGCACAACAAGCTGGTATCAAAGGTCTTAAGGGTGAAGAGAAAGCTTCTTTCCAAGAGGCACTACCTGATGACTTCCGTAAAGCTAATCCAGTTAAGTCTATGCTTCTTGGTTTCATGGGAGATGTAGTATTAGACCCCTTGAAAGCTGAAGTAGTTGGTCCTATGTTTAAGACTGTTAAAGAAGTAGCTTCTACTGGTGCTGATTCTATAGGTATTTCTTCACGTCTTGCTGACAATGAACTCTTTCGTGCCTTCAATGTAACTGTAGGTGATTCAGATAAAGCTAAAAAGCTTTACAATGACTATCGTTATCTTAAAGATAAAGCCAGAGTTGAGAGTGTAGGTAATGCTAAGGCTTTAGACAATCAGATTAAGGCTTTATCTAAGCAGTCTGGTGTCCCTGCTAATGAACTTAAAGCTAAGATATTTCAAGACATTGAGACTGCTAACCTAAGTGATGACGCTATTGGTGAACTAGAGAAGAAGATTGTAGAACAGAATCGTACTCGTTTAGAAGCTCAACGTGCAGCAGGTATTGAAGTAGGTGACTTAGGTGAAACCTACATGCCACACATTGCTACTAAAGAAGCTGATGACATGCTCAATTTAGCAGCTATCAAGAGTAAAGTTACTGGCTCTCGTCCTTCAGCTAGTAATCCTCAAGCACTTGCTCGTGAGTTAGAAGGTACTGTAGCTGAGATCAACGCTAAGAATATCTACGGTACTAACAAATTCTTCCAAGACGATCCTGCTATTGCTCTCAGTGTAGCTGACTTCAATGCTGCTCAGGCTATTGCTGGTCGTAAGTTTTTAGATGACGCTGCTCAGTTCGGTATTGATGCTAAGTCTGCTCCTAAGAACTATGTCACAATTCCTGAAGTACCTAATGTTAAGTTTGAACCTTCTATTGCTAAGCAATTAAATCGTTCATACAAAGCTATCTCAAACCAAGAGGAAGTGAATGCTTTCTTGAAGGTGTATGACGGTGCTCAAAACTGGTGGAAGATGTGGTCTCTTGGTGCTCGTCCAGCCTACCATGCTAAGAATACCATTGGTAACTTATGGAATAACTACTTAGGTGGAGTAACTTCTCCTAAGCCATACGGCGATGCTGCTGCATTCCAAGTTAAGATTGCTAAAGGTAATCTAGAAGGTAAGATTGCTGGATACCCTACTAAAGATCTCTACGATGCTATGGTTAAACGTGGAATCTTTGGTGAAGGTCAGTACGGTGGAGACATTACACGTCGCTTAGAAGAGTCATTACAAGGTGCATCTAAGAATCCAGTAACATTGTCCACTAAGAATCCTATCCTACAGGGTGGATTTAAGATGGGTGCTACCATTGAAGATAACGCACGTATTGCTTTGTACATTGATCAGTTAAACAAAGGTGCTTCACTAGACAAAGCTGCTGAGCATGTACGTAAATACTTGTTCGACTACGGCGATGTGTCTCCATTTGAGAAGAACGTAGCTAAGCGTATCCTTCCTTTCTATACTTGGTCACGTAAGAATATTCCTTTGCAGTTGGAAGCTCTCGCTACTCAGCCAGACAAGATTAACAAGATCAACCTAGCTGCTAATAATATCCAACAAGCTAACCAAGTAGAACAACCTGACTTAGCTCAAGTGCCTCAGTATATTCGTGAGCAAGCTCCTCTGTATGTAGGTTCTAATCAAGAAGCTGGTACAGTTACTGCTATTCCTTTGCAAGGTCTTATCCCTACAATGGACATCAGTGGCATTACTAAGTTCATGAATACTGAGACAGCTCCTCAAGGTATCCAGAAGGGTAAACTTGGAGAGGCTATGTCTACTGTTATGGGTGGTGTATCTCCATTCATTAAAGCTCCTCTTGAATACCTAGCTAACTATGACTTCTTCCGTAAGAAGACTATCCAAGAATTTGAAGGACAGACTGCTGACTTCTTAGGTGTGAAGATGCCTGTGCATTTAGCTAAGTTAGCTTCTAATCTTATCATGTTAAATGAATTGGATAGAGCTAACCCAGGTACTATCTTTGGTTCACGTATGGTAGACCCTATTACTAAAGAAGTTTCAACAACTAATAGCTTCTTTGGTTTAGGTACTCCACGTGAGAGCAGAACAGACCTGCCTGAAGAGCAGCGTCTAAATCAATACCTTACTGGTATCCGTCTATTTGATATTGATATGAATCAGACAGAGCTACGTCAAGTAGAGACCATGAAGAAAGATATTGCTGGCATCAAGGCACGTATGAAGCAAGCTCAGATAGCTGAGAAGTCTAGAGAAACTGAAGCTGCAGTACAAGCTTTGGATAGATTCTATCAGGACATCGAAGAGTTTGAGAAGCAACGTACTGAGCGTACTAAGAAGGAGAAGTCACCATCGATCCGATAACCATAGCTCTAGGTATTGGCAATAAGCTAATAGACCATTTCTTCCCTGACCCTAGCAAAGCTGCTGAAGCTAAGCTAGAGTTGTTGAAGATGCAGCAGTCTGGTGACTTAGCTGTGATGACAGGTCAGTTAGAGATCAATAAGATTGAAGCCTCTAATTCGAACCTATTCGTGTCAGGATGGAGACCATTCATTGGATGGGGCTGTGGTATTGCTTTCCTTTATGCTGCTCTCTTCGAGCCTCTGGTGAGGTTTATAGCTATGGTTATGTTCGACTACAAGGGAGAGTTCCCTGAGATTGATACTAGCCTTACATTACAGATCCTATTAGGATTGCTTGGATTAGCTGGTATGCGTAGCTGGGAAAAGAAAGAAGGAGTAGCATCTAAATGAAGCTAGAATTACAGAGAGTTAAACTAGGTGAAGACTACACGATAGGTAAACTACTAGTAGATGGGAAGTTTGTCTGCTATACCTTAGAAGATAAAGTAAGAGAAGAGGTAGGAGTTCCAGTTGAACAATGGAAAGTCATGTCTAAGACAGCGATTCCTACAGGTACTTACCCTGTTACAATCACTATGTCTAATCGTTTTAAAACTAGGTTACCTTTGCTTGGTAATGTCCCTGGTTTTAGTGGAGTCCGTATCCATACAGGAAATTCTGCTAAAGATACTGAAGGCTGTATTCTAGTAGGTGCTGGATGGGATGGTAAATCAGGGTGGATCAGTAGCTCTGCAGTGGCTTTTGCTCAACTGCTTCCATTATTGGAGAGCACTACTGATCCGATAACAATTACTATTACTTAGACTTCAAAGTCTCCATCTTTAGGGAATGTCAGCAACAACCTAGCAATCCCTAAATCAAGTACTACATGGTGGGCATCTTCAAAGTCTGATACCCATTCAAAACCCACCATAAACCCAGTAAGAAAACTTAATTCAATTAGCATCTCTGCTCCTTATTTAATTGGGCATGCACCAGATGCACACTCATCACCACCATCAAACGTAGCATCTTCAACCTTGGTAATCAGCTTAGTGCTGGCAACCAACGCATCGTATGCTTCTTTAGTAATCTCTTCCAGTGGTGCTTGATGGAAGCCATGCTCATTGTGTAGCAGGAATGACAAGGACTTATGATTGTTCTTGTAATTCTTAGCAAGATACTTCTTAATCTCAGGCAGTTCTTCCTTACGATAATACACTGTGCAGGAAACACTGTTGTCTGACCATACTTCTTGCAGCCACTTCACAACTTCTAACTGATCAATCGCAGTCATCTCAGCAGCAATCTTAGTTCCCTCTGGATAACAGAATGGGAATGAAACTACTACAGTACTGTGGTCTTCTGAACCATCGAAGTTACGCTGATACTCAACTGGATAACCATGCTCACGACATACATCAACCAAGCTATGATCTGCAGAAATCCTAATACGACGAATCATATAGTGACTATAAGCAGGATGACAACCTGATGTAACCCCTGGTAACAAGGACAATGTTCCTGATGGTTTAACTGTAGTCAACTTAATAGACTCAGGATAACCATGAGCAGCAGAGTAAGTCTTATCAAACTCACGCAACTTAACATATGTCTCTTCTAACCAACTACGTTGTTCGTCAGTAGCTTGTAGTACTCCAGTAACACCAATACCCATCCGCATATTCTTATGTACGATGTGCTCAGTTTCTGACAAGTGACAAGGTAAAGCAAGACTATGCTTATTAATACGATACAAAAGCTTAGAAACATCTAACAACTCCTCTTTACTTGTGATGTTAGGCAGATATAACTCAGCCAAACAGCAGGTCTCATACGCAGCAAGTGATTGCTCAGCACAAGGGTTATATCCTTCTACATCTGGATCAGGATAATTAGTATCACCAAGACGACCAACTTTTCTAGAAAGTCGAAGATTGATAAGACCGTAGGGCTCACCTTTACCTTCATAACCATCCCAGAAATACTCATGGAGATCCTTAAAGTCATTACACACAACAGAATTATTAGACATAGCTCTCCAACTTGGGATGTTACCCATGTCCCAACGCTTTGCCAATAAGTATTCAACATCATCTGGATCTCCAATTGCAATTTGTGCTGATCTACGCACGTTACCTGCCACAACTACAGCACCAATGATGTTCATCACATCTAAACAATCAATTGGACGTAGCTTCTTACCTGCTCGCTTCTCTAATACTTCAGATATCTTTTCAATCCCCCAACATAAGTCTTCAGGACCAGAGGCAGTGCCACCAAACCCCTTGATCGTAGAGCCTTTGCCCCGTACGAGGACAGTAGAATAAGTAAATGTATTTTTCTTGTCAGATAAGAAAGCAGCTTTGAGTGTTTTACCAAGTAACTGAACCCACCCTTCACGAGAGTCAGGCACAATGAAGTCAGCGTCATTGGAATCAACACGAGTAGGTCTGGCAAAATCAGCATTAACTTCAGGTAACTTATCAACATTCTTCCTTTGAATATTATATCCAACACCAGAACCTAACATCAACATATCCATTGCCCAGGTGAACGGACGTACTGGGTCATTGATTACTGTGAATGCACAGTTCTGTAAACTAGCTAAGCCTAACTTACCTACTGTTTCAGTTCCCATCTGCCATAGGAATCGACCAGCTACTGTACCTTTAAGCTCCATCAAATACTTACGAAGACGTTCTTGTTCTAACGCATCGAAGTTACAACCAAGCTGACTATTAGCAGCATTGATTACACGTTCTACTGTATCAGGAAACTCTTCTGTTGCACTCTGTGGGTTTGTTTCATCTAAGCGTCGTGCATATGTACGCTTATAAGTAATGTACCCTACTGTACTAAAGGGTGTGTTGTATGCTGTCATTCTTCTTCCGTCCAATCTACTTCCTTAAGAAGTCTGTTATAATTATTTTCTATGATGTCACCGAAGGTCTCAACTAAATCTTCTGAAGCCACATCAAGCAGCTCCAGAAGAATCACTTCATCTAAACTCTTCAACCGTTCTTTTAACTCTGGCAGTGTAAGAGTAATCACGGTTTATTTCTTCTTCTGTTTTACTGTTACTTTAGCTGGAGTAGTAGACATACATTTCTCAGCAAATGCAATAGCTTTCTCAGCAGCTTCAATCATTGTCTTCAATTGTTTAATTGATTCTTGTGGTTTATAATCTGATACCCAGAACTGAGTAACATCTTTTAATCCTGTTTGAATTGTAAGATCAACCCACCAATCTTTTGCATCTTTAAATGCACCATCTACATTAACAAATGCATTATCCGTAGGGAAGAACTTATTAAAACTAACTTTATCTTTTACTTTCTTTTCAGTGCCTATCATTGCAATCTCCTTTAACTGTTTTAATAACATATATTTTACCATGATTCTTTGTAGTTGTCAATCATTCGTTGCAAATACCACTGTGCTTTCTTCAGATCTTCAACTCCGTTCTTGTGCTTCCATCGCCACAGATACTTGATAGCGTTGCCAGTACACATAGCTTCCATTCCATCTAAATCTTTCACCACCTGTGCAATAGCATCGATACATTCTATACTCCCTTGTGTGTAATGTGAAGGTGAGTTAACCATGTCTCTGTCATCTGCCATCGGTGTGTCCTGCAACTTCTTAAAATAATCTTCTAAAGTAAACTTAGGTTCTCCGCATAACTCATATCCAAAGTGTGCTGGCATTGCTCCTGGAAAATCTCTAGAACTCCAATCGAACTCACTCATAGATACTTATCCTTTAAGAATTTAAGAGACACAAACATCTCATCGAAACAACCATCCTGTACTTCATGCAACACTACGATACCTCTCCAGTAGTGGTTACCTTGAGCACCCATGTAATCCTCATCATGCTCATAGCAACTACCAGCTATAATAGCCGTAAGTGTTTTGCCATCTGCTCTAATAGCGTAAGCAACTTGTCTGCCTTGCTGATGACCCACAACGCACGACTGGTGTTTCTTGGAGATAATCGCTGAGGCTGATCCAACAGGACGACCAAGTGCTCCTGCAGTAACGTAATGGGCATATAGAACACCATCAACAATGACAGGCTGCTCAAACGGTATAACCTCCCAACCAGCTTCAGCATACTTTAAATCCTCCACAGAGATAGTGCCATCAAGCATTGAATCGTTGTCTATTGCACGATCAATCCTATGCTCATGGTTACCCAAGGTTAATATCATACGAGGCTTGTACACCTTCTCCTTGTTACGTCGTTGCCTTTCTTGCAGCGCACGTAAGGGTTTAAGGAGGATGTCCATTGCTGTATGTACGGCTTGTACGTCATGCTTATATCGTCTACCTTCAAACGATTTCTTTCCTTTATCGTAGCTCGATAGGCTTGGCATGTCCGCAAAGTCGCCAATATTAACAATAACATCAGGACGCTTCTTGACAATGTAGTTTCCAATCGCTTTAAGGAAGGTATAATCATGTCCTGGTTTTACTTGTACATCAGGGATGATAAGGTGACTTGGCATTAGAGTTCATTCCACTGTTTGTCTTTCCAATAATAGACTTTATTATCGTCGCCTAATCCTAAGACAGTAAAGTTCTCTTGACCTCCAACTGTTTTCCATTCACGAATAGTTACTTTCTTTGTAGCCATTATTTTTTACCTTTCACTAAGAGTAAAACATCTATTTGATGCTGTAAGTCTTTAATCCTCTGTACTAAATCTAAGAAGTGCTGAGCATCTACAAGAGCTAGAGGCTTGCTTAGATTCTGTTTCAGAATAACTAAAGGTTCAATCAGTCCATGAGTCTTTGCTTGTTCGTAGTCCTTATACACTGCGATTGCTTTTCTGTTCTTGCATTCAACTGTGTAAGTGAATAACTCACGAGCTGCAGTAGAGAGTTGAACATCTTCCCCACCTGCACCCATGCTTGTAGAGCGTACATCATCAAGAGTTAGTGTTGGGAATCGTAAGAGTAATTGATCCCTCACCCACTGCTGTAACTTTCTTCCCTTTGCTTTTGCGCTTTGCGGTTTCAAGTTTAACTACCTTTCTAGATTTAATCCATGCTTTAGGAATATGCATCCTAGCATTAGTAAAAGTACCTGACACAGTAGAAGCAATACAAATAGCATCATTAGTTTCTGAGACAATATACCCAGCAGTTACTACTTGATGGATATCAGGCTTCTCATGCTCTTCCCACCCTCCATCTGATACTGCATCAACCCAGTGAATAACTACTAGCTTGGTGGTGTCCACATCTCGTTGGACTGCCTTCGTATCCAAAGGAGTCTTCCGTTTTCCAGCACTCGGTTCTCGTCTCCCTTGTAAGCTTCCAAGACAGTAAGATACATTTCCTTTTCGTTTTTGCATTCTTTAAGTAGCCTTTCCGCTTTAACTGCTCCAATGCCTTTGATACCGATGATATTGTCAACTCGGTCTCCCATTAGTATCTGTTTATAAAAGTTCTTAATACCTTCTTCTTCAGTAATAAAGTAGTGTTCGTTCTTAACAAAGTTGAAGTGGTCTCCTCGGAGCATATCTAAATCTTTATCGATAGAACAAATACAATACTCACCTACTTGTGATTCATAAGCAGCAATACCAATAGCATCGTCTGCTTCCTGGTCTTCAATCAGTTTAAAATCCCAAGCACTACGCATGTACTGTCGTAACACTTCATAATGCTGTGGCTTAGCAGCTTTCCTGTTCCCTTTGTAAGGTGCAGTAATTGCTATCTCATTCCTGAAGTTACGCTTACCAGTTAGGTATCCTTGATAGGAATCAAATCCATTGAAGAGCAATAGGTCTTCTAAGAACTCGCTACATCTAGCAATCGCAATTGATTCCTTCTCATTTTCAGAGGAGAAACCAATGCGATATACTAAAATGTCGCCATCGATTAATGCCTTCATCATAATTCATATATTCCAAAGTGTCGTAATCGATGACAGTTGGAGCAAAGAAGAACACACTTATCTAGTTCTTCTTTTGCTTTATCCCAACTCCCTGCTATAAACTTAGAAGGATTTCCTTCCTTAGAAGCTACGTCAACGTGATGAAAATCATATACACTATCGTGGAAAGTTCCTTTGCAATCAACACAACATCCTCCTAAATACTGAATGGCTTGTTGTTTTCTTGCTCTATTTTGTGTATTAATTTTCTGTCGACGCTTTGCTTGTAATTCAGGATCTCCTTTAACTTTGGCATAATGTTCTTTAGATCTTTTGTTTGCACAACTCTTACAAGTAGTAGAGCGTAGTGTAAACTCTTTATCTTCATTACAAGATGGGCAAAGTTTTACTATCATTACAGAGCTTCTTCTTCCAAGTCAGCAAGGTTAACACCTTCTGGTTTGTACTCAATCAACTGCTTAATGATTAACTTTGATACACCAACACCAACTCCAGCTTTACCCTGGAAGTTATACTTGTAAGGTTTAATCAAAGCTACTGCTTTAGATCCGTTAGCAACCTTAGCTTTAATAAAGTTACCGTTCTCGTCTACTGCAGTGATAGGGTACAACTTACTCTTAGCAGTTACAAAGAATCCTTGGTCAGGTTTCTTAGGATCATTCTTAACATTGATTCCCATATCCATCAAAGTCTTCACAGCATCTTTACTTAGATTGCTCAAGTCTACTTGATACTTACCTGATAGCTTGTTTGGTTCATCCAAAGCAGCCCAGAAAATGTCAGCTTGAATCGGTAAAGGTTTGCTCATATCCATGTATTTCTCCTATTAAAATTACAACATATATTATACCACGATTTAATGCAACTGTCCACTACTTTCACTATCTAAATTGTCTTCATATTCAAGGACTTCGATAGATCTTTTCAACAACTCCAACGCTTCTGCATTGGTAAGATATGTATATACAGTCAAGTAATCATTATCATTACCAAGAATAATCATTGGTTCTACTCCTTCAGGTATCTTCATGGTCGCATTCCTGCTTCCTTGATTGCCTTAAGATATATCTCCATTGATTGTAATTCATTTACTACTGTCATCAACTTCTCTTTCACAGACGTAACACTGTGACCACTGCGTAACATCTCTAGTACTGCATCCTGTAAGATTTCCATCAGTGTGTTTCCTTCCATGAGTTACCTACTTTGTATTCACCAGCAAGAGGACAACGCATGTTAAGGGAGACACCAGCTAACTCAATAGCTTTAGCACCTATCTTACCTACTTCATCTGCTCTGCCTTCTTCTACTTCAATCTGCCATTCGTCATGCACATTAGCTACAAACTTGTAATCAATCTTTGCACGTCTAAGATTATCATTCAAGATAACTAATGCTTCCTTCATAACAATCGCACCCGCACTTTGGAGTAGAGTGTTGAGTGCTGCATGCTCCGATCTAACCTGTAACCTACGTCCGTCAAGACCTGGAAGTGTTCCCGAAGTCTGAGAGATTCGACCAACTTTTTCTCGAAGCGTCTTAAGCGAGGGAGTGTTCTGAAGAAAACGAGCCTTAAGCTGTTGTCCTTCTTTCGCTCCAGCACCAACAACCTTCCCGATCTTGGCATCTCCTGCGCCATAGAGGAATGCATATATAAAGGTCTTCGCTTGATTCCTTGTCTCAAGCCCAGCAGCCTTTTGGTTTGCAGTGTGGATGTCACCTGATACGACTTCATTTGTATACGCATCATCTTGCATATAGTGAGCTAGCATTCTCAACTCCAATCCTGAAGCATCAATACCAACTAACTTATATCCTTTCTCTACTGTCCATAAATCCCTGCAGTCTTCACCATAGGGGCTGCCACTGTTAGGTACTTGTGCCATGTTAGGAGACATGTGAGTCATTCGTCCTGTGACTGCACCATTTGTAATCACCTTACCATGTACACGACCATCACTACCTAATGCCTTAAGCCACGATTCTATTTGAGCTACTCTCTTCTGGAGCATTAGATACTCATTGATCGCTTTGGCTTCAGGTATATCTAAACCTTCGAGCGTCCCTTCGTCGACGATTGGCTGACCCGTTTCTGTGAACCTGTCTGGTTTCCAGCCTTTCTCGATGAGCCTTTCTCCGATTTGCTTGCGACTGCCTGGATTGAAGACTTCGACTTTGGCTTTGAGGGGCTTACCTGTTTTCTCTGAGACTCTTTCAATTGTTTTTGCTGGGAAAATACTCTGCATCTCAACTTCAATAGCAGCAAGCTTACTTGTAAGTTCTGATAGAAGGACTGTAGCTTTCCTTTCATCCAACTTAAAACCGTTACGTTCTTGCTTTGCGATAATCGCTTGGACTTTGTGTTCAAGATCAATACTCCTTTGGTCAAACTTCTGATGTTTCAATTCTGAAACTAAATGTTTATACAACTTCTCTGTTACTAGAGTATCTTGGATACAATACTTCTCCATCTCTGGAGTTAAGCCACCATCCCAATCACTAAAGTCATCTTTAGGAAAACCTAGTCGTTGCCCCCATGCTGCAAGACTATGACCGCCCTCTAGACTTGGGCTTAGGAGTCTGCTTAACACGAGCGTATCGCACACTTGGCTCGACTTCATCGTAACTTTCCAAGTCTCTCTCAGTACTGGGGCATCGAAGCATATTCCGTTGTGCATGATAATCAAATCGCAACTGTCCAAATACTTTTGTAATCCGCTTGCTTCCTTCCATGATACGACTGCTCCTGTCTCGATGTCTCTAGTTACCGCCAACCATATCTTGTTGTGCTGGCTGTTCGTCTCTATGTCCAGTACTACTTTCATCTTTCTCTTTCTTCTTAAAGATTGAATCCCAGTTATTATCAAACTGCTCTAGTGGTACACTCTTAGGACGAGGCTTGTCACCTTTTCCATTGCCATCAGGTCTCATAGATTCTTTCCACTTCCATAAGTTACTCCAATTAAATAAATTCAACGGAGGACATTTCCATACCATTACTCTGCCACTCCTTGTCTTGTTCGCCAGGGATAAGCACTCTCTACCCAAAAGCAACGAACTTGTCCGTACTTTGTAGCTGAGAAGCCTCTCCATATTGTATGCTTAGTACTGTAGTCTGCACAGGTTAACTCTTGAATATCAATGTAGATTCCTTTACACCACCACCCAAGAGCAAACACTGCAACAAAACTAATCAGTCTTTTTAACAGGCTTAGGTTTAGATTCTTGATTGTGTTTATCATTTAGTAATGTCTGTACTTGTATTTCTAGTTTCTGAACCTTTAAAGCTAACTCATTAATTGCCGAGATAACTTTAGGTAGTTGCATTAAACCCATTATAAAACTCCCCATGTTGTAAGTGCGTTAATAATATATAAGATAATACCAAACAGGTATATCACTGTAGCTACTGCTTCTACTAATACTAGTGGTGCATCATTCTGTAACACCCCTGCGAGTGTCCATATTCCTGATCCAATCATGCCGAAGAAGATGTTAGCTGGGTAGATATTAAAGCTAGTCAAAGCGATACCTACCAAACATAACGAAGTCCCAAACCACTTCATGAATATTAGATGCAGACTGTTGAGTTTGGACATATTGTACATGTAACTACTTTTCCTCCTGTCATTACTGTGGTAGTGGTGCAAGCCATACTAATATTATAGCATACAAATAGGGTTACTGCAATTAAAATCTTTTTCATTTTGATTCCTCTCGTTGTTTAATCATTGCATCTGCTATCGCATAGCATCGTTTTGCTGCATATTCGTTGTCTGTGTCTGTGAACCAAGTTTGTAAACACATAGCTTCACAAGCAAAGTAATCTCTTAGTGTCATACTTATGGCATGCTCA
>ERZ1034361.1285-NODE-1285-length-13718-cov-3.202551_pt1 | contig 13718 bp, 12 predicted proteins | sample MGYA00520617_ERZ1034361 | MGnify/ENA primary metagenome ERZ1034361 (study PRJEB33736, sample SAMEA104284507) | Azolla filiculoides | biome: Urban; feature: Water surface; material: Ditch water | place: Netherlands | collected 2015-10-28 | depth 0-0.1 m ... | reverse complement strand
TAATTCCTTATCTAAACCAAAATACTTATTTTATTAAAATAAAAATCTAAAAAAAATAAAAAAAATAAGTATTTAAATTAAGTATTAATACTTATATTTGCTCAATAATACTTAATTAATGAGTTATGATTAAAGTAATAGTAGTCGGAAACGGCATGGTGGGGTACAAGTTTTGTGAAAAATTCATCACAAAAAAAGGACAGGAAGAGTATCAAATAACCGTATTTGGAGAAGAACCAAGACGCGCTTATGATCGTGTTCACTTAAGCGAATACTTTGGTGGCAAAAGCGCTGATGATCTATCATTATCAACAGCTGCTTGGTATGAAGAAAATAACATTACCTTAAATACTTCGGAATTAGTTTTAAAAATTGACAAAGAAAACAAAACCATAAGTACACATCTCCATCAAGAGTATGCGTACGACTACTTAGTTTTAGCAACAGGCTCCTCTGCTTTCGTCCCTCCTATTAAAGGAGTCGAAAAAGAAGGTGTTTTTGTATACCGAACCATCGAAGATTTGGATGCAATTATGGCTTACGCCAAAAAGATAAAACAAAATGGCGCTACCGAAGCCGCTGTTCTTGGAGGTGGATTATTAGGGCTGGAAGCTGCAAAAGCAGTGTATGACTTAGGATTAAATCCACACGTAGTTGAATTTGCTCCGCGATTGATGCCAAGACAATTAGACAAAGGAGCCAGCGATATGCTTCAAGCAAAAATTGAAGAACTCAATATTGGCATTCATCTCAACAAAGCCACACAATATATTGATGGTGAAGACTGCATAAAAGGGATGATGTTTGCAAATGATGAATTGTTAAAAGTAGATATGTTGGTTATTTCTGCCGGTATAAAACCCCGTGACGAACTGGCCAGAGTTTCCGGACTGGAAGTTGGAGAACGCGGCGGTGTTGTGGTAAACAATCAAATGCAAACATCAGATTCTTCTATTTATGCCATTGGTGAAGTCGCACTTTATACGGGAATGATCTATGGTTTAGTAGCACCGGGTTACGAAATGGCCGATGTTGCTGCAGAACAAATTTTACAAGGCACAAAAACGATGAGAGAAACCATCGATATGTCTACACAATTAAAATTAATTGGTGTTGAAGTAGCGAGTTTTGGAGATCCTTTCATTGAAAACGAAACCGTAACAGCCATTGTTTATGAAAATAAATTCAACGGAATTTATAAAAGAATTAATGTTACCAAAGACGGAAAAACCCTTTTAGGCGGAATATTAGTGGGTGATTCGAGCGATTATAATGCGTTGTTCCAAATTTACAGCAATGCTATGGCATTGCCCAAAAATCCGGAAGACTTGATTCTGGGTTCACGAGGCGGAGAAGCTTCTACCTTGGGAAGTGCAATGGATTTGCCCGATACTGCGATTATTTGCTCTTGCGAAAATGTTACAAAAGGCGCTATTTGTTGTTCTATTACAGATGAAACCTGCTCCAGCTTATCCGATGTAGTCAAACTTACTAAAGCCACTACAGGTTGCGGAGGCTGTAAACCAATGGTTGTTGATTTGGTAAAAGCCACTCAAAAATCAATTGGAAAAGAAGTCAAAGATGTGATTTGTGAGCATTTTAAATACAATCGTCAAGAGTTATTTGACCTTGTAAAAATCAACAAATACACCAATTATTTTGATGTATTAGACCAGCACGGTTCAGGTGATGGCTGCGAAGTTTGCAAACCCGTTATCGCTTCCATTTTCTCAAGTATTTACAATGATACTGCTAATAAACACCTGACGACACAAGATACTAATGATCGATTTTTGGCCAACATTCAAAGAAACGGAACCTACTCTGTAGTGCCAAGAATTGCCGGTGGAGAAATTACTGCCGAAAAACTAATTGCCATTGGCGAAGTAGCCAAGCAATTTAATTTATACACGAAAATTACAGGAGCACAACGTGTCGATTTATTTGGTGCTCATTTAGATGATTTACCAAAAATTTGGAAAATATTAATCGATAATGGTTTCGAAAGTGGACATGCGTACGGAAAATCACTTCGTGCCGTAAAGAGTTGCGTAGGAAATGCTTGGTGTCGTTACGGAATGGATGACAGCGCCGGTTTTGCCATTGAAATTGAAAACCGATACAAAGGAATTCGTTCTCCGCACAAACTAAAAGGAGGCGTTTCTGCTTGTATTCGCGAATGTGCCGAAGCCAGAGGAAAGGATTTTGGATTAATCGCTGTAGAAGGCGGCTGGAACTTATACATCTGCGGAAATGGTGGTGCAAATCCAAAACATGCCGTTTTATTAGCCGAAAAAATCGACAAAGCCACTTGTATTAAATACTTAGATCGCTTCTTGATGTTTTACATCCGTACGGCCGGTCCTTTGGTACGAACTTCAACCTGGTTAGAAAAACTGGATGGTGGATTAGACTATTTGAAAGAAGTTGTAATCGAAGACCGTTTAGGAATTGTTGACACATTAGAAACTGAAATGCAAGGTTTAGTCGATACTTTCGAATGCGAATGGAAACAAGTGATAGAAAAACCACGATTAATGGATCGCTTCCGTCACTTTGTCAATTCAGATGAAAAAGATGACACTATTGAATTCGTTTCTTTAAGAGATCAAAAAATGCCAAAACCTTGGTAAACCCCAATAAAATCAATAAAAAAGTATTCTAAAACGTTTCCATCAACTCTGGCTTTTTCCGCAATTCCTTCGCATAAAACAGGAAAGAGCTTAGAGTAGGAAACACAAAAAGACGAACATGGAAGATATCTTAAGTCAATACGGAACAGTACATCCAAACGATGTAAAAATATGGTTCAAAGCTGGAAAAATAAGTGATTTTTCGACAAATAGAGGCGGTTGTATCAAATACAAAAACAAACAAATTGCCGTATTTAATTTCAGTCGTCGCAACCAATGGTTTGCCTGCCAAAATGCTTGTCCGCATAAAATGGAAATGGTGTTATCAAGAGGAATGCTAGGTTCAGCAGATGATATTCCAAAAATCGCCTGCCCGATGCACAAAAAAACATTTTCTCTGGTAGACGGTTCGAATTTAAATGGTGAAGACTACTCCATTGCCACTTATCCCGTAAAAATTGTGGAAGACGAAGTATTCGTTGGCTTTTTGGAATAATTATGTATCTTTGAATTTAAACTTTTCAAATGACAATGACACCATTTCAGAACGCTAGCGCATGGATAGATGCCGAAAATGCACAAGATCCAAACAGCGAAATATACCAATCTAAAACCTATCCAAAAGAATTATTATATTCAAATCGAATGTATGAAAAGCTGATGGATTTTGAGCCAAATGCTTCCGAAGCAGTTCAAATTGCTTCAAAAGCGCAACACATTTGTCGATGGAAAATAACGCGAGAATCGTATCCTATGGATCGTGTGGGTTATTTAAAATGGAGAGAAGATTTGAAAAAATTTCATGCCAAAACAACAGCTGAAATTTTAGAAAAAGCAGGATATTCCGAAGAATTTATTGCAAGAGTTTCTTTTCTTATCGAGAAAAAATTGCTTAAAAAAGATACCGAAACCCAACTTTTGGAAGACGTAATCTGTTTGGTATTTCTGGAGTATTATTTAGAGCCTTTTGTACAAAAACATGATGCCGAAAAACTCAAAAATATCATTTTGAAAACATGGAATAAAATGTCTGAAAAAGGGCATCAGGAAGCTTTAAAAATAAACTTCAGCGCTACAAACTTTCAATTGATAAAAGACGCTCTTGGATTGTAATTCAACTTGGTTATGAGAAACAGCGCCGCAGCATCTGTCGATATTTCTTTCAAAAATCTAAGGCGATTGTATCTTTTTGCCTTGTTGACTATTGCTGTAACGGTACTTTTGAGCCAGCTTTTGATACAATACAACCTCAACAGTCAGTTGAGTGATTCCCGAATTATTAATATTTCGGGAAAACAAAGAATGCTGAGTCAGAAATTGACAAAGGAGATTTTAATTCTCAATTTCGTAACCGATACGACCAAAAGCAAAGAGGAAATTATCCAAATCAATAAGACCATTTCACTTTGGAAATTTAACCAAAATGCATTGGAAAACGGAAATGACAGTCTGGGTTTTCCAAAAGAAAAAAGCAAAGCACTTGCTGCATTATTTAAAGGAATCAGACCAAATTTTAAAGCTATTATTGATGCTTCGGCCCTTTTTTTAGAAAATAAAAAAACAAAAAAAGAGTCTGCCGAAAATCAAAAATTAGTGCAAATAATCCTTAAAAACGAAGCTGTTTTTCTTTCGAAAATGAACCAAATTGTTGGCGAATATGATAAAGAAGCACTCAAAAAAGTAACCTTACAAAGCAAAACTGAATATGCAATTCTGCTATTCACCATTTTAGTTTTACTGTTAGAATTCATTTTCATTTTCAAACCAACAAACAAAAAGGTTGAAAAACTCATTTCGAAACTTTTATTCTCCGAGAAAAAAGCACTGAAACTGGCACATGATACCGAAATCATCAGTGAAATAAAGGAAAACTCCGTCAAAGAATTGAAATCACTCAATTACGCTATGGAAAACACGTTGTTGTATTGCCGCGTTGCTCCGGACGGTTCTTTGATACATATTGGCGAAAAATTCTCGAAATTGCTGCAATACAATCCATTTCTTTCGGACAAAACTTTTTCACAAGTGCTGACTCCAATAGAAAAAGAACAGCTTACAATTGACCGAATTATTTCCGAAAGACAAAGAAGCGGCTGGCAAGGCGAACTTAATATCACCAATAGAAACGGAGAATCGATTTGGCTTGATTTATCGATGGTTCCCGTGACCATCAAAAAAGAAGAATCCGAGTTGTTGATTATTTGTTTTGACATCACCGAACGTAAAAAGGCGGAACGCGAAGTCGATCGATTGAACATCGAAAATGTTACGGATAAAATCAATCAACAAAAAGTAATTTCGAGCAAGATTGTCGAAAATCAGGAAAACGAACAAAATCGTATAGCCCGAGAAATCCATGATGGAATTGGCCAAATGCTAACCGGATTAAAATTCAGTCTCGAAAGCATTAATTTAGACGATAAAGAAAAATCAGCACAGAAAATTGAGTATTTGAAAAAACTCTCTTTAGACATTATAAAAGGAGTGCGAACCGCTACTTTCAACTTGATGCCGCCAGAATTGAGCGATCATGGCATTGTTTCTTCTTTGGCAAAATTGACGCAGGAATTATCAAAATTGACCGGAAAAAACATTCTGTTTTACAACAAAACCAATTTTGACAAACGACTCGATTCCTTGATTGAAATCAATATTTATCGATTGACGCAAGAAGCCATAAACAACGCCATAAAATATGCGGATTCTACTCATATTATTGTGCAACTTTCGCACAGTAATAATATTTTGAGTATTACTATTGACGATAACGGAAAAGGGTTTGATGTTGTTGCCGCAGAAAAAAAGAGAAACAGTGAATCCGGAATGGGATTATTGTTCATGAAAGAACGGATTCAATACATCAACGGGCGTGTTTTTATTAACTCTATTCCAGGAGAAGGAACGCGAATCACGTTTAACATTCCCATTTAACAGATTTCAGTTTACAATCTGAATATGAAATCTAAAATCTATCTTTTTTATTTATTCAAAAAATACGTATATTAGCCCTTCATTTAGATGAATATACGTAATAAACCGATTTTAAAATTAAGTAAGTTATGAATAATACTATTCGAGTTGTTTTGGCAGATGATCACGTATTTGTTAGAGACGGAATCAAATCATTATTAGAAAACGAAGCCAATATTGAAGTGGTTGGCGAAGCCACAGATGGCTTAGAAGCGCTAAAAATGGTAGAAACAACTCATCCTGATTTACTTATTTTAGACATTCGTATGCCTAATCTAACCGGAATTGAAGTCGTAGAAAAATTAAGAAGCCAAAACAATTTGGTTAAAATCGTAATGCTTTCCATGCATGAATCCGAAGAATACGTATTAAAATCAATCAAAGCCGGAGCAGATGGTTATTTATTGAAAGGATCCAGCAAAGAAGAATTCCTTAAAGCTTTACATACTGTCTCAAATGGAGGAAAATATTTTAGTGGTGACATCTCCTCTATATTAATAGGACAACTTACACATCCTACTGCAGTTCAGGAAACAAAACCAGCACAGGAAGACGAATTGATGATTACCAAACGAGAAAAAGAAATTCTAAAGCTTCTTTTATCGGGAAAAGGAAACAAAGAAATTGCAGAAGCTTTAGACATCAGCAAACGAACCGCCGAAGTACACCGTTTCAATTTGATGAAAAAATTAAAAGTCAAAAATCTGATGGAACTTTCTAATAAAGCGAATGAATTTGCTTTGTTGTAATATTTTTTGCTCCGTATTTCTGTTTCAATCATTCAAAAACTACGTAGAATCATAAAATTACGTATAAATACTTAATTATTTTTACAAAACTGCGAAAACGCAGGTTTTAACTAAGTTATAGTACTTATTTTTGTTAAAAAATATAAGTATTATGACAGCAACAAATTCCTTATCACAATCCCACAGAATATTATTTCTGAACACTCTGGCCTTTACGGTATGTTTCGCTTGTTGGACCTTAAACGGAGTTTTAGTAACCTACTTAGTAGATAACGGCATTTTTCATTGGAGTGTGGTTCAAGTAGGATGGCTCTTAGGAATTCCTATTTTAACAGGTTCTATTATGCGTTTACCAATAGGTATTCTTACTGATAAATTTGGTGGTAAATACGTATTTTCTTTATTACTCCTCCTCTGCTCTATTCCTTTATTCTTGCTGCCTTTAGCAAACAGTTTTTTTATGTTTGCCCTTTTAAGCTTTTTGTTCGGAATGGTAGGAACCAGCTTTGCTGTTGGTATTGGCTATACTTCGATTTGGTATCCAAAAGAATGGCAAGGAAGAGCTTTGGGAATTTTCGGAATGGGAAATGCGGGCGCAGCCATTACCACTTTTTTGGCACCATCATTATTGAATCATTTTTCAATAGATGACCCACAAAATGGTTGGAAATTATTACCTATACTATATGGTTTTGCATTAGTAATTATTGGAATTTTATTCTTGATTTTTGCCAAAAATAAAAAAATAGAAAACCACACCAAAACGGTTTCTCAAATGTTACAATCCTTAAAAAGCGTACGCGTTTGGCGCTTTGGAGCCTATTATTTCTTAGTATTTGGATGTTTCGTAGCCTATTCACAATGGTTGTTACCTAACTTCATGAATGTGTATCAAACCAGCTTAGTTATGGGCGGATTATTCGCTACTATGTTCAGTTTACCTTCGGGTGTTATCCGTGCTTTTGGCGGGTATTTATCTGATAAATTTGGTGCGCGAAAAGTGATGTATTGGGTTTTAGGATCTTCAGTAATCTTGAGCGCATTGTTGATGGTTCCAAAAATGGACATTACCACAACCGGACCAGGTGTTTTGGCAACCAAAAAAGGTACAATTACAATGGTTTCTGATACGAAAGTAACAATTGGCGATACTGAATTTCCTATTGTACAAAAAATAGAAAAACCAGAAGAAAACTCCATTTTTCCAACCCGAACTTCATGGCAACAAGTTGTGGTCAGTCAGAATCAGGAAGTAAAGAAAAAAGAATTGTTAGCCAAAGGAATTACGCATATCAACTTTGATGCGAATATGTGGGTGTACTTAGTTTTGGTAATTCTAATTGGTATTTCATGGGGAATTGGGAAAGCGGCCGTTTACAAACACATACCGGAATATTTCCCAACCGAAGTAGGTGTTGTCGGCGGAATGGTAGGAATGATTGGCGGATTAGGAGGTTTCTTTGGTCCAATTATATTTAGTTATTTGCTGACTTCAACCGGAATCTGGTCTAGTTCTTGGATATTTATACTTTTATTCTCTGCTATTTGTTTGATTTGGATGCACATTACCGTAACAAAAATCATGAACGAAAAGCAACCTGATTTATCTAAAGTGATGGAAAGACAATCTTCCAGAAAATAAAAAAAAGACATATTGAGAAAGCCTTTGAACGCGTTCAAAGGCTTTTTTTTGCGTTCAATTAGACGTATATTTGATTTTTAAATCAATACCAGATGATTCCCAAAATAGCGAATCTTTAATTTGGCATTCAAAATACAGATAATGAAAGAACAAGAAACTAGTGTAAAAATACTTTTTAGATTTTTTAGCACTATTTTAAATGAATGGACCGTTGAGAATTTATGGGCCACCACTATTAACGCCGAAGAAGGATTGTACAAACTGGATAATATTCCTTTTTATGCCTCCGTTTCTTGTGGTGATATTGTGTTAGCCGAATTTGACGAAACCGAAAACAAATTGACTTATCGAGAAACGATTATACATTCCGGAAATTCAACTATCCAAGTTATTCTCAACGATAAATCTTTTGTTGTAAATGATGTACGCGAATTTTTCACTAGTTTGGGTTGCGAATCAGAAAAGTTCAACGACGATTACTTTGTTATGGAAATACCTGCTATCGCAGATTATACACCAATTAGGGAGAAACTAATAGAACTGGAAGAAAACAATATCATAACGTATGCAGAACCCAATCTGTCCAAAAATCATTGGTATTAAAATAGGATTATAACTCAAAATAAATTCTTGATTGGTTATACGCATCATTAAAATCAAAATCCCCGTAATGATAGTCATTACGGGGATTTAACCATAAACAAATTAAATAAAACTAACTTTTATACACCACTCCCATATCTTCGATAGAGAATTTATCGGTTAAGAGGTGTAATAATCGATCACGTAGTTCGATATATTCCGGCATTTTTACAATTTCGATTTTGTTTCTTGGTCTTGGCAAATGCACTTCTACAATTTCTCTTATTGTTGAAGCAGGACCGTCATTTAAAACCACAATTCTGTCTGATAAAAACAAGGCTTCTTCGATATCGTGGGTAATCATGATGATGGTTTTATCTCGGTTATTGAGATTCCATAATTTCAATACTTCGAGTTGCATGGAGCTTTTTGTAAAGGCATCCAAAGCGCCAAAAGGCTCATCTAACAATAAAACTCCCGGATTGATGGCAAAAGCTCTGGCAATAGCCACTCTTTGTTTCATTCCTCCTGATAATTGACCTGGTAATTTATCTCGGTGCGAAAGTAAATTCACCATTTTTAGATTGTAATCCACGATTTCGTGTTTTTCTTTTTTCGAACAATCCATTACCGAATCAACGGCTTGAAAAATATTTTCATGAACTGACATCCAAGGTAAAAGAGAGTAGTTTTGAAAAACGATTCCTCGGTCCGGCCCAGGTCCTTTTATTGTTTTTCCGCCTAGTTCAACTGTTCCTCCTGTTGGAGTCAACATTCCGGCAATAGCATTCATTATGGTTGATTTTCCACAACCGGAGTGACCAATAATGGAAATGATTTCTCCTTTTTTGATAGAAAGATTAATATCTCTTACTGCAGTATATTTTCCTTTTGGTGTTGGAAATGATATTTCTAAATTTTTTATTTCTAAATAGCTCATGACTTTTGGGTGTTAGGTTCTGGGTATTGGGTGTTGGGTTCTGGGTATTTGGTGTTAGGTTTTTGGTATTGGGTTGCGTGAGTGATGGCAGTGGAGCTCTTTTTTGAGCCGATTTTTTTCGGCTCAAAAAAAGCGGGAACGGACAGCACGACCCGAAGTTTTACGGAGGGTCACGCCCAAAATAAAAACTTAATGCTTTTAAAACTACGCTTTGTAAGCGACTTTATTTTCGATAAAAGTGAAGATTCGGTCGAAAAGCAATCCTACAATTCCGATGATAAGAATGGCCGAAATTACTTTTTCGAGGCTTAATGCGTTCCAGCTGTCCCAAACGAAGAACCCGATTCCTGCTCCTCCTGAAAGCATTTCGCCGGCAACAATTACCAACCAAGCTACACTGATACTCAATCGTAAACCTGTGATAATGTGTGGCAAACTGTACGGAATTAAGATTTTGGTCAAGTATCTCATTTTAGAAAAACCAAATGCTTTGGCTACGTTTTTATGGTCTTGCGGAATGGATGCTACGCCAAAAGATGTGTTAATGAGCGTGGACCACAAGGAAGTGATGAAAACAATAAATATCGTTGCCAGACCGGTATCTTTGAAAACCACTAAGCCAATTGGGAACCAAGCTAAGGGCGAAACGGGTTTTAGCAATTGTACGATTGGATAGAAAATTTGTTTGCAAATGGTGCTTGCTCCCATTAAAATTCCAACTGGAACAGCGATTAATGATCCCAATAAAAATCCTATCAATACTGTTTTTATAGAATTGAATAATTGCAATCCAATTCCTTTATCATTGGGTCCGTAATCATAAAACGGGTCGCTTAACATTTCTTTTAAAACGGTTAAAGTGGCTGTTGGAGTTGGAAGTGCATTTTGGGTATACGCGCTTAAAAGACTCCAAAATCCGCCAAAAAGGAGCAATCCTAAAGCTGCAAACAAAACAGATTTTGATTTGGCAAGGATTGTATTTAATACCAAAAGGTATTTACTATTTTCTTCGAAAAAACTTTTTCTTGTCGCTGTCGAAACATTTATTTCTTGCTCTAGCGCATCGATTGTTAGTGTGTTTTTGTCAGACATGGTATTGAAATTTAGTTTTAATTAATGTTGTTGTTTCTCTAAAACCCTCTCCAAATGAGAGGGAATAGTGGCTTTATGTTTTTATTTATTTATCGTTTAACTACTTTTAAATAAGCTGCAGGATTTGCAGGGTCAAAAACGGTTTTATCCATTGTTAGAGAAAACGGTTTCATATCGTCATTCGGTACTTTTATCTTCATGCTGGCTGCCACTTCTTTGTACAAATCATCTAAGATTAATTTATCGGCAATAGCAGCATAATTAGGTGCTTCTTTCAAATATCCAAAACGTACAAACTGTGCCATCGCCCATATTGCGTGTGATTTACGAGGGAAGTTGACCATTCCGCCTTTATGAAACAACATGTAATCGTTATCATATACTTCAACTCCTTGGTTACAACCCAAATTATAATCACCCATTAATCTGGCTTCAATTACATCAGCCGGAGCATTTACATACGGTGCTTTACCGATAATTGCTGCTGCTTTTTTACGATTGGCAGGAACATCTAACCATTTGCAGGCTTCCATTACGGCTTTCATTACTTTTACTAAATCGGCTTTTCTTTTGGCACTAAAATCTTTGTTTACTACCAATGCTTTTTCGGGATGATCTTTCCAAATATCTTGTGAAGCGACTTGTGTAAATCCGATGCCTTGTTTTACAGCAACACCACCCCAAGGCTCTCCTACGCAATAGCCATCCATATTACCCACTTTCATATTGGCTACCATTTGCGGAGGTGGAATCGTGATAATTTTTACTGCTTTTTGGTTCAAACCTGCAACTGACATCCAGTTACGCAACCATAAATCGTGTGTTCCTCCAGGAAAAGTCATCGCAAAAGTCACTTCTTTTTCGGCTTTCAATTTAGCGGCAACGACTGGTGTTACTTTATTCATTTGTTTGAAACCTACTTTCCCGCAAAAGTCATTTGAAAGTGTAATGGCTTGTCCGTTTACGTTCAACATCATCGCAATTTTCATTTCAGAACCTGCTTTTCCTCCTACTCCTGTGTAGACTGAAAAAGGCATGGAATACAAACAATGAGCGCCGTCTAATTCGCCTGTTAAGATTTTATCACGAACATTTGCCCAAGACGATTCTTTGGTCACAACAACCTCAACACCATATTTCTTGAACAATCCTAATTCTTTTGCCATCACTATTGGCGAACAATCCGTAAGTGGAATAAATCCTAATCGAACAGGATCATTTTGAGCGTTTACTGTTGTAAAAGCTGTACTTAATACGGTTAACAAAATCATCATAGATGCCGTTAAACGCTTTGCTATTTGTTTTTTTATCGTTTTCATGTTGAATGGATTTAAAAAGTAAGGATAATTATTTTTTGGCTAAAAAGTTAGGTTTGATATTCAGCATCACATAAGCAAATTGTGGGGTTAAATCTGGTGTAGTTATGTTTTTAACCGCTGCTGATGCCATTGAATTCGTAGCTTTCATGATAGAATAACCCGCTTCGATATTAATCATTTTGGTTAAATTGTATTTCACTAACAAGTCTAATTCCGTTCCTAAATAAGAATCTAATTTGCCACCGGCACCGTTAGACAAAGTATTTGCCGCTTCAAAAGCATGAACATCCAATAAGAAAGTCAAGTTATCTTTGGCATTGTATTTCACTTTAAAGAAATAGTTGAGTAATCCTTGTTTTCCAAAACCATTTGCAGCGTAGAAATAATCCATACTTCCCCAAAATTTATGTGGTGTTCCGTACAATGGATCAAAAAGATTGCTTTCTGAAGTGGCAGTAACCGCTTTTGTTCCATCAGTTCCTGATAAATAATCAATTCCAGGACCAACAAATAATTTTCTTCCTACTTGCAAAGTTGATGTTACAGAAGCCAGATTCGCACTTATAGAACGTCCGTCTTTGTCTTTTCCGCCTTGATGGTACACGCTTCCGGTAAGATTAATTTTTCTGGTTGGATTCGTATTAAAGTAAAAACCGGTTGTATTGCGACTCCAAACGCCTTCTCCATACACTTTGGTTGTTACAGCCGGAGTTCCAGAAGTTACACTAGTATATTTATTGAAATCATCTTTGAAGAATAAAAATGACACATCACCAAAAGAAAATTTCTTTCCTAAATAGGCATATTGAAACGATTTGTACATTGTTCCTATTCCGTTCGTACCAGCACCATAAGCCGTTGGGACACCATTATAAACAGTTCCTGTATTCAATTCTTTATTTTGATTGAATGCAGCTCCAACATCGGCAATCCAGCCTTTATTAGCAAATTTGAAAACAATCGCATCATGACGTCTTCCTTGTTGCAACCAGTCTAAACCACCCAATACTTTTTGGTCATCATAAGAAATTTCTTGGCGACCAACTTTTAAGGATATATTTTGAATAGTGCTTGTAGTATCGGCTAACATAATCTCTCCCCAAGCTTCATGGAATAAAATTCCGTTGTTTGCTTCTGTAGTCGTTCTGTTGATAGAGGAAGCATCTTGTCCCCAAACACGCACATCCTGTAAAGAAGTATATATTTTAAAACGATATCCTGTAAATCCTATATTTAATCGCGCTCTTTGTGAAGTAAACAAACCGGCTTTATCTCCATCTTTTTGTAACGTTCCTTGACCTGCTCTTAGTTCGGTTCTTTCTCTTATTTGTCCCGTAGCGGTTAATTGTGCTTTTGCTTCGTTTTGACTTAATACCGTTAAGGCAATTCCCAAGAAAATTGATTTTGAAAGATTTACTCTTGAAATTTTCCCTTTCTTTAAACCTTGAATCCCTGCTAATGTGGTTTTAAACTTTTGCATAATCATTTGTTTTAATTAGTATACAGCAAATTTACGTAAGTACTAATACTTAGTTACTATATAAAAAACAGACCGAAATAGCTTTTTAACACTAAAAATTACGGGAATAAAATAGTTTAATTTCTGCTTTTTGACATAAAATTGAAATAAACCCAACTATAACAAGGCTTTAGAAGCCTCTAAAAAGTAGTAAAAAGTACGTATAAAAGAAGTAAGAAGTGAAAGGTGAAAGGTGAAAGGTGAAAGGTAAAAGGTGAAAGGTGAAAGGTGAAATGTGAAAGGTGAAATGTGAAAGGTGAAAGGTGAAATGT
>ERZ1034361.1283-NODE-1283-length-13739-cov-2.888011_pt1 | contig 13739 bp, 10 predicted proteins | sample MGYA00520617_ERZ1034361 | MGnify/ENA primary metagenome ERZ1034361 (study PRJEB33736, sample SAMEA104284507) | Azolla filiculoides | biome: Urban; feature: Water surface; material: Ditch water | place: Netherlands | collected 2015-10-28 | depth 0-0.1 m ... | reverse complement strand
GGTGGATGTGCGCCAGCTCGATGCGGCCGACAGCGCCGAGCTCAAGGCCTGGATCGGCTTTTACAAGTCGCTGCGCGAGCGCCTGCACGAGGGCCAGGTCTGGCGTGGTCGCGGCGAGGACGGCCTGGTCTGGCAGGCGCATGGCGATGCCGATGCGCAGGACCTGCTGCTGCTGGTCTATCGCACCTTGCCGACCACCCACCGCTATGTGCCGCCGCTGCGCCTGCCGATGCTAGACGCCGGGGCGCGCTACCAGCTGCGCCAGCTGCTGCCCGAGGGCGTGGACCCGCATGCCGGCCATCACGGCACGGCCCCGTTCTTCGAGCAGTTGCGCGCGCCAGAGGGCCTGGCCCTGGACGGGGCCTGGCTGGCGCAGGCCGGTCTGCCGATGCCGCGCGCGCTGGCCGAGACGGCTTTCATCGTGCGCCTGCAGCGCCTCGACGCCGGGGTGGCGGCATGAACATCCTCGTGACTGGCGGCGCTGGCTACATCGGCAGCCATGCCTATCTGGCGCTGCTCGAGGCGGGCTGCAAGCCCGTGATCCTCGACAATTTCAGCAACAGCCAGCCTCAGGTGCTGGAGCGCCTGGAGCAGCTGACCGGGCAGCGTCCGGTCTGCGTGAGGGGCGATGTGCGCGACCTGGCGCTGCTCGAGCAGACCCTGGCCGAGCACTCGATCGATGCGGTGATCCATTTCGCCGGACTGAAGGCGGTCGGCGAATCGGTCCGGCAGCCCCTGGCCTATTACGACAACAATCTGCAGGGCAGCCTGGTCCTGCTGGAGGCGATGCGCCGCCAGGGGGTCAGGACCCTGGTCTTCAGCTCGTCGGCCACGGTCTACGCCGAAGCGAGCGCGATGCCGCTGCGCGAGGACGCCCGCCTGGGGCCGAGCAGCCCCTACGGGCGCAGCAAGTGGATGGTCGAGCAGATGCTGCAGGACCTCGCGGCCTCCGAGCCCGGCTGGTCCCTGACCGCCTTGCGCTACTTCAATCCGGTCGGAGCCCATCCGAGCGGTGTCATCGGCGAAGACCCGCGCGGCGTGCCCAACAACCTGATGCCCTACATCGCCCAGGTGGCGGTGGGCCGGCGCGAGGCCTTGCATGTGTTCGGCAACGACTACCCCACCCCGGATGGCACGGGCGTGCGCGACTACATCCATGAGCAGGATCTGGCCCAGGGCCATCTGCTGGCCTGCCAGCATGGGCATGGCCGGGACGGCTTCCATGTCTACAACCTCGGGCGCGGCCAGGGCCTCAGCGTGCTGGAGATGCTGAAGGCCTTCGAGCGCGCCTGTGGCCGCGAGTTGCCGTTCGTGATCGAGCCTCGTCGCTCCGGCGACCTGGCCGCCTACTGGGCCGATGCGAGCCGGGCCGAGGACGAACTCGGCTGGAAGGCAGAGCTGGGCGTCGACGCGATGTGTGCCGACAGCTGGCGCTGGCAAGCCAGCAATCCGAGGGGGTACCACACATGAGCGACCATTTCCTGGCCAGCGAGCATTCCCACCGCCGGCGCAACCCGCTGACCGGCGAATGGGTGCTGGTCTCGCCCCATCGCGCCCTGCGCCCCTGGCAAGGCCAGCAGGAGTTGCCTGAGCCGCGGATCCTGCCCGCCCATGATCCGGACTGCTACCTCTGTGCCGGCAATCTCCGCGTCAACGGCGAACGCAATCCACCCTACACGGGAACCTTCGTGTTCAGCAACGACCACGCCGCGCTGCAGCCCCAGGTGCCGTCGGCCCCGCCGAGCGGCGACCCCTTGCTGCAGATGGAGTCGGCGCGTGGCGTCAGCCGGGTGCTGTGCTATTCGCCCGACCATGGCCGCACCCTGCCCGAGCTGTCGCAGCAGCAGGTCCGCGGCGTGGTCGATGCCTGGTGCGAACAGACCGAGGCGCTCGGGCGCGAGCACCGCTGGGTCCAGGTGTTCGAGAACAAGGGCGCGGTGATGGGCTGTTCGCAACCCCACCCGCATGGACAGATCTGGGCCACCGACCATCTGCCGAACGAGGCCGTGGCCGAAGACCTGCACCAGCGCGCCTATCACGCCGAGCAGGGCCGGCCGCTGCTGCTCGATCTGGCCGAGCGCGAGCGCGATGGCGAGCGTGTGGTGGTGCAGACCCGGCACTGGCTGGCGATCGTGCCGTTCTGGGCCACCTGGCCTTTCGAGACCCTGCTGCTGCCGCGCTTTGCGCTCCAGCGCCTGCCGCAGCTCGACGCCGAGCGGCGCGACGACCTGGCGCTGGCGCTGCGCGAGCTGACCATCCGCTACGACAACCTGTTCCAGACCTCGTTTCCCTACTCGATGGGCTGGCACGGCGCCCCCTTCGATGGCCGGGACCCGAGCCCGTGGCAGCTGCATGCGCATTTCTATCCCCCATTGCTGCGCTCGGCCAGTGTGCGCAAGTTCATGGTGGGCTACGAGATGCTCGCCGAGGCGCAGCGCGACCTCACGCCCGAGCAGGCCGCCGCCCGTCTGCGCGCCCAGGCCACCCGCCATTACCGCCTAGCCCTTGCACCATGAGCCCGAGTCCCGATTCATCCCTTTTCCTGCTGTCACGCGTCAGCTCGACCTTCGAGCAGCGCTTCGGTCGGGCGCCGCGCCTGGTGGCCCGCGCGCCCGGTCGGGTCAACCTGATCGGCGAGCACACCGACTACAACGACGGCTTCGTGCTGCCCTGCGCGATCGATTTCCAGACCCTGGTCGCAGCCAGCCCGCGCGGCGATGGCCTGGTGCGTGTCCACGCGGCCGACATCGGGCCGCAGGCGTTCGACGAGTTCCGGCTCGATCAGCCGATCTCGCGCCGCGACGACGCGCCCTGGACCCACTATGTGCGCGGCATGGTGCAGACCCTGCTGGCCGAGGGCTGGCCGCTCGGGGGTGCCGATCTGGTGCTGGCGGGCGACTTGCCGCAGGGCGCGGGCCTGTCGTCCTCGGCGTCGCTGGAGGTCGCGGTCGGCCAGGCCTTCAAGTCCCTCTACGGCCTGGAGCGACTGCCCGCGGTGGAGCTGGCCCGGCTGGCGCAGCAGGCCGAGAACCAGTTCGTCGGCTGCCGCTGCGGCATCATGGATCAGCTGATCTCGGCCTGTGGCGAGGCGGGTCATGCCCTGCTGATCGACTGCCGTTCGCTGGCGACGCGCCCGGTGCCGCTGCCGCCCGAGCTGGCGGTGCTGATCGTGCATTCGCGCGTGCAGCGCGGCCTGGTCGAGAGCGAATACAACCTGCGTCGCCAGCAATGCGAGGCTGCGGCGCGCCATTACGGCGTGGCAGCGCTGCGCGACCTCGATCTGGAACGGCTCGAGCGCGACCGAACCGGCCTGGATGCGTTGAGCTGGCGCCGTGCCCGCCATGTGGTGAGTGAAAACCAGCGCACCCTGGACGCCGCGCGGGCGCTCAAGCAGCATGACCTGGTCCGCCTGGGCGAGCTGATGGCGGCCTCGCACGCCTCGATGCGCGACGACTTCGAGATCACGGTGCCGGCGATCGACCGGCTCGTGGCCCTGCTGCAGTCAGTCGTGGGCCAGCAGGGCGGGGCGCGCATGACGGGCGGCGGTTTCGGTGGCTGCGTGGTGGCCCTGATGCCCGAGGCCCTGGTCGGGCCGGCGCGCGCCGCGCTGGCGCAGCACTATCGCGCGCCAAGCGGCGAGCCCGCGACCGTCTATCTCTGCCGTCCCGGCGCGGGCGCCGGGCTGCTGGACTCAGCCGCGCTGGCTCCACTGCGCTAGCAACAGCCTGGCGCTGGCCAGGTTGGTGGCGCAGGGAATGTCGTGCACGTCGCAGGCCCGCACCAGTGCGTTGATGTCGGGCTCGTGCGGCTGCGGCGTCATCGGGTCGCGCAGGAAGATCACCGCGTCGACCTGGCCCACCGCCAGCCGGGCGCCGATCTGCAGGTCGCCGCCCAGCGGGCCGCTCAGCAGGCGCTCGACCGCCAGGCCGACCTCATGCTGCAGCCGCCCGCCCGTGGTGCCGGTGGCGCACAGGGTGCAGCCGGCCAGGAAGCGCTGGAACTCGCGCGCCAGGCCGATCATGTCGGCCTTCTTGCCATCGTGGGCAATCAGTGCGATCCGCATGTTGATCTCAGCCCGTGTTGCGCAGGCCGGCGGCGATGCCGTTGATCGAGATGTGGATGCCGCGCTTGACCAGGCCCTCCTGGCTGCCGGCGCGGTAGCGTCCGATCAGCTCGACCTGCAGATGGTGCAGCGGGTCGATGTAGGGGAAGCGGTGCTCGATCGAGCGCGCCAGCGAGCGGTTGCCCGCCAGCCGCGCGGCCTCGCCCGTGATCTGGCTCAGCACCTCGTGGGTGCGCTGCCATTCGGCCTCGATGCGCGCGAACACCTGCTGGCGCAGCTGGGCATCCGGTACCAGCTCGGCGTAGCGCGAGGCCAGCGACAGGTCGCTCTTGGCCAGCACCATGTCGATGTTGGACAGCAGGGTGCTGAAGAAGGGCCATTTGCGGTGCATCTGGCGCAGCAGCTCCAGCGCCGGTTCCGCTCCGAGCTGCTCGGCCAGCCGGTCGACCGCGCTGCCGAAGCCGTACCAGCCCGGCAGCGTCAGGCGGCACTGGCCCCAGCTGAAGCCCCAGGGGATGGCGCGCAGGTCCTCGATGCGCTGGTTGGCCTTGCGCGAGGCCGGGCGCGAGCCGATGTTGAGCTCGGCGATCTCGCGGATCGGCGTCGCGGTGAAGAAGTAGTCGGTGAAGCCGGGGGTCTCGTAGACCAGCGCGCGGTAGGCCGCCATGCTGGCCTGCGACAGCTGCGCGGCCGCATCGAGGAACTTGGCCGGCACCGGCTTGACCGCCGGCAGCAGCGTCGCTTCCAGGGTGGCGGCGACCAGCGTCTCGAGGTTGCGTCGGCCGATCTCGGGGTTGGCGTACTTGGAGCCGATCACCTCGCCCTGTTCGGTCAGGCGGATCTGGCCGCGCACGGTGCCGGCCGGCTGCGCCAGGATGGCCTGGTAGCTCGGGCCGCCGCCGCGACCGACGGTGCCGCCGCGGCCGTGGAACATGCGCAGCTTGATCGGCCCTTGCTCGCGTCCGAGCTGGTCGAACAGCGCGACCAGCGCGACCTCGGCCCGGTAGAGTTCCCAGTTGCTGGTGAAGATGCCGCCGTCCTTGTTGCTGTCCGAGTAGCCGAGCATGATGTCTTGCTCGTTGTACTGGTCAGGGGCGCCGCGCTGCACCATCGCTGCCACGCCCGGCAGGCGGTAGAAGGCATCCATGATGGCAGCGGCGTTGCGCAGATCCTCGATGGTCTCGAACAGCGGCACCACGATCAGGTCGGCGCGCGCGCCCTGCGCGAGCGTGCCGTGCAGCAGGCCGACTTCCTTTTGCAGCAGCAGCACTTCGAGCAGGTCGCTGACGGTTTCGGTGTGGCTGATGATCGCGTGGCGGATCGCGACCGTGCCGTAGCGCTGGCGCATCTCGCGCGCGGTCTCGAAGATCTCGAGCTCGCTGCGGGTGTGCGCCTGGTAGTCGCCGTCGAGCACGCGCAGCGGGCGCGCATCGTCGAGCAGGCGCAGCAGCAAGGCCTGCTTGGCGGCCTCGTCGAGCGCGCTGTAGTCGGGCTCGATCCGGGCCAGGGCCAGCAGGTCGGCCAGCGCGGCCTCGTGCTGGTCCGAGCTCTGGCGCAGGTCGACCGTCGCCAGATGGAAGCCGAACACCTGCACCGCGCGGATCAGCGGGCGCAGCCGCTGCTCGGTCAGCGCCTCGCAGCGTTGCTCGACCAGGGCGGCCTCGATCGTGCGCAGGTCGGCCAGGAATTCCTCGGCGCTGGCGTAGGGGTTCTGCGGCGCGATGGCATGGCGCGCAGCCTCGCCACCCGAGAGCTCCATCAGCGTGGCGGCCAGGCGGGCGTAGATGCCGGTCAGCGCGCGGCGGTAGGGTTCGTCGAGGCGGTGCTCGTTGCGGTCGGGCGAGCGGTCGGCCAGATCCTGCATCGCGGCGTTGACCCCGATGCGCATGTCCGACAGCGACAGCTCGGCACCGAGCCGGTGCACCTCGGTCAGGTGGTGGCGCAGCGCGACATCGGACTGGCTTTTCAGCGCCAGCCGCAGCGTCGCGGCCGTGACATTGGGGTTGCCGTCGCGGTCGCCGCCGATCCACTGGCCCATGCGCAGGAAGGGCGCCAGCGACTGGCCGCCGAGTGCCTGCTCGACATCACGGTAGAGGCCGGGGATCTCGGGCAGGAAGGTGCTCTGGTAGTAGGCCAGCGAATTCTCGATCTCGTCGGACACGGTCAGCTTGGTGTAGCGCAGCAGTCTCGTGTGCCAGAGCTGGGTGATGCGCGCGCGCAGCTGGGCCTCGTTGGCTGCCAGGCCGCGCGCCAGCAGCAGGTCGCCGCTGGCGGCTTGCTTGCCGCGCTTGTTGCTTGCGCCGACGGCGCCCTGTCCGAGGCTGTCGCGCTCGGTCAGCAGCCGCGCGATGTCGCGCTCGGCATCCAGGATGCTCTTGCGCTGCACTTCGGTCGGGTGCGCGGTCAGCACCGGCGAGACATGGGAGTCGGCCAGCGAGGCGATGATCTGCTCGTGGTCGACGCCCGCGCGCGCCAGCCGGTCCCAGCTGTGCTCCAGGCTGCCTTCTTGCACATTGCCGGCGCGCTCGTGCACGCTGCGGCGGCGCACATGGTGGCGGTCCTCGGCCAGGTTGGCCAGGTGGCTGAAGTAGGTGAAGGCGCGGATCACGCTGACCGCCTGCGCATCGGTCAGGCCCTTGAGCAGCTGCTTGAGTGCCTTGTCGGCGGCGTGGTCGGCTTCGCGCCGGAACGCCACCGAGAGCTGACGGATCTGTTCGATCAGCGCGTAGTTGGCATCGCCCTCCTGCTCGCGGATCACCTCGCCGAGCAGTCGGCCCAGCAGGCGGATGTCATCGATCAGCGGCTGGTCCTTGGACAGATCGTCGCGCTTGGAACTTTTCATGCGGGCTTGCTCCTGGTTCAGATTCAATTCAACTCAATTCGGCGCCGTGGCGTCCAGCTGTTGTTGCTCGATCTGCTTGGCCATGGTCTTGCCGAGCTCGACGCCCCACTGGTCATAGGCGTGGATGCCCCAGATCGCGGCCTGGCAGAACACCTTGTGCTCGTAGAGCGCGACCATGGCGCCGAGCGTGTGCGGCGTCAGCTCGGCCAGCCAGAGCGTCGAATTCGGCACATTGCCGCGGAAGGTGCGGTGCGGCAGCAGTTCGGCCACGCGCGCCTCGTCCAGGCCGCTGGCTCGCAGCTCGGCCTCGGTCGCGGCCGCGTCGCGGCCCAGCGCCAGCGCCTGGGCCTGAGCCTCGAGGTTGAGCAGCGCGACCCGGTGGTGCTCGGCCGCCAGCGGCAGCGGGCAGTCCTCGCTGCGCACGCCGATGAAGTCGACCGGTACCCGGTGCTGGCCCTGGTGCAGCAGCTGGAAATAGGCATGCTGGCCCTCGATGCCGAGTCCGCCCCAGACGATCGGGCCGGTGCCGACCTGGACCGGGCTGCCGTCGACATGGGTCGACTTGCCGTTCGATTCCATGTCGAGCTGCTGCAGGAAGCGCGCGAAGTGGAACAGCCGGCTGGCGTAGGCCGCGATCAGGTGCGTCGGGCAGTCGAGGAAGTTGCGGTTCCACACGCCCAGCAAGGCCAGCCGCAGCGGCATGTTGTGCTCGGGCGGCGCTTCCCAGAAATGGCGGTCCATCGCGTGGCCGCCGGCCAGGAAGGCGCGGAAAGCCTCGGCGCCGATCGCGATCGCCAGCGGCAGGCCGATCGCCGACCAGACCGAGTAGCGCCCGCCGACCCAGTCCCAGAAGCCGAAGGTGTTGGCCGGGGCATAGCCCTGGGCGGTCGAGACCGCCGGCGAGGCGGTCACGGCGATCAGGTGCTGGGCCTGCTGCTCGGGCGTCTGCAGGCCATGGTCGGCCAGCCAGCGCTGGGCCGAGGCGGCCAGGGTCAGGGTTTCCTGGGTCGTGAAGGTCTTGCTCTGGACGATGAACAGCGTGCTGTCGGGCTTGCACCAGCGCAGCAGCGAGTGCAGGGCCCAGGCGTCGGGGTTGGAGACGAAGTGCACGCGCACCTCGTTCGAGCCCTGGGCGTCGAGGGCCTGGACCGCCATGCGCGGGCCGAGGTCGGAGCCGCCGATGCCGATGTTGATCACGTTGGCGATGCGCTGGCCGCGGTGGCCGAGCCAGCGGCCGTCGCGGATGCGCTCGGCGGCGTCGAGGAAGCGGTCGAGCTCCTGGCGCACCGCGTCGGACACCTCCGCTCCCCAGGGGGCGTCGGGCATGTCGGCGCCGCGCAGCGCCATGTGCAGCACGGCGCGGTTCTCGGTCGCGTTGACGGGCAGGCCCTGGCGCTGGGCCTGGGCCTGCTCGAGCACGCCCGATTCGGCGGCCAGATCGAGCAGGGCCTGCAGCACCTCGGGCGTGACCTGCTGGCGGCTGGCGTCGAGCTGCAGGCCGGCGACCTCGAGCTGCAGGCTGGCCGCGCGCGCGCTGGCCGGGTCGGCCAGCAGCTCGCGCAGATGCGGCAGCGACTGGTCAGCCAGAGCCTGCAGGCGCTTCCAGGCGGCTCGTTGTTGGGGGGGGGTGAAAGGGGTGTTCATGTCGTGGGTTCCTCCGCCCGCTACTTTAGCGGACCGACTGCAGCGCATTGACGGCTTCGGTCGCCTCGCGCGCGAGCCGGGTGATCTGGGCCCAGTCACCGGCCTTGACCGCCGCGGCCGGGGTCAGCCAGGAGCCGCCGACCATCGCCACGTTCGGCAGGGCCAGGAAGCTGCCCATGTTCGCCAGCGACACGCCACCGGTCGGGCAGAAGCGCAGGTCCGGCAGCGGGCCGCCCCAGGCCTTGAGCACCTCGACGCCGCCGAGCTGGGCGGCGGGGAAGCATTTCATCAGCGTGAAGCCGGCGTCGCGCGCGGCCATGGCCTCGCTCGGGCTGGCCACGCCGGGCACGAAGGGCAGGCCTGCGGCCAGCACGGCGGCCAGCAGTCCCGGCGTGGAGCCGGGCGACAGGCCGAAGCGCGCGCCAGCGGCCAGCACCTGGGCCACCTCGCTGGCACGGGTCACGGTGCCGGCGCCGACCTGCATCTCGGGCACGGCGCGGGCCACAGCCTCGATCGCGGCCAGGCCGGCCGCGCTGCGCAGCGTGATTTCCATCACGTCGACGCCGCCGGCCAGCAGCGCCTCGGCCATCGGCACGGCCTGGGCCGGGTCGGTCACGACGATGACCGGGACGACACGGGATTGGAACAGCGGCAGGGAAGCAGGAGAATTCATGATGCAGGACTCAAATATAAGGGGTCGGACCCACCGGGGTCGGCGTCAGCGGGATGGTTGGTGGCGCAGCAACGGTACCGGTGGCAATACAGGCAGCAGGGCAGGCGCTCAGTCGTTGCCGAACAGCGCCGAGCCGCCGTTCTCGGCCAGGCCGGCGTTGCGGCGGAACAGGCCGAACAGCTCGCGGCCATAGCCGTGACCGTTGGCCGACAGATCCTTGGCCGGCAGCGGGCGCTGCGCCAGTTCGTCATCGGACAACTCGAGCTCGAGCCGGCCGGCATCGCAGTCGAGCAGCACCATGTCGCCGTCCCGGACCCGCGCGATCGCGCCGCCGCACAGGGCTTCCGGGCTGACGTGGATGGCAGCGGGCACCTTGCCCGAGGCGCCCGACATGCGGCCGTCGGTCACCAGCGCAACCTTGAAACCCTGGTCCTGCAGGATGCCGAGGATCGGGGTCAGCTTGTGCAGCTCGGGCATGCCGTTGGCCTGCGGACCCTGGAAGCGTACCACGGCGATGAAGTCGCGGTTCAGCGCGCCTTGCTTGTACAGGTCGCTGAGCGCCTGCTGGCTCTCGACCACCACGGCCGGCGCCCGCACCAGGCGGTGCTCGGGCTTGACGGCCGAGGTCTTGACCACGGCGCGGCCCAGATTGCCGCGCAGGCGCTTGAGGCCGCCGTCGGTGCTGAAGGGACGTTCGACCGGGCGCAGCACCTCCTCGTCGCCCGAAGTCGACGCCGCCGCGCGCCAGGCCAGCTGGCCGTCCTGCAGCCAGGGTTCGACCGCGAAGCGCTGCATGCCGTGGCCGAGGATGGTGTTGACGTCCGCATGCAGCAAGCCGGCCTGCAGCAGCTCGGCGATCAGGAAGCCCATGCCGCCGGCGGCATGGAAATGGTTGACATCGGCCTTGCCGTTCGGATAGACCCGGGCCAGCAGTGGAATCGCCTCGGACAGTTCGGCGAAGTCGTCCCAGTCGATCCGGATGCCGGCGGCGCGCGCCATCGCGACCAGGTGCAGCGTGTGGTTGGTCGAGCCCCCGGTGGCCAGCAGGCCGACGATGCCGTTGACGATCGCCTTCTCGTCGATGATCTCGCTGATGGCGAGCGGCTCGGGGCCGCCGTCGCGCATGCGCAGCACGCGCTCGACCGCGAAGTCGGTCAGCGCCTGGCGCAGCGGCGTGCCGGGGTTGACGAAGGACGAGCCCGGCAGCTGCAGGCCCATGATCTCCATCAGCATCTGGTTCGAGTTGGCGGTGCCGTAGAAGGTGCAGGTGCCGGCGCCATGGTAGGCGGCTTCCTCGGCCGCCAGCAGCGCCGAGCGGTCGACCAGACCCTGCGCGTACTGCTGGCGCACCTTGGCCTTGTCGTCGTTCGACAGACCCGAGGTCATCGGGCCGGCCGGCACGAACACCGCCGGCAGGTGGCCGAACTGCAGTGCGCCGATCACCAGGCCCGGCACGATCTTGTCGCAGATGCCCAGGCACAGCACGCCGTCGAACACGTTGTGCGACAGCGCCACCGCGGCGGCCAGCGCGATCACGTCGCGCGAGAACAGCGACAGCTCCATGCCCTCGTAGCCCTGGGTCACGCCGTCGCACATCGCGGGCACGCCGCCAGCGACCTGGGCCGTCGCGCCTAACGCGCGCGCGGTGGCGCGGATCTGGTCCGGGTAATGCTCGTAGGGCTGGTGCGCCGACAGCATGTCGTTGTAGGCCGTCACGATGCCGAGGTTGGGCTGGCGTTCCTGCCGCAGCACCAGCTTGTCCTGGGCCGGCATCGCCGCGAAGGCGTGCGCCGCGTTGGCGCAACCCATGCCCGCGCGGTAGGGGCCGGGCTTGCGCAGTCCGGCGGCCGTGTTCAGGTAGGCGGTACGGGTGGCCTGGCTGCGCTCGACGATGCGCGCGGTCACGCGTGCCAGGACGGGAGCGACGGTGGTGGGCAGGGAGGGGGTGGACATGGGGGCTTTCTAAAAAATCAGGGGGCGAGCCAGACCTGGACCGGTTGCAGGGCGCGATGCAGGACGAGCGAAATGGGGGCCTCTGCCGAGGCGGCGCGACAGGCTTGATCGAACACCGCGCGCTTGCGCTCGCCGCTCAGCGGCAGGTAGATCGCGCGCGCGGCCAGCAGCGTCGGCAGCGTCAGCGTGAGCCGGGCATGCGGCGCCGTGGAAGGTCTGACCCAGGCCACCCGCTGCTCGGATTCCAGCGCCCGGGCCAGACCGGGCGCGGCCGGAAACAGCGAGGCGGTATGGGCGTCCTCGCCCATGCCCAGCACCAGCACGTCGAGCGGCCAGGGCAGCTCGGCCAGCTGCTGGTGGGCCGAATCGGCCAGGCGCTCGAGCTCGGCCTCGCTCCAGTCGCTCGAGGGCTGGCTGGGCAGGGCCGTGAAGAAGGGCTGCCAGCGCGCGGCGGCCGCGCGTTCCTGCAGCAGCTGCTCGCGCACCAGGGTGCCGTTGCTGTCGGGGTGGCCGTCCGGCACGCAGCGTTCGTCGGCCAGCAGCACCGTGACCCGGTCCCAGGCCAGATCCTGGCGCCGCAGCTCGGCAAACAGTGCCAGCGGCGACTTGCCGCCCGAGACCGCGAGCAGCGCCTGGCCGCGCGCATCGATCGCCGCGCGCAGCCGGTCGGCCAGCTCCAGCGCCAGGTCGCGCGCCTGTTGCGCGGCATCCTGGCAGGGGCGCAGCAGCCAGGGGCTGGCGTCAGTGGCTGCGCCGGCGGTCGCGCCAGCCAGGGGGGGGGAGAGGGGGGAGGTGGCGGCGGGCTGCATCATGGCCTTACTGCGCTTCCGCCCAGACCGCGTTCTCGCGCGCGACCAGTGCCGACGAGGCCGCCGGTCCCCAGCTGCCGGCCGGGTAGGACTTGGGGCGGTCGGCCAGCTGCTTCCAGCCCTCGATGATCGGATCGGCCCATTTCCAGGCTGCCTCGAGCTCGTCGCGGCGCATGAAATGGGTCAGGCGGCCCTTGATGACATCGATCAGCAGCCGCTCGTAGGCCTCGGCCCGGCGCTCGGTGAAGACCGACTGCAGGTCCAGGTTCAGGTTGACCGGGCGCATCTTCATGCCCGAGCCGGGTTCCTTGGCCATCATCTGCATCTGGATCGACTCGTCGGGCTGCAGCGTGATGATCAGTCGGTTCGGGGTCGAGGCGGCGGCCTGGTCGGCGAAGATCGAGAACGGCGGCTCGGAGAACTCGATGATGATCTCGGAGTGGCGGGTCTGCATCCGCTTGCCGGTGCGCAGGAAGAACGGCACGCCGGCCCAGCGCGCGTTGTTGACCTGGGCCCGGATCGCGACGAAGGTCTCGGTGCGGCTGCCCTCGGGCACATCGGCCTCCTGCAGATAGCCCTTGGCCTGCTCGCCGTTGACCACGCCCTCGGTGTACTGGCCGCGCACCGTGTCGCGCACGATGTCGCTCAGGCTCATCTTGCGCAGCGAGCGCAGCACCTTGAGCTTCTCGTCGCGCACGTCGTCGGGGTCGAGCGAGATCGGCGCCTCCATCGCGACGATGCACAGCAGCTGCAGCAGGTGGTTCTGCACCATGTCGCGCATGGCGCCGGTGTGGTCGTAGAAGCCGGCGCGGGTGCCGACGCCGACGGTTTCGGCCGCGGTGATCTGCACGCTCTTGATGTAGGGCGCGCGCCACAGCGGTTCGAAGATCGCGTTGCCAAAGCGCAGCACCATCAGGTTCTGCACCGTCTCCTTGCCCAGGTAATGGTCGATCCGGTAGATCTGGCCTTCGCGGAAATGGCGCGCCACGGCTTCGTTGATCGCGCGCGCCGAAGGCAGGTCATGGCCGAGCGGCTTTTCCAGCACGACCCGGCATTGCGCATCGATCAGGCCGGCCTGATCAAGCTGCTCGGCGATCTGGCTGAACAGGCTCGGCGCGGTGGCAAGGTAGAACACCTTGATCGAGCCCGGCTGGCAATGGACGGCGAGCTCGGCATAGCCCTCGGGCGCGGTGGCGTCCAGGCTCACGAAGTCCAGCCGTTGCAGGAAGCTCTGCCAGGCCTCGGCCTGCATGGCATGGGTCTCGACATAGGCGCGCGAGGTCTTGTCTATGAAGGCCATGTACTGGTCACGGCTCCAGGCGTTGCGACCGACGCCGATGATCCGGCAGTCCTCGGCCAGACGGCCGTGCAGGTGAGCCATGTAGAGGGCGGGCAGGAGCTTGCGCCAGGACAGGTCGCCGGCACCGCCGAAGATGACGATGTCCAGAGGAGGTTGGGCTGCGGTGTTCATGGAATCTGCGTAGCGAGTGGATGTAACCATGTTACTTATTTTCTGCTTAAAAAAACGTAATCGAGTTACTTCTCGGTTTCATCCTGCGTCAACTCTTCCAGCCTGGGCGGCTGGCAGCCCTTGCGGCTGCAGTTGATCGCAGCGGCCTGCATCGCGCGCTGCAGCGTGGCCGCTGCGCGATCGGCGGCGCCCTGGGGCTGCGTGCCCCCGTCCGCCAGGCAGGACCCCCAGAAAGTATCGCCGGCGCCGACCGTGTCGACCAGCGCTATTTGCGGTGCCGCGGC
>ERZ1034361.1282-NODE-1282-length-13743-cov-3.243305_pt1 | contig 13743 bp, 13 predicted proteins | sample MGYA00520617_ERZ1034361 | MGnify/ENA primary metagenome ERZ1034361 (study PRJEB33736, sample SAMEA104284507) | Azolla filiculoides | biome: Urban; feature: Water surface; material: Ditch water | place: Netherlands | collected 2015-10-28 | depth 0-0.1 m ... | reverse complement strand
GGAGATTTAAGTAATTTGTTGTTATCCGAAAAACAATTGGAAGCCAAAGGCGCCACTTTCTATAAAATCAATCGCGGTGGTGATATTACGTATCACGGACCGGGACAAATTGTGGGATATCCCATTATAGACTTAGAAAATTTCTTTACAGATATTCATAAATACTTACGGTTTCTTGAAGAAGCTATCATTTTAACGTTGCAGGAATACGGAATCACTTGTGGCAGAAGCGAAGGTGAAACAGGAGTTTGGTTAGGAGTAGGAACACCATTTGCCCGAAAAATTTGTGCTATGGGCGTTCGCGCTTCCCGTTGGGTAACCATGCACGGATTTGCTTTAAATGTAAATGCTGATTTAGGGTATTTCGATAATATTATTCCGTGTGGAATTCGAGGTAAAGCGGTGACTTCATTAAATGTAGAGTTAGGCGTAGAAAAAGTAGATGAAGAAGAAGTGAAAGAAAAAATCCTGAAACATTTTGCAAATTTGTTCAACGCTACGTTTGTATCTTAATTCTTCACATACCAATTGTAATTGTTTACAATAACCTAAAATTTTGCGTATTTCAACCTAAGATTTTGGGTCAAGGACCTAAAAATTTACGTATGGGTACGTAAAATTTTAGGCTGTTAACGTAAAATTTTACGTCATGAGGGGTAAAAATTTACGTCCTTGAGTTAAAATTTTACGTAGTATAGGGTAAAATTTTAGGTCCTTAGCGTAAAATTTTGCGTAAAACTACTTATAAATTGGTGTTTTTTATGACAGTTAGAAATCAATTTTCAACTGCTCTGGCAATAACCGAAACGTCATTCGGTGGTATTTAGTAACTCCGTATTTTCTAATGGCTTCACGGTGTTCTTTTGTCGGATATCCTTTGTTTTTTTTCCAATTATACATGGGGAATTCCTCGTGAATCCGATTCATATAATCATCCCGATATGTTTTGGCCAATACGGAAGCCGCAGCAATACTCATGAATTTAGCATCTCCTTTTATAATGCTCCTATTAGGAATTGCTTTCAATAATTCTATTTCTGTTTTAGAAAATTGTTTTCCCGAAGTATTTTTTAATCCCAATTTTGCGTTGAGCAATCGATTGCCATCAACAATAATAAATTCTGGAATTGGATTTAATTTCAAAACACATTCCTGCATTCCTTTCATCGAAGCATTTAAAATGTTTATTTCATCAATTTCTGTCGGCTCTAAATGAACTACCGCAAACGAGATGGCTTGCTGCTCAATTATAGGTCTTAATTTTTCTCTGGTTTTCTCCGATAATTGTTTGCTGTCATTCAAAATGTCATTCTTGAAATCCTTCGGAAGAATAACCGCTGCCGCAGTTACCGGCCCCGCAAGACAACCGCGTCCTGCTTCATCAGTACCGGTTTCTAATATAAATCCCGAAAAGTTATTTTGAAGCATCTTAATTTTTTAAAGGACAAATATTATGAAAATTTATTGAATATTTTTTGTTTACGTTCTAATTCATTTAACATTCTTTAAATAAATGTATTTTTTATTTATACGGTTTTATCATTTACCTTTGCTTCATTAAAATTGTAAAAATAAGTACCTAATTATATCCTTTTTCAAATGAGAATTCTCTTTATATTTTATTTTTTAGCATTGCCAATGCTGTTATTTTCTCAGAAAAAATTTAGTAAAGAGTTCGATATTAATAGTAAATATCAAAGTTCAACGGATACTGCCAGAGCTAAGAAACCGCAAAAAGTGGCAACTATAGATCTGTATCGAGTGATTACTTTAGAGCGCGATACAACGTATATTGATACTTCGTTAACCATTCAAAAAGAGTACAGTCATAATTATTTGCGAAAAGATAATTTTGGACTTCTTCCTTTTCCAAATGATGGGCAAACTTATAATACCTTGCAATATAGTCTGACGGAGTTTTCTCCTTATCCGGAATTTGGTTTCAAAGCAAAACATTTTAATTTTCTCGAAGCCAACCAAATTAGATATTGTTCGGTAGCTACTCCTGTAACCGAACTGTATTTTAAAACCACTCAACAAAAAGGGCAGTCTGTTGATTCGTTCATTACTTTAAATACTTCTGAAAATCTTAATTTTTCGATGGCTTACAGAGGATTGCGTTCTACAGGAAAGTATATTAATCAAATGACAAGTACCGGAAATTTTAGGTTTACGGTAAGTTATAATACTAAAAACAAACGTTATTTTGCTAATACACATTTCACGCATCAAGATATATTGAATGAGGAAAATGGCGGAATAACCACCATCGAAGATTTTGAAAGTGAAAATATAGATTATAAAAACCGACAAAGATTAGAAGTTTATTTTACAGATGCCAAATCTTTTTTGAAAGGTAAAAGAGTGTTTTTAGATCATTTTTTCAGAGTTAATCCAACCAAAGGTGCCAATAATTTATATGTGACGCATCAATTTAATTACGAAAATAAATTCTTCGAATACAATCAAGCCACGGTTCCATCAACTGTAAACGGAAGTGTAGTTTACCGTTTTGGGGATTCTTTTAAGGATAGCGGTATCAATGATCAAACGCACTACAATAAAATGTATAACAAAGCGGGATTGGTTTATGAAAATATGACTTTAGGTAAATTTCAGTTTTTTGTTGATGATTTCAGGTCCAATTTCTATTATAACAAATTATTGATTTTTGATGACAGAACAGTTCCTAGTGCTTTGAGCCAAAAGATAAATAGCGCCGGAGGGCAATATGAATACCGCAAAAATAAGTGGAATGGTAAATTTTTATATTCAAGATCCATTACTAATCAGTCTTTGTCTAATCTGGATGCAAAGTTGCAATATGATTTTGATGATGAAAACCAAGTGACATTTCAATATCAGAATATAAATAAATTGCCTAACAATAATTATAATTTGTATCAAAGTAGTTACATAGAATACAATTGGTCTAATGATTTTAAGAACGAAAAAATAAATTCTTTCACTGCAAATGCTACCACACAATGGGTAAATGCTTCACTGCAGTTTTCGGTGTTGAATGATCATTTGTATTTTGATGATGTTTCAACAGCTTCACAAAAGCTGGATCAAACACAAATTGTATCACCGTCTCAATACAACGGAACCATAAATTATCTATCGGTTAAACTAAGCAAAGAGATTCAATTTGGGAAATTTGCATTAGACAACACTTTTTTATATCAAAAAGTAGATCAGCAAGATGCTATTTTGAATGTCCCTGAAATTGTAACGAGAAACACCTTTTATTTCTCTAATTATTTTTTCAAAAAAGCATTGTATTTGCAAACAGGAATCGTTTTTAATTATTTCACAAAGTATTATGCTAATGATTATAATCCGGTTGTAGGTGAGTTTTTTGTTCAGCGCGATAAGGAAATTGGAAATTTTCCTAATTTAGATTTCTTTATTAATGCCAGAATTCAACGCACGAGAATTTATTTTAAAGCTGAACATTTCAATTCTTCTTTGACAGGAAATAATTTTTATTCTTCACCCAATAACCCATATCGTGACTTCACCATTCGTTTTGGTTTAGTTTGGAATTTCTTTCAGTAACGTTCTACGCTTTATTTCGTAATAAAAGCTCTTAAAGATATAGAACTATTACTTATATTTGTTTGTTATATAGGAATAGTAGAGTTTAATAAGCCCCGCTAAATTCAATCATTAAAAAGAGAAACGATGAAATATTCAGAAAATATATTAGGCACTATAGGCAACACACCATTAGTAAAACTTCATAAAGTCGTTGCGGGAATAGACGCTTTGGTACTCGCCAAAGTAGAAACCTTTAATCTGGGAACAGGTACAGGAAGTTCAGTGCTGGAAGTTGATGGACGATTAAAACCCGGTGGAACTATTATCGAAGGGACTTCTGGCAATACAGGAATGGGATTAGCCTTGGTGGCAATTATAAAAGGATATAAACTGATTTGTGTAATCTCAGACAAACAATCCAAAGAAAAAATGGATATTCTTCGTGCCGTGGGAGCCAAAGTTATTGTTTGTCCTACTGATGTTGAACCAACAGATCCGCGTTCTTATTATTCGGTTTCAAAAAGGTTAGCCGAAGATACTCCTAATTCATGGTACGTCAATCAATATGATAATCCATCAAATTCGATGGCACATTATGAACAAACCGGTCCTGAAATTTGGGAGCAAACCGAAGGTAAAATCACTCATTTTGTGGTGGGTGTTGGTACAGGAGGAACTATTTCTGGTGTTGGAAAATATTTAAAAGAGAAAAATCCTAATATCAAAATTTGGGGTATTGACACTTATGGTTCTGTATTTAAAAAATACCATGAAACCGGCATTTTCGATGAAAATGAAATTTATTCGTACATCACCGAAGGAATTGGAGAAGACATCTTACCTAAAAATGTTGATTTTTCGTTGATAGACGGATTCACAAAAGTTACCGATAAAGATGCGGCGGTTTATACGCGTAAAATTGCGCTTGAAGAAGGTATTTTTGTTGGGAATTCAGCTGGTGCGGCTGTAAAAGGATTGTTGCAGCTCAAGGAACATTTCAAACCAGATGATGTTGTTGTGGTTTTATTTCATGATTCAGGAAGTCGTTATGTGGGTAAAATGTTTAACGATGACTGGATGCGCGAGCGTGGTTTTCTGGATGAGGACATTACAAAAGCAGAAGATGTTATTAAAGACCATATCAATAAACCATTGATTGTTGTACGAACAGAAGAGTTAGTTTCACACGCAATTGAAAGAATGCGTAAATATAAAATATCACAAATTCCGGTAATCGATGTTACAGGATTTGTAGGTTCTGTTGATGAAAGTGATTTGTTCCAAAGTTACGTTGCTGATAAAAATGTAGCGGATAAACCCATTAAAGAGGTTATGGGAAAACCATTTCCTATAGTAAAATTAGGAACGCCGATCGAAGAACTATCCAAGCTGTTTACTAGAGAAAACGATGCGGTTTTGGTAGATTTAGAAAATGGCAGCCATCATATTATAACAAAATCGGATATTATCGGTTCGATAAAATAAGAGACTTTAGGACTCATTTAATTGTATAGCCTGTAAGATTTAAAGATTTTACAGGCTTTGTTAATTTGAATGGTTTTAAAAATTAATCTGAAATGAGGAAAACCGTAAAGGAATAATTATAAGCTTATTTATTTTTGAAAAAACAAAAATATTTTATGGAAATGGATACGATAAAAAGTAAAATCATGGAAATTCATGACGTTTGGTATGTTTTAGGAGACAGTTTGGATTGTTTTAATTATGGCGAAATTCACGAAAGTTATGTGATCGAAATAATATCCAGTTATTGTATTGATAAAGGGTATGAAGTAGAAGGTTTTCCTATTCAGAAAAGAATTTTAAGTTTGATTAATGGCGGTGTTGATGAAGATTATTTTTGCTATAATCGCTATGTGAAATATCTGGATGTTTTGGCAACAAATCATGACGATGTGTTTGAATTGATGTATTTTTATTCATCAACATTTTGGCCGGAACATTTTTCGAGTAAAAAACAATATAAAGAAATATTATTAGATTATATAAGCTGCGACGTTTATGAAATAGAATTTTGATTTGTAAAGAAGGATTCGTTTTTTTAGATTTTGAAAATAAAAAGGATATTTATTTTCTATGAACTCTAGTTATTAAAATTATATTTGTAATTCAATTGATGAAGAAAATAAAGGGATTTCCATGTGCTTTGATTCTTTAAAATTGTATTAAAAAATAGTAAACCCAAATGACTTTCACCGCCATAGATTTTGAAACAGCAACAGGATATCATCCGTGTTCTGTTGGTATTGTAACCGTAGAAAACGGAATAATAGTAGATGAATTCGTCAGTTTAATCAAACCACCAAATAATTTATACTCTCCTTTTACGATTCAGGTTCATGGTATTTATCCAAAAGATACTGTTAATGCAAAATCATTTGCACAAGTGTATCCTGAAATTAAAAAACGACTGCAAAACAGAATAGTTGTAGCTCATAATGAAAGTTTTGACAGGAACGTTTTGGCTAAATCAATGCTTCTTTATAATTTAGATTATTCAGATTTGAATATTGCTAGCCGCTGGGAATGTACTGTTAAAATTTATAAAGCTAAAGGTTTAAAACCAACTAAATTAAGTGATTGCTGTCGTGAGATGAATATTTCTTTAAATCATCACGAAGCTTTATCTGATGCTAGAGCTTGTGCAAAATTGTATTTAATGAAATAAATTTCTTTCATTTCTGTTTTTTTTTACTACTTTAGTATTTCCGCTATACGCCAATACTAATAGTCTGAAATATGAAAGAAGATTTTCTTCATTACCTCTGGAAGTTCAAAAAGTTTGATTCTTTGAATTTGAAAACATTCAATGGAGAAATAATTACAATCTTGTCAGTAGGGCAATATTTAGAATTGTCCGGACCGGATTTCTTTAATGCCCAGATTACAATTGGTAATCAAAAATGGGCGGGAAATATAGAAATTCATTTAAAATCTTCGGATTGGTATGTGCATCATCACGAAAGAGATGCTGCTTATGAAAACGTAATTCTACATGTGGTTTGGGAACATGACACCGAAATTTTCAGAAAAAACAACACTGAAATTCCCGTTTTAGAACTCAAAAAATACGTTGACCCTCTAACAATTGCTAATTATCAATCTTTAATGTTGCAAAAATCTTGGATTTTTTGTGAGAAACAAATTAAAGAGATTGATTCTTTTTTACTCGAAAATTGGCAGGAACGATTATTTTTTGAGCGATTAGAAAGAAAATCTAACCCTATTTTTGAATTATTAGAACAAACGCATCACGATTGGGAAGCTGTTTTGTTTTGTCTTTTGGCTAAGAATTTTGGTTTGAATACCAATGGCGAAATTTTTATGAAAATTGCCCAATCAATTCCTTTTTCTGTCATTAGAAAAGAAAGTTTTGAAATAGAAAATTTAGAGGCATTATTTTTTGGAAATTCAGGATTGTTGAACGCAGAAAATGAAGATAACTATTTCAAAGATTTAAAATTCAGGTATTTTTATTTGCTTCATAAATATCAGATGGACAAGAAAATAATGGAACCAGTACAGTTTTTTAAACATCGACCGGATAATTTTCCTACAATAAGGCTCTCTCAATTGGCTAATGTATACCACAAGCACCAGAATTTATTTTCGAAAATAAGTACTTTAAAGTCTCTTGATAATATTTATGAAGTATTTGCGGTTTCCGTATCGGAATATTGGCAAAATCATTATCAATTTGATAAGGAAAGTCCAAAGAAAAAGAAATTGCTTTCTAAGTCATTTGTAGATTTATTAATCATAAATACGATTATTCCGTTGCAATTTGCTTACGCCAAAAGTCAAGGTAAGGAAATCTCTGAAGACCTGATCTATCTTTTGAAACAAGTTGCTCCTGAGAAAAATGCTGTTTTAGACAAATTTATTTCTTTTGGATTGCATTCAAAAAATGCCTTTGAGACGCAATCGTTATTACAGCTTAAAAACGAATATTGTATTAAAAGTAAGTGCTTAGAATGTGCTATTGGAATAGAATTATTAAAAAAAGTGAATTGAGTTATTTCTGCATTTCGTATAGTAGAAATGGTATAATGTTGTAAATTTGTTTCTCGATTCAACGAATAATCAAATCAACTAATGCATGTCTGCAGTTATAAAACTTAAATTTTTTTTTGAAAAGTATGGCTTCCATGTTTCTTCCCGTTTAGCCGATAAATTAGGAATGCGGGTAACGAGTGTACGATTGTTTTTTATTTACATATCATTCGTAACTGCGGGATTGTGGTTTGGTGTGTATTTGACTTTAGCCTTTTGGATTCGTCTCAAGGATTTAGTAAGAGCGAAACGTAGTTCTGTTTTTGATTTGTAAAGAAATTAAATAAAAAAAAAGGATTTTAAAGTTGAAAACAGCTTTAAAATCCTTTTTAAATTTTGGTGGTAATGAATTATTCTTCTGTATTGTTCAGGACACTATTTTTCTTGCCATAAGCAAAATAGAAAATTACTCCTAATGCCATCCATACAAATAGTCTTAACCAGTTTGTCCAGCCTAAGCCGTACATCATAGCAAAACAAACACCAACTCCTAATATCGGTACAAGCGGTACGAAAGGAGTTTTGAATTCACGAACCATATTAGGTTCTTTTTTTCTTAGAATGATTACGGAAACACATACAAGTGAAAAAGCAAATAAGGTTCCTATACTTGTCATATCACCTACAATATCACCAGGTACAAAAGCTGCAAAAGCTCCAACTATTACTAAAATAGCAATATTTGCTTTGTAGGGTGTTTTGTATTTTGGATGAAGATCACTGAATGATTTTGGTAATAATCCATCTTTACCCATTGCATAAAAAACTCTGGATTGACCTAGTAGCATCACTAAAATAACAGAAGAAAATCCTGCCAAAATAGCTACTGTTACTAATTGACCTAACCAAGCATATCCAATCATATATTTATCGATAGCGAATGCTACTGATGCTTCCTTACCTCCAGTTCTAAAGTCTTCAACTGTTGCAACTCCTGTCAAGACATGGGCAAAAAGAATATATAAAATAGTACAAATGGCTAAGGATCCTAATATTCCAATAGGCATAGCTCTTTTTGGGTTTTTAGTTTCTTGGGCTGCTGTACTTACAGCATCAAATCCAATAAATGCAAAGAAAACGGTTCCTGCAGCACCTAAAATACCTAATACTCCTCCGTAATTATGACCAACACCATGTTCGTCTGTAAAAATAGAACTTGGTGGAATATAAGGAGTATGATTTGCAGGGTTTACAAAATTCCAACCAATAACAATAATTAGTACAACAATTACAACTTTTACCACTACGATAATTCCATTTACAAAAGCTGATTCTTGAATTCCTTTTATCAATAATAAACTAATTGCACCTACTATAAATAGTGCTGGTAAATTGATTATTCCTTGTTCTCCAGTCAATGAAGTCTGAAAGGGGGAATGACACAGCGAATATGGTATGGGGCTCATATGGAGCACATTAATTAATAGATTGTTTAAATATTCACTCCAGGCAATCCCAACAGTTGCTGCACCTACTGCGTATTCAAGGATTAAATCCCAACCAATAATCCAAGCTAGAAACTCTCCCATTGTGGCATATGTATATGTATATGCGCTACCAGAAATTGGAATTGAAGATGAAAGTTCTGCATAACATAAGCCCGCCAAAGCACACCCAATTGCAGCAACAATAAAGGCAATTGTTACGGAAGGTCCTGCGCTCTGAGCAGCAGCAGTTGCAGTTCTTACAAACAATCCGGCACCAATAATAGCGCCAATTCCCAATGCAATTAATGACCAAGCGGTTAGCGTTCTTTTTAATCCTTTTTCGGAGTCAGCAGCTTCTGCTAAAAGTTGTGCCAATGGTTTTCTTTTCCAAATAGACATATTATTTATAGTTTTATTGTTATTAGTTTTCAAATGTATTGTTTTTTATAAAAAATAAAAACAAAAATTATGTTTTAAGTTATAAAAAATAATTCAAAAGCAGTTTTGTTGATGGGTAACTTCGGTATAAGATGCTTTTTGGGGTGATATATACTCATATAATAGGGGTAGTTGTTTTAGTTTGTCTTTATGTAGTATTTAAATATTTTTCAAAGGAATTGTAAGTAGGAAATTATTTCGTATTTTTAGAAGATGAAAATATTAAATCAGATTCAGTAATTTCCTTTTGAAAAATGAATTTTAAAATCATAAAAACATATTTTAATTTTTCCCGCGACCAACGTAACGGTATTTTGGTACTTTTTTGTTTTATTATTGCCTTGCAAATGATTTATTTTTTTGTTGATTTTAGTGTGATTTCAAAAGAATATCCCGAAAAGCAAAAATGGCTTTCGTTACAATCTGAAATTGATTCGATGAAAGGGGAAGTCTCAAAGTATTCGACAAAAATATATCCTTTCAATCCAAATTTTATTGCAGATTATAAAGGCTATAAATTAGGAATGTCTGTGCAGGAAATAGATCGATTGCTGGCTTTTAGAAAAGAAAATAAATATGTCAATTCTCCGCAGGAATTTCAAAACGTCACAAAAATTTCTGATTCTTTATTAAAAATAATAGCTCCGTATTTTAAATTTCCGGATTGGGTTAATGCCAAAAAGGATTCTAAGGATTTTAAGAAATTTTCAAATACGGCTTTCGCCAAAAAAGAAAAGATAGTTTTCATAGACATTAACAAAGCTTCACAAGAAGATTTAATCAAAATATACGGAATAGGAGAGGCGATTTCACTTCGAATTTTAAAACAAAAAGAAAGTTTAGGTGGATTTGTATCTATGGAACAAATGAATGACGTTTGGGGACTTTCGCCCGAAGTTGTTGAAAACTTGAATACTCATTTTAAAGTTCTGGTACTTCCCAATCTGAAGAAAATAGATATAAATAATGCTTCTTTAAAAGAACTTTCGCAATTTCCTTATTTCAAATATCCGCTTGCCAAACAAATCGTAACGTTCCGAAGTATGAATGGAGATATTAAGAATGTTGAGGATTTAATAAAAATTAAGGGTTTTCCTGTTGAAAAAGCAAATATAATTGGCTTATATTTGGACTTTTAAAAATAAAACGATTACGATGAACTTCGATTACAACGAAACGCAGTCTTTGATTGCACAATCTATACGAGATTTCGCGGAACATAATATCAGACCTTATATAATGGATTGGGATGAAGCTCAGGTATTTCCTGTTCCTTTGTTTAAAAAACTGGGAAAAATGGGATTTATGGGGATTTTAGTTCCTCATGAACTCGGAGGTTCTGGTTTAGGATATCATGAATATGTTACTATTGTGGAGGAAATTTCAAAAGTTGATCCTTCAATTGGTTTGTCTGTAGCGGCGCATAATTCATTATGTACCAATCATATTTTGACTTTTGGAAACGAAGAGCAAAAGAAAAAATGGATTCCAAAACTAGCTTCTGGTGAACATATTGGTGCTTGGGGATTGACGGAACATGGTACGGGTTCGGATGCTGGAGGGATGAATACTACGGCGGTAAAAGAAGGTGATTCTTGGATTGTTAATGGTTCTAAGAATTTTATTACACATGCCATTTCTGGAGATATTGCAGTTGTAATTGTTCGTACGGGTGAAAAAGGAGATTCAAAAGGGATGACCGCTTTTGTATTCGAAAAAGGAATGCCTGGATTTAGTTCCGGTAAAAAAGAAAATAAATTAGGAATGCGTGCCAGCGAAACGGCTGAATTGATATTTGATAATTGTAAAATACCTGATGCTAATCGGTTAGGTGATGTTGGGCAAGGTTTTATTCAGGCGATGAAAATTCTTGATGGTGGTAGAATATCTATTGGAGCATTGTCGTTAGGAATTGCAAAAGGAGCTTATGAAGCCGCTTTAAAATATTCGAAAGAAAGACATCAGTTTGGGAAAGCAATTTCCGAGTTTCAAGGAATTGCCTTTAAACTGGCTGATATGGCAACTGAAATTGAAGCATCAGAATTATTATTGCACAAAGCTGCTTTCCTTAAAGAACAGCATAAACCAGTTACCACAATGGGGGCAATGGCAAAAATGTATGCTTCCGAAGTTTGTGTCAAAGTATCAAACGAAGCGATTCAAATTCATGGGGGTTATGGATATACTAAGGATTATCCTGTTGAAAAATTCTACAGAGATTCTAAATTATGTACTATTGGGGAAGGAACTACTGAGATTCAAAAGATAGTGATTTCCAGAAATATTTTGAAAGAGTAATGGATTTTTAAAAATAGAAGAAAAGAATATGTAGCCAAATAGTGCAACTTGTTTCTTATTGGGTTTAATCTTTTGTTTTTCTTCTTTAAAAATAATTCGTAATTTATAATTCAAAATTCAAAATAAAAATATACTTTTGCGCTCTTAACGAAAGGGGGTGATAAAATTATGTTAATTATACCAATTAAAGACGGAGAAAATATCGATAGAGCGCTAAAACGTTACAAAAGAAAGTTTGATAAAACTGGAACTGTTCGTCAACTAAGAGCACGTACTGCTTTTATAAAACCATCAGTAACAAATAGAATCAAAATTCAAAAAGCGGCTTATATCCAAAATATGAGAGATAACTTAGAGAGTTAGTCAATATCTATTAAAATAAATTACCGTTAGTCATCATAATTTTATAAATTTGATGCTAACGGTTTTTTTATGGCTACTAATAAAGATGCTTTCAGCGATTATTTGCAATTGGAGAAAAAATATTCTCCTCATACTGTGAATGCTTATTTAAATGATGTAAATAGTTTTGAAGCGTTTAATGCAATTCATTTTGACCAAGAAAATGTAGAGCAGGTAAATTACGGTCAAATTAGAAATTGGATAGTATTTCTTGTAGATAGTGGTATTTCTAATAGCTCTGTGAATAGAAAGATAGCTTCCTTAAAAGCATTTTATAAATTTCTATTGAAAATTAAACAAATAGAAATAAATCCGTTGTTAAAGCACAAAGCGTTAAAAGTTCCTAAAACGCTACAAATTCCATTTTCGGAGAAAGAAGTTGAGGAAGCCTTAAGTCAAATGCAAAATCCACAGGGTTTTGAAGCGATTAGAAACAAGCTTATTGTTGATTTGTTTTACACTACAGGTATGCGGAGAACGGAACTTATTCATTTGAAGAAGATTAATGTTGATTTGTCTAAGAATACAATCAAAGTTCTTGGTAAAAGAAACAAAGAACGGATTCTTCCTCTTTTGCCAATTGTGGTAAATCAGTTTTTGTTATACAGTCAAGAACGGTTGAATTTAGCCGTGATTGTTGATGCTGATTATTTTTTTCTCACAAAAAAAGGGTTAAAATTAAACGATTCCTTTGTGTATCGATTAATAAATTCTTACTTTAGTACTGTCTCCGAGAAAGTAAAAAAAAGTCCTCATATATTACGACATACATTTGCGACTCATTTATTAAACAACGGGGCCGATTTGAATTCAGTGAAAGAATTATTGGGGCATTCTAGTTTAGCGTCTACACAAATATACACGCATAATAGTTTATCAGAACTAAAAAAAGTATATCAAGACGCGCATCCAAGAGGTCAAAAATGATTCAGTGTATAACCATTAAAATAAAAGATTATGAAGGTAAATGTTCATGCAGTTAACTTTACTGTTGACAAAAAGCTAGTTGATTTTGTTCAAGAAAGAATGGATAGGTTGGAAAAATACTATGATAAGATAGTTTCGTCTGATGTTTTTCTGAAGGTTGAAAAAACTAGTGATAAAGAAAATAAAATCGCGGAGGTTAAAATTAATGTTCCTGGTGATGATTTTATGGTGAAAAAACAGTGTAAAACATTTGAAGAAGCAATAGAGCTTTCGGCAGAATCTTTAGAGCGATTGTTGGTAAAAAGGAAAGAAAAATTAAGTTCTCACATTTAATACAAATTTTTTTTAAAAAATGTTTTGATTGAGAGATAAAATCTATACATTTGCAGTCCGTTAGAAATAGCGGACTTTTTTTATTGATATTGCCAGTGTAGCTCAGTTGGCTAGAGCAGCTGATTTGTAATCAGCAGGTCGTGGGTTCGAGTCCCTCCACCGGCTCTTTTTTATTTCAAATGCGATTTGAAATATGTTCTTTTAAAAATTGAAATTAATAATTATTGGGGAGATACTCAAGCGGCCAACGAGGGCAGACTGTAAATCTGCTGTGTGAACTTCGCAGGTTCGAATCCTGCTC
>ERZ1034361.1281-NODE-1281-length-13750-cov-6.961091_pt1 | contig 13750 bp, 13 predicted proteins | sample MGYA00520617_ERZ1034361 | MGnify/ENA primary metagenome ERZ1034361 (study PRJEB33736, sample SAMEA104284507) | Azolla filiculoides | biome: Urban; feature: Water surface; material: Ditch water | place: Netherlands | collected 2015-10-28 | depth 0-0.1 m ... | reverse complement strand
AGGGTCAAGATGAAGCCGAAGTACACAATCAGCATCAGGATCGTACAGATCCAGCTGTAGCTGTTGCGAACCGCGACGAGCTCCTGATACTTCGGATCTGCCAATAGCTTGGCTGTCGTTGGGTCTAGCATGGATTACTCCTCCTTTTTATGGATGCGCTAACGGATTACACATTTAGCGCGTGGAGCAAGGGTACGAACCCACGCTTACATTCCCCTTACAGGATTAATCATTTCGTAAGAAATTACACATCGTTGTAATTACGCCACAGGGCCTAGCGGCCCGGATTTAAGGCGTTGGAGCGCCAGAATCCGCAGCCGGCAGGCTTACCGGCAAGGGCCCGTCTAGCTGTAGACGGATATCCCGTTGCGGGAAAGGCACCTGAATGCCGGTAGCCGCCAGCTTTTCGAGAATTTCGCAGCGCAGGTCGCTATCAATCTGCTTGCCATCAACCCCTTGGTCCAGGCGCACCCAGAACCGTAAGGTAAACAGCAGTGCGCTATCGGCCAGATCATCCAGCGTCACTGTCGGCAGCGGATGCTGCTCCACATCCGGGTGCTCTAGGGCGGCCGCCTGCAGGAGATTTTTAACCTGTACCACGTTCGCGCCGTAAGCCACGCCAATGCTGATCTCACGGCGCGCCTCGGGGTTGCTGTACGTCCAGTTAACCAGCTTCTTCTCGACCAGTTCACTATTGGGAATCAGCGTATCGACCCCATCCCCGCTGTGGATGGTTGAAAAACGGATACCAATCGAGGTGACTCTGCCCTTCACGGCATCGATCTGCACCAGATCGCCAATGCGAATTGGCCGTTCAATCAGCAGCATGACGCCGCTAATCAGATTTTTCAGAAGATTCTGGGTGCCAAAACCCACGCCAATAGCCAAGGCGCCGCCAAGGAAGGCAAAGACGCTGAGCGGAATCTGCACCAGATTGAAACTCAACACAATCAACGTGCCGGTAGAAATCACCATTAACCAGCGGCGGACCACCGTGGCCGAGCTGGACTTAAGCCCCATGCGCTTTTCTGCCAGCCCCAGTGCGTTGCGAATGAGCCAGGACAGCATCACAAAGCCGAACAACAAAATAGCGATGGCCCCAATACTCTTGCCCACCGTAACACTGCGGCTGGTCTTTACTTCCTTACCATCGGCAATGACGCTGTCATCAACCGTAAAGAGTTCGAAGGCCCAAACGCTGCGTCCCATTGCGGCGATCCGTTGGCCGAAGCCCATCAGGCGCTCGTAGTAGGTTTTATCCTTTTCCTTGAGGCCCAGTTCGGATTGAAGCGAGAGCAGATACTCCTCAAACTTGTCCAGCGCGGCCAGAACCGAGCGGCTGGCATCTGATTGAAGATTCACCGACGACAACTTGGCTGCGATGACGCGACGCTCCAAATCGTTTTTGGTGATGATTGCCGCCTCACGCAGATCAAAGGCTTCCTGATCCCGGGTTTTCAAATTTTGCTCTAGAAAGTCTCTCCCCTGCCGAATGCGCAGAATGCCTAATTTAACCCGCGAGGCAATTTCATCGATGCGGGCAGCATCGGGCCGGGGCTTCGCGTAAATCTCGGCACGCGCATCCCAAACCTGCAAACCGTAACCGCCCATTTCTATCATCTGACGCAAGCGATCAACTTCGCTGCGGGTTGCTACTTCGTCTGCCTGGGCAATCTCTAGTGCTGCACGTGCCTTGGCCAATTGATCGGATGGCGCTTTACCTTGATCCAACCGCTGGAAATTATTTTGCGCAAGATTCAACCGTTTTACAGCAAGTTCGGACTTGGCGAGTGCTTTAAGCTCAAGCTCACGATCACGGTCTATGAGCTCCTGCAACTTCCCTTTGGCTTGAGCCAGAACCTCTGGCGTCAGCATAAACCGGCCCGCATAATAGTTCCAGGTACGCGTCTCGGACTCGAGTTGCAGCTCCTGCAAGCTGCGCTCTCGTTCCTTAACCCGACGCTCCAGATCCGTGCGCAGGAGAATCGCTGTTTTCAATGCCAGCAAGTCACTGACATCTTCTACACGTTGCCGATCGGCTTCAGGCACCGTTGTCGAATCAGCATTACCGACTTTCTCCTTCGCCTGGCGCAGCTTGGTCTCGGTATCCGCTTTTTCGCGGGACAAAAGCATGATCTGATCAGAGGACGAGTCGATTTCCCGGGTTAGCTGGGCAATCCGGGCGGATTTAAGCGCCATCTCACTACTGATCTGGTCTCCATCCACAATGGACCACGGTGCTTCGCCTGGCGGTGGCACCCAACTATCGCGCTGGCGCTTGGCGTCGGCAATTTTCTGATCAAGAATCTGCAGCTGTGCCAGATAATCAACCTGTTGCGCATAGCGGTCTGACAAGGTTTGAACAAAGTTAAACCGCTTCAGCAAGTCATTACGCGCAGCGGGGGCCAACCCCGTTTCGCCTAAATGGCGCTGGATCCGTGCCATGGCGTCCTGCGCAGCCCGCTGCCGAGCCTGGGCTTCAGCCAATTCCTTTTCTGGCGTGAGCGCGTGAACCACATTCGTCTTATCTGCTGTGGCAGCCGGTTGCGCCTGCTTCAATGGCAATAGCGATGGCAACTGTGCATGCACGGGTAGCACGACGAGTAGCAATAGCGGCAGCAACAGCCGGAAACGAGACAAAATGGGCATTGATCTGGACTGAAAGTAAATGACAACCTATTATCGCCGATGATGGCAATTACAACGACTCATTGACGAAAACCACTATGTCCGAGCACGAAACCCGTAACGATTGCGGCGACTGTACCTACTGCTGCAAAGTAATGAAAGTGCAGGAACTCAACAAAGCAGCCAATACCTGGTGCACTCACTGCAACAAAGGCCAAGGCTGCGCCATTTATAACGAACGCCCTGAATCCTGTCGCGTGTATGAATGCCTGTGGTTGCGAAGCCAGGCCTTTGAGCAGCCACTCGCCCCCTCTCTGCGACCAGATCGGTCCCGCGTGGTGATTGGCACTCTGAATCAAGGTAATGACGTGGTGCTTTATGTCAGCCCGGAGGCTCGTGACGCCTGGCAAGAACCCGCCTTTGCCGAAGCCATGGCGCTATTTTTCTCAAGAGGCGTTGCGGTTCACGTCAGTTGCAACGATCGCCTTACACGTGTTCTCTAGGCAGATCTCATGAAATTTCGTCGCTATATTGCGCTACTGATCAGCCACGAGAGTGCCGCTATTGCGGCCACCTTCCGCGAACAAAAGTTAATGCTCACTGGGCTGGCCGTCTTAGTCGCGGGCGGCCTATTCCTCCTAGATCCATTTCCGCCAAGCCTGGTGAATGTTGCCTCCGGGCGGCCGAATGGTTTCTACGCAAAGACCGTTGATGCGATCAATGTTGCCTTTCGAGAGCAGGGCATCAAAGCAAACAATATTTACACGATGGGCTCTATCGACAATGCCCGCCTACTACTTGACCCGAATAGCACAGTGAATGCTGCCCTCATTCAGGGGGGTGCCGTTGATCCAGCATCCAGCGCCCGACTTCACTCTCTGGGTAGCCTGTCCTATGAACCCATCTGGATTTTTTATAATACAAAGCGGATCAAGTCGATTAATGACTTTAGTGATCTGGTGAACTGGCGAGTGGGCGTTGGTCCCGCAGGGGGCGGCACCCGCCCCGTGTTAGCCGAAGCCCTGAAACTCAACAACCTGTCTATTGATGACGCGCAGCATTTCTTCAGCGCGAGCTACGACCAGAATCTAGAGGACTTCGAACAAGGCAAGCTGGATGCGGTTGTGATGATTGCCAACATTCATGACAACAACATTCAACGCCTCTTCAAACTGCCCAATACCCAACTTGCCGAAATCCGGCATGCCGAGGCCTACACCAAGCACCTACGCTCGCTTGAAGTAGTTAAGCTACCTGCCGAAAGTATCGACATCGCCCGTGATATCCCGCTTAACGATGTCAAACTCCTGGCCACGACGACCCAAATAGTCGTCAGCCAGGACATGCACCCTGATTTACAAATGCTCATGCTGATCAGCATCAAGGATGCGCTTCGTCAGCGTCAGAATGATCTGTTCTTCGCGCCACAGGGCAAGTTCCCCGATTACGTCGACACCAGCATCCCGGAAAGCCCGGTTGCCAAAAGATTCTACGACTACGGCACGCCGATTGTCTGGCGCTACTTGCCACCAAGTCTGGCAGGCATTGTTGACCGCATCTGGGTGTTGATTGTTGGTGCGTTTGCGGTGCTCTACCCGCTCTCGAAAATCCGTTTACGCCTGCGCTGCTCGCGCTTCGAGCTGGCCCAGCTTGACCGCTATGAGCAAATCTTTGCGATCGAACGACAATTAGGTCACCTGTTCGATCGGGAGCACAAAATCGCCTTGTTGAACGAGATCGAAAAAATCAACGAAGAGGCACTATCGCAACTCGTTCCCGTTGGCATGGAGCCCCAGTACTTTCAGCTGCTCAACGCCCTTGATGTGTTGCGCCGTAAAACCATGCGTGCCCAAGTGCGCAGCGTGATCAAGCCCTAAAGCCTTTCGAAAGGCTCAAAGCAAAACGCCGTGCGGTTAGGCACGGCGTTCTGGGTATTACTGGTGGCAGTCTCGGAATCTAATAACTTAGCAAACCCGTTTATCCAATGGGATTAATGTCTATTAGATTGTTCATATACCAACATATATGCCATCACACAGCACTCGCTGATCAACTTCCAGTTGGGTATGCGATGGTTAAAGATGTTTCTATTGCTACAAGAACCCGAAGTCGCTTGTCATCTGCTCTGCTTTCTCTCTCGTAAGTCCCGGAGCCTTTCCATCGCATCCGCGATAGGATCGTAAAAACAGCCTTGCGAGGGATATCTGGCGTTCTCAGACAGCAAAGCCTCTAGCTCCGACTTCGGTGCCAGCTTCAGTGGCCGGTCCTGATTTAGTAAGTCATGTTCCTGCTGCGCATCTATTGGCCGCACCTTCAATCTCCTCCACGAGTTGTAATGTGGCAATGTGTAACGACATCAGAGTCCTCTTTCATGCTGATTACGTTCTCAGACTCCGGGAACCAACGTCTATTGATAGCCCCGATTTCCAAGAGATTCTGGTCGATTTTTTCTTGTATCCGACTGTAGGCTCGGAACTCTTCTTCAGACATCACAGAAGTCGATTCCTTGGGCAGCGAGTCATCTTTGATTGGTAGCATCCAAGCGTCGGGGTGCTCAATTCGGTCATCGTGGTCCAAAATCGCAAATGAAATACTCCCGTCTGACTCGGATACAGCCCACGTAGAACCATCTAAGGGTTCAATGAGCCAGCATTCCAGATTTAGCTCTTCGTTCAGCGCTAGTGAAGGATGAACTCTAACAAGCCGCCCAACATTCATTAAACACTCAGGTTCATCGTAAAGAATGACGGCTATGTCACCCGGCTTGCAACGAGCTTGCATGAACTGTTCCACACCCCGGATTTTAGATAGCGCCGTGCCTAGTTAACTCATCGAATTACTTGGTTTCTTAATTTTAAGAGCTTGATGAAATTGAAATCGGCGAAAGACTCCGCCGATTTCAATTAATTCAAAAATTTAGTCTTTAATATTCCAATACAACATGTCTCCACTAACCTTCGGATCATATGGATATTTCTTGCTCGCATAAGCCATATTTATAGACGATGGTCCATTTTGGAATTTTAAGCTACTGCTGCCAAGTGAACAATCCGAAGTAACGCACGCGTATCCATAGTTTGTTTGGGTGTTTCCACCGATATACATATAAAATGCATAATTAAAACCGTTACTGTCTTTCAAACGCACCCAATTATAGAAGGTATTGGCACCAGTACTATTTGAGTTCGCATAAAACCTCGTGTTTCCTGCAGAGTCATCAGTAATTCGGTACAAAACACCGTTTTCTTGCCATTTACCAATACCTGATTCAATCACACTGCTGTTAGTACAGCCTTGACTATTGAAAGTAAAGGTTGACTTGTCTTTGCCCGGATAGATTATTGGCCCACCAAGATATATATAAGATTGGTAAACATAGCCAATATAATCACAATTACGAGTCACATACTTGCGTGGCACAAGCACGCCCATCACGTTAGCAACATCTGATGAGTTTTCAGCCTCGTAATAGTACCGTGCTTTTACAATCTCTCTCTTGCCATCGAGGTTTGTGTTAGCACAGCCCGTTTGAATATACGCATCCCCGGAACCACCGTAAACCCAATCTGTAATGTTAGCAATCTCGAACTTCGGATTCTTACAATTACGATTGAGCATATTTTGCATGAGGGTGTCATCAATTCCGTTGTAAGCCTCAAAATAGCCCTTAATAGGGTTTGATTTTGTTACTCTGTTGCTCTCAATTGTTCCAGTGAACGTTTCATTAAGTGTTTTATCCTGATCCTTGAACGTTTTAACCACTACTGCATACGAGTTGGCGAAAGACGATGCACCGGGAGCCATATCGTAACCATCGGTTAGGAAAGCACCATTTTCTTTTAATTTTTCGTATTGCGCCAACACTGAGTAAATGTCCTTAACCATCAGAAGCGTAAGGCCTTGCGTACCAACCAGTGTTGCTGTGCTGTTATTAATCGAGAGGTTGCACAGTTGTCGCTTAGGAAGTGGCTTGTTGGTTGGGTTAGCACACATTTCTGTTAACGCATCGGTGTACGAGCTGATGTCAGATGGGTTCGTTGTGCTTTCAATTTCGCCAAGATAATTACCCCACCCGCGCTTTGAATCTTGCATTGGTGATTTCAGGATAGCTTCTAAATCCTTACCACCCTTAGCCATTGAGCTTTTCCAGCCTTCAACTGAAGTGCCACCGTTTTTTTGGAAAAATTCAGCAAGCGATTTGACCCCGTTCTTCTGAAGGAAGATTTCGTAAAAGTCATCACCTCTCTTAACCCTGTCACGAACAGTTGCAAATCTTTTAGTCTGATTATTGATGGTATTTCTGGTGGTCAGATCTAGTAGATTGCTGATTTTTCTGTCAATTTGATCGACGGAGTTTTGAAGTTGCGCCAACTTGCTTTCGATTCGATCAAGGGCATTGCTCGTACCATCGCAATATTCTTTTGCAAGCCCTGTAGCAGCTGAAACGGTATCACCCACAATAGGTATTAACGAAGCAACCTCACCAAAGAAACCTAGAAATGATTGCAACCCCGCCGGGCAACTGTCTGTCTCAGGGGAATTGCTATTTGCATAGGCCTCAGACATTGGCAACAAATTATTGTTTTTGAACAAATTGTTTACATATGCGTTGATGTTACGCATTTCTAAGCTCTGCGCAATCTGCACCGGTAGCTCTGATTGTGTGGCTACGTCACCATTCGCTAAGCGCTTATAAAACGCTTCCAAGAACTGGCTCTCTGTGACTCCGGAATCAACTAATTGCTTCTTAAAATAGCGCCCGATTTCTTCGTACTCATCAGGTTTTCCATCGGGGCTGTTGTAGTTTTGAAAGAAGACATCTATTTGCTCATCAAGCGCGGCACTATCAAGCCCATCTTTAGCAGCGAAATCTCTATTCAGCTTGTACGCTAAATAGAAGCCCGTTTGCCAATCGCTGGTATAGACCTTAAAGTATTCACTGGGTGGCGTTGGAAACGGAAATGCGCTAACAGTCTTGCCATCTTTGTCATAAAAAACCAGCGCGACAGGCTCATTAATGGCTGGCCCAGTGTAATAGACCATGCATCCTGATTGGTTAACAGCACAGTCAAGTGTTTTGTTGTAAAGCTCCCCACCCGATCGAGTTTGAATAGACACACTCGAAAAAGCCCTAGCACTTTCATTGGTGACATTAAAAGTGTTTGTGGTGTTTGCGGGGGCGCTGGCATTCGAGCTCGACCCACCTCCGCCACAGCCAGCAAGCACTAATGCCGCGACCAATGCAGGAAGAATTGCTTTGATGTCTATTTTGTTCATTTTTAAGTCCATGCTGACTCAAGGATTAGGAGGTCTTTTTTTACTATACCAGATATGGACAAGAAGAATGCTGACCAATACTGACGAATGTTGACCTTTCCCCACGACTTCTACCTCCCTCTCCAAACACCATACCCTCCTGACTATCAAATACAACAAATCCATCGTTATTGAACAGGACGAAAACAGACATTCCTTCCAGCTCTGGCTGGAATATCCGTTCACAGGGAACATAGAAATTATTGCAGCCCATGAGCGCCTTAGCAGTATTTACCAGACGCTGCTTTGTTGCTCTATCCTAGTCTTGGTGAGTCTCAAGAGCATTTGATCTGGGTTTATCCTTAATCTTGAAATGTTTTCTATTTCAACGAGCGAGCCCGTCCTATTAGCTTCAGGAAGTCAACGGGCTTTCTAGGACAACAAGATTACATCAAGTTTTAATCAAGTATTTTCGGGTCTGAGTAACCACAATCTCGGTTTGTTAATCTTCCAACTCTCTGAATATCCAGTGTCATCCGTAACATCCGTGACACTCAATGTTTGTATGGCTTTCAGTTGTCACGAGACCAGTTTCATTTCTGTGACTTCTGTTTTTAATTCTCATCGTCACATTTTCCACAGAAGAGTACGAGGCTCCGTGACACCGTGAATCCGCTCTGGTGGCGGATGTCACGCATGTCACAGATGTCACACAACTAAAAGCCCACTTCTTCGCTACCGCGTGCAGCAGTGCCCTCATCCGCAATGCGAAGGACGTAGACACGGGTGGTTTTTCCAAAGGCTGGAATTCGCAAGGAATGAGACGGCTCTGTCTTGCCTTGGATCAATATGCCCGCCTCCGTTAAAGCTTCGATGACAGTGCTTTTATCGAACCCCAAGCAAAACTCAGACTTGAATGATTCAGTAAGCACTAGAAACTCTCGTCCGCCATCGGGGCTGTTACGGTAAAACCCGACACGGTTATTCGTCTTTGGCTCAGAGGTGGCATACATGTCTTCAAAACGACTTGCCCCATGAGCCTCAATAAACCTCAGCGCATGGTTAACGATACGTCGATGCTCCTGATTACCTGTACCAAAGGCATCTAACCAAGCTTTGAAGCAGATTAGTGCTAAACGAAATGATTCCCCCTTATCCCAACCCGTTAATCCATACCTAGTCGCTAACTCACCAGCATATGCAATTAATCCAAATCGTCTGGCGACACGTGATACCTGCCCTGATGAACCATTTGGAACGGCCCTTTGAACGAAAGTATCAATCACGTCGCAAATTGCTTCGGAAATATTCCCTCTTCGTTCTACAACCTTCCTTAAAAATTCCATCCCCACCGCCCCGTGGAAACGATGGGCAGCGTCTTTAACCCTCGTAGCCAGTTCCTCTGGCGTCTGGCATCCATTCAATACATCAAAGGACCCCATGCCCTTACCTGCATCTGCTGGAATATCGGCCATTCGAACTTCCTGACCGGCATTAACCTGATGCCCAGCCTTGCTCATAATGGATGCTAGCGTTTCTTCTCCTGCCGATAGGAATAACAAAAGCCAGTGAACAGGCTGACGCGCTGTGCCGTAACGACCGGCACGAGACTTGCCCTGTCCGTTAGCCAGCATATAGGCGCTTTCTCCTGCCTCCTTCGGGTTCATTTGGCTTAATTCATCAAGGATCAATAGACCGTCGTTATGAAGTGCTGCCAGACCTTCTAGCCCATTTGCCGTTGCTCGCCATACGCGCGGATACCTATCGGGAGACCCCCAAACCGATGCAGCAACTTTTAGGCAAGTTGTCTTACCTGATGAGGAACCCCCTCTAATATGGAATCCACCGGAGTCTTCTCCCGCAATATTGGCAAGAACAGCGGCGAATGCAGTACTTATTGCAAATACCAATCGGCTGTTGCCCTTGGCCAAACAAGCGACTTCTTTACGCCAATCTTCAGTTGTCCCTGATATTGCGAATGCTGGCTCTACTGAACAGTTGTTCTGAAACACCACAACTTCATTGTCGTTCCCGATGGTTTCGCTTGGCGTGATGTAGACATCGCCATGCCAACCAAGGCGATCCGTACAGCGGGCACGCTGATCAATCTTGACGCTCTGGATGTAACTGATCAAAAACTCCCTATCAGCTCGGTTCGTGGAAATTGACAGGCCTTGTCGAGCCAGTTCCTTGCGGACGTCTGTTCCGTCACCTTGCAGGAGATCAGCGGGAACGGACCATGTGTGCTTTACACCGTCATCATCAGTCCATTCTAAAAGCCTGCCCCATGAGGTGCTTTTGTTATCTCGAGTCTTAGCGAGAACCCTTAACGTAGAACATATCCATCTTGGGGTCTCTGTCCCACTATTATTGGCTTCGACATAAAAGACGCCCTTGCTGGATACCTCGAACCGGCCATTACCGAACGAATATCGGACAACACTATTCTGTTCGGCTTCTTCAGACCGCATTCTGTCCATTTCTTGATCTAGAGTGCTCGGTTCCTGTTGATTAATGAACTCAGGTTCAGGAGCCGCTATCGTTATCTCATCAAAGTGTTCCATCACTGCTCCCCCAATACAAAATTACGAGCCTCTTGGAGGTGGCTACATGCTATCGATAAGCGGTTCATATCAGACTCTGTAAGTACCTGTCCTTTGATTACCATGCGGCAGGCTACAAGGACGAGCAGCGCGTCTGCAGCAACTGCTCTAAGGGCGGTATAGGCATCGAACTGTTTTGCAGCTCTAAAAGCCTGCCCCTGAGGTTTGTTCGGGAATAAATCAGCAGGTACTAGCCCAATCGCACTTAGAACCGAATCTGTAGCACAGCCAGCGAAGCAGTGAAGCAACATCACCCCATCTTTTGTTTGCTTGATCGCAAGGCTGGGTGACTTGTCTTCATGAGCGGGGCAGCGAGCTAGCCAATTGTTCTGGCCACGCTTCTTGACGCTTTCAAGTCGCGCCAGAATCTCCTCGATATTTATGCTCATAGCGCCTCCTGTTGGCGAATACGAGCACGAGCGGCAAGGCTGAACATGCTGAAGGATTTCTGATAGGATCGCACTGCGTAGACCAACGCCAGCCCTGATACGTATTTGCGTGCAGGGCTGTTCATTTTGAGCCCCCTGTCTTACTCGCGATATATGCATCTAATGCCGCTGCGCTAACACTCGTGGTTCGGCCTATCCGAGTCAATGGTGGGAAATTCGGGTCTTTGCGTGCCCATTCCCAGAAAGTGCTATTCCCAATAGACAGCCGTTCGGCTGCGTCCTTCGGGCGTAATTGAAAATCTGTTGTATGTACCATTCTTCACTCCTCTGCCGATGTGCGGCGTTGTTGTAGGAGCGATGATGGAGATCAGTTCAATTGGAAAAAACTCCTGTACCGGCACAGGGGGTACTCTGCCGGCAGACTACCTATTTCTTTGATCTACCACTTTCCCATTCGCGACACCAATTCTCGATCACCTTCGAGCTTACCAGTGCCTCATAGGCATCCAGCATGTCACGGGCAAAAGCGGCCTTGCCTTGATATGTAGACTTATCCTCCTGCCAATGCATCCAGTGTTCCTTGATCTTTGACTTTGCAATTTGTTTTGGGTCTTGAGCGTGACGTGCTATTGCAGCCCTAAGGCCTATTTCACTTCGAATTTTCTGTTCACCAATATTTCCAGATTCGATAGCAATTGCGTTTGACAGGGCATTAGCAGCTTCGATTGAAGCAATGACGGCTCCTTCAGCGCCAAGGTCTAAAGCAATCAGCGCGTTGTCCACTTCCCATAACGCATGAAATAGAAACAACTCACGAAATAGCTCTCTCATATCCTTGTCGAGAGGTGATTTAATTGCGTGCTTGGAATGCATGTCCCAGTAGGTATAAATAATTTGCGGTAAGCTCAAAGATAGAACATCAACGGATGACGAAGTTGTTTTATCTTCTAGCCGCAATTTTCCATCCAAACCCATCCTTATGATTACGGCATGTAATTCACTTATTGATTCGAAAAAACTCTTGTACCCTTCGTTGAACTTTTCTTTTAGTACCACATCGCCATCTGTTAAACGTTCAAATGCCGACTGTCCGGTAAGAAACAAAGCCCAAGTATCCTGAGTAAGTGTCTTGCCACATTGTCCATTTGGCAAGACAAAAAGGGAGCCCCCCTTTTTCGAGTATGTCTGAACGGGGTCAAAACAATAGAAAGGCCTATAAAGATCTTTAGGCACAAACGAATCCTCATCGTAATTCATACAAATTTCTCTGCATAGTCTGAATTTATTTTTACAAGCAAGGTCTGTCTAATTGATGTCGGCTTTAAGTAACTCATCAGCACACAGTAGCCTTTTGTACAAAGTAATTTTTAGCTAGCCAATGGAAGCCGGATAACCTGCCCGCCAGCCTTCAAATCATCCAAATAGTCCGCCCACGCTTGCATCATGTGCACGCGTTGTTCCATGAATATGGTTCGATCGTATGCTCCTCTAAGCGGACCTTTCTTTGCGTGAGAAAGCTCTGCATCAGCCCACTCGCCATTGAAGTTCAACTTCTCAACCAAGATCGTTCTTGCCATTGCCCTGAAACCATGTCCCGTGAGCTCTTCCTTAGTGTCAATCCCTAGACTACGAAGTGCAGCATTAACTGCGCCATCGCTCATCGGACGTTTGGGATCACGCGCTCCGGGAAATACATACTCAAGGTGACCGCTCACTGGGCGCATTTCCTCTATAAGTGTCATCGCCTGCCGCGACAGTGGAACAATGTGAGGTCTTCGCTTCTTCATAATTAAAGCGGGGATGTACCACTTTCTTTCTTCAATATCCAAATCTGACCATTTCATTTGCCTCAACTCACCCGGACGGCAAAACAACAAAGGAGCTAGTAGCAACGCGCACCTCACCGTATGAGTTCCGGAGAATGCATCAAAAGCCCTCAGAATTTCTCCAACTCGCTTCGGTTCGGTAACGCTAGGCATATGTTTAACAACATGGGGAGTGAGCGCACCTTTTAAGCTGGGTGTTGGGTCATATTCTGCTCGGCCTGTAGCTACTGCGTAGCGCATAACTGTCCCAATGGTTTCTCGGACACGACCCGCCATATCGTTTGCATTGCGAGCTTCGATCTTTCTCAAGACCTCAAGCACATCCTTGGCTTTAATTTCTGAGATCGGTGATTTTCCAAGCCAAGGCCACACATTTTGCTTTAGCCTTGCTTTAACTTTCTTGAAGTAGCCCTCAGACCATTTTGGTTCCTGCTTAGATAGCCATTCCAACGAAACCGCCCCGAATGAGTTGGAAACCGCCATACTTCGCGCCAACTTCCTCGCTTTTCGCTCAACACTTGGATCGACGCCTGCAGCAATCATCTTCTTAGCAGCGTCTCTACCTTCACGAGCCTCCTTCAAACCTACATCTGAATAAACCCCAAGCGCTAAGGTCTTTTGCTTACCATCAAATCTATAGTTCAAGCGCCAATACTTAGACCCATTGGGCTGCACTGATAAATACAGCCCTCGCTCATCGGTTAGCTTGTATTCCTTATCGTCAGGCTTCGCATTACGGCAAGCGGTATCTGTTAACGGCATAGAGAAGAGTGTTCACAGGTGCCCAGCTAGGGGCTATTAGGCAAATTTGATGGTATCAAGCCGCAGGCTTTTGCACATACCAACAGAGGTACCAACAAAAATGATGGTATGCCACCATATCACCACGGCTCAAGACAGACAACAGAAAACAAAAAACCCGCTACTGGAGCGGGTTTTAGGACTCCAGCACGATCTGCTGAAGTTTGTATCTGGTGGCCAGTCTCGGAATCGAACCAAGGACACGCGGATTTTCAATCCGCTGCTCTACCAACTGAGCTAACTGGCC
>ERZ1034361.1280-NODE-1280-length-13763-cov-5.007672_pt1 | contig 13763 bp, 16 predicted proteins | sample MGYA00520617_ERZ1034361 | MGnify/ENA primary metagenome ERZ1034361 (study PRJEB33736, sample SAMEA104284507) | Azolla filiculoides | biome: Urban; feature: Water surface; material: Ditch water | place: Netherlands | collected 2015-10-28 | depth 0-0.1 m ... | reverse complement strand
ACGCCTTTCACCAAGGTGCTCGACGAGTCCAACGCCCCTTTCTTCAAGTGGTTTGAAGACGGCACCTTGAACGCGTCTTACAACTGCCTGGACCGCAACGTCGAAAAAGGCCTGGGCGACAAGACCGCCATCATTTTTGAAGCCGACGGCGGCGAAGTGACCAAAGTCACCTACAGCCAGTTGCTGGCCAAGACTTGCCAGTACGCCAACGCCTTGAAGAGCCTCGGCATCCAAAAGGGTGACCGCGTGGTCATCTACATCTCCATGTCCATCGAAGGCGTGGCCGCCATGCAAGCCTGTGCCCGCATTGGCGCGACCCACTCGGTGGTGTTTGGTGGCTTCTCGGCCCAGTCGCTGCGCGACCGCATCGAAGACACCGGCGCTGTGGCGGTCATCACCGCCGACAACCAGGTGCGCGGCGGAAAGCTGCTGCCTTTGAAGTCCATCGTGGACGAAGCCATCAACTTGGGTGGTTGCGATGCCATCAAGAACGTGCTGGTGGTCAAGCGCTCGGGTGCCGACATCGCCATGACTGCAGGCCGCGACCTGTGGATGGCCGACGTGGCCGACCAGCAAGCTACCACCTGCGAGCCAGAGTGGGTGAGCGCTGAGCATCCCTTGTTCTTGCTCTACACCTCCGGCTCCACCGGCAAGCCAAAAGGCGTGCAACACAGCACCGGCGGCTACTTGCTGCACGCAGCCTTGACCACCAAGTGGACGTTTGACTTGAAAGACAACGACGTGTTCTGGTGTACCGCCGACATCGGCTGGGTCACAGGCCACACCTACATCACCTACGGCCCATTGGCTTTGGGCGGCACTGAAATCGTGTTCGAAGGCGTGCCTACTTACCCAGACGCTGGCCGCTTCTGGAAGATGATCCAAGACCACAAAGTCTCGATCTTCTACACAGCGCCAACAGCGATCCGTTCACTCATCAAAGCTGCTGAAGCCAACGATGCTGTGCATCCAAAGAGCTACGACTTGTCTAGCCTGCGTTTGTTGGGTTCGGTCGGCGAGCCAATCAACCCAGCTGCTTGGGAGTGGTACTACAAGCACGTGGGCGGCAGCCGTTGCCCAATCGTCGACACCTTCTGGCAAACAGAAACCGGTGGTCACATGATCACCCCTCTGCCAGGCGTGACACCGATGGTTCCCGGCTCTTGCACATTGCCCTTCCCCGGCATCCAAGCCGCTGTGGTGGACGAAGCTGGCCACGAAATGCCTAACGGCCAAGGCGGTATCTTGGTGGTGAAGCGCCCATGGCCTTCGATGATTCGCACCATTTGGGGTGACCCAGACCGTTTCGTGAAGAGCTACTACCCAGAAGAATTCAAGGGCAAGTACTACTTGGCTGGCGACGGCGCGATCCGCGACGAGAAAACTGGCTACTTCACCATCACTGGCCGTATCGACGACGTGTTGAACGTGTCTGGCCACCGCATGGGCACGATGGAAATCGAATCTGCCTTGGTGAGCTGCACCGAGTTGGTGGCTGAAGCCGCTGTGGTGGGTCGTCCTGACGACACCACTGGCGAAGCCATCTGCGCGTTCGTGGTGTTGAAGCGTTCACGCCCCACAGGCGACGAAGCCAAAGCCATTGCCAAAATCTTGCGCGACCACGTGGGCAAAGAAATTGGCCCCATCGCCAAGCCAAAAGACATCCGTTTCGGCGACAACTTGCCCAAGACTCGCTCTGGCAAGATCATGCGCCGCTTGCTGCGCAGCTTGGCCAAGAACGAGGCGATCACACAAGACACCTCGACCTTGGAAAACCCAGCGATTCTGGACCAGCTGACAGACAACCACTGATCTGGCTTACCGAATCAGCCGAAAGGCTCTGAAAACCCGCCAATTTGGCGGGTTTTTTTATGGCCCATCAGGGTTAATAAGGCACCACTTACAATTGGGTTGACTTAAAATCACAGTCAACCACATCACGAGAACTGCTGTGCCCACCATTGCCTCACCCATTGCTCAAGCTAACGCTGTGCCGGCTGCCAAGCCAGCACCGGCGAAAGTCAGCGTGGGCAAAGCACCGCAAGCAGCACCTGAAGCGCCAGCCAAAAAGGTAGACCCTGTTCAGCAAATGCAGGCGGACAAAGAGGTGCGGGTGCAGCGGCTGAACCAGTCGCTGGATAAGAGCCAACTCAATTACTCGTTTGACAAGCAATCCAGCACTCTGTCGATCAAGGTGGTCAACAAGCAATCGGGCGAGTTCATTCGCCAAATCGACTTCAGCGGCTTTCAAGCCATGGAGTTCAGCACACACGGCTACAAAGGCCGTTATGTGGACAACGCGGCTTAAACCTTAAGCCGCGCCCAAGACGCTCAGTTCTTGTCGAGCCAATGGCAGATGGGCTCCCACTGCTCTAAATCTTTTTCTACTTGTGTGGGCGTGATGTCAAACATCGACAAGCCATGCGCAGCCATGTGCAAGTAGTACTGGGTGTCACGCAAATAGCCCAACACGGGCACCTGCAAGGACTCGGCGAACTCTTTCAAATGCGTTGACGCAATGGTGCGCGTGTCCACGCGGTTACCCACGATGCCCACTTGCGTGGGCAGTTTGCGCGTGAGTTGCGCCAATTCCAGCAAGAACGCATGGGTGGCTTGCATGTCAAACACGCTGGGCATGAGGGGCACAACAACCTTGTCAGCACGCTGCACCAACTCTTTTAGGGCCGCGCCGCCCAAGCCTGCTGGCGTGTCGATGACCACATGGGTCGTGCCTTTGGGTGGCTTGGCGGTGGGGACTTGGCCAGCTTCTAGCTCCCATGTGGCGACAGACGGCAAGGTCGCTGGACGCTGATGCAACCAAAATTTAGAAGATTGCTGGGTGTCGGCATCCCCCAACATGACATGGTGACCGCGGGAGGCAAAGTAGCCAGCAATATTGGTAGCAAGAGTGGATTTACCAGCACCGCCCTTGGGATTGGCAACGACAACGACCTTCATAGCTTTGTTTCCAAAAAGTTGAATGATGACAAAAACATACGCCAAATAGCGTATTTATTTGTTTAAATTAACAATAGCAATATAAACTATCAGCCATCGTCATTTTCTGAAAGATTCGACCATGAGCGAAGGCACCAAAGACAAAAGCATTTTCATTGGCACCGGCGTGGTGTTCAAGGGCTCTATCAGCGCCCCCAACCAAGCCATCATTTCTGGCACGGTCGAAGGTGACTTGGTGGCCAAAGATGTGTTGATTGGTGCTTCTGGCGTGGTCACAGGCACCACAGCAGCCGATTTCATCGACGTCAAAGGCGAATTGAACCAATCGATCACCAGCAAAAACGTGCTGATCGTGCGCAACACCGGCAAGGTCACAGGCGACGTGACTTACGGCGAAATCGAAATCGAGCGCGGCGGCAAAATCAAAGGCGACATGAAGCAGGTCTAAACCTTCTTCTCAGCCTTTGCACCTTGCAAGGGCTGAATCGTCCTCATGAGGGCTGCATACAGCGTGAGATGCAGCCCCTCTAAAATCAGTGAAACTTTCAGAGCATCCTCGTTTGTCTCACTCGTCTTCTTCTTACGCATCGCGTCAACGCTCCCCACGCAAGCACCTGACTGGCATTGGCTTGGTCGTGCTGCTTCACGCATTGCTGTTGTGGGCCATTTCCAGTGGCTTGGCGCGCGATGTGGTGCGCATGACGGAAAACACGGTCGAAGCTGTGCTGATGACTGAGGCCCCGCCTCCCGCCCCCACACCACCGCCAAAAACGCCGCCCCCTAAAACACCGGCCCCTCCTCCGCCCGCGCCCACCAGCACAGCACCGGCCATCACCCAAGCGCCCACGCCGCCTGCGGCTGCGCCAGCTGCACCCGCCATTCGCACAGGTGCAGTCATTCAAGCCGGTGCGCACTGCGCCAAGCCCGACTACCCCAGCGCCTCGCGCCGCATGGAAGAAGAAGGCACAGTCACGCTGAAGTTTTTGATTGGCGCGGACGGCAAGGTGCTGCAAGCCGACATTGAAAAATCATCGGGCTTCACCCGCTTGGACGAAGCCGCACGCAATGCGCTGTCGAAATGCCAGTTCCGCCCCGGCACGGTGGACGGCAAGCCCGAGCAAAGCTGGGCCAGCATCAAATACACCTGGCGCTTGGAATAAGCGCCTTACCCAACACGCTCACACAAAGTCAGTCACAAGGAAACACCCATGTTGCAACACACCTTCACACGCGCCGCTGCGGCACTCTCAACACTGGCCTTCAGCGCCAGCGTCATGGCTGAAGAAGTCGTTGAGAACCCCTACGGTTTGTCTGCCCTGTGGGCACAAGGCGATGTGGTGGCCAAGGCCACGCTGCTGATTTTGGTCATCATGAGCATGGGCAGCTGGTATGTGATCTTCACCAAGCTGGCTGAGCAAAACCGTGTGATGCGTTTTTCTAAAACAGCGCAAGACAACTTTTGGAACGCCGGCAATGTGCGCCAAGGCGCAGATGGTTTGGAAGAAGACAGCCCTTTCCGCTTCATCGCTGAAAAAGGTTTGGAGAGCGCAGGCAAACACACCGGCTTGTTGGGCAACATCAACTTCAACGACTGGGTGACCATGAGCATCCAACGCGCCATGAACAACGTGCAAAGCCGCATGCAAGATGGCTTGGCGGTGTTGGCCACCGTGGGCTCCACCGCCCCGTTCGTCGGTTTGTTTGGCACGGTCTGGGGCATTTACAACGCGCTGGTGAAGATTGGCATGTCGGGCCAAGCCAGCATCGACAAAGTGGCGGGCCCTGTGGGCGAGTCGCTCATCATGACGGCCATTGGTTTGGCTGTGGCTGTGCCTGCGGTGTTGGGCTACAACTGGCTGGTGCGCCGCAACAAAGTGGCGATGGAAGAAGTGCACGCCTTTGGCGCTGACTTGCACGCGGTGTTGTTGGGTTCGGCACAGAAGTAAGCCATGGCCATGCACCTAGGCCCCAGCGAGGGCGACGATGAATTGCTAACCACCATCAACACCACGCCTTTGGTGGACGTGATGTTGGTGCTGCTCATCATTTTTCTCATCACCATTCCGGTGGTGACCACCTCTGTCAAAGTGGAGCTGCCACAAGAGGTACAACAGCCACGTGAGACCAAGCCCGACAACATCATCTTGTCGGTCAACGCGCAAGGCCAAGCCTATTTGTATGACGCGCCCGTGCGCAGCAACGCAGACCTGATCAAGCAGCTGCAAACCTTTGCCGAGAAAACGCCACAACCCGAAGTGCAAATTCGTGGCGACGCCAAGACCGACTTTGAAGCCGTGGGCCGCGTGCTGTATGCCGCGCAGGTGGCGGGGTTGACCAAGGTGAGGTTCGTCACGGACCCGCAGGGGAAATAAGCATGGCGATGAACCTGCCCTCTTTGACGAATGGTCAAGACGAACCCGAAGTGATGATGGACATCAACACCACGCCGTTGATCGACGTGATGCTGGTGCTGCTGATCATGCTCATCATCACCATCCCCGTGCAGCTGCATTCGGTCAACCTCGACATGCCGCAAAGCGCCACACCACAAACCAAAAAGCCCAACGTGGTTCGCATCGAAGTGGATGCACGCAGCGTGGTCAACTGGAACGGCAAGCCCTTGGCCGACCGCGCCGCGCTCGATGCGCTGCTGCTAGAGGCCAAAGCCCAAGAGCCACAGCCCGAGCTGCACATCAAAGCCCAAGGCAAAGCCAAGTACGAAGCTGTGGCCGGTGTGTTGGCCAGCGCCCAGCGTCAGGGCCTGACCAAGATTGGCATTGTGGGCACGGAGCAATTTGCTGCGCCTTGATGCGCAGCAAATTGACCGATACCCGAAATTAGTCAGCCGTGATCTTGGCTGACTTGATCACATTGCCCCAATAGTCGAGTTCTTTGCGTGTGAACTCGCCCAGCTGAGCGGGCGTCATGGCCTCTACGGTTGTGCCTGAGTCTTCTGCCTTTTTACGCACCTCTGGTGTTTGCAAGATTTTGTTCACCTCTGCGTTGATTTGTTGAACCACCGCAGCTGGCGTGCCCGCAGGCGCATACAACGCAAACCAAGAATCAAGGTCGTAGCCTTTGAGGCCGGCTTCAGTGGCGGTAGGCACATCAGGCAATGACGTCAAACGCTTGGGGCTGGTCACAGCCAGCGCACGCAAACGGCCTGACTTGATATGTGCCACCACCGACGCAGGCGTGGTGATGTGCAAATCCACCGTACCCGCCAACAAGTCTTGCACCGCAGGGCCTGAACCACGGTAAGGAATGTGCGTGATGAAAGTGCCAGTGAGCTGCTTGAACAACTCACCTGCAATGTGTTGAATGGAACCGTTGCCTGATGATGCGTAGTTCAACTTGCCCGGATTCTTTTTGGCATAGGCCACCAGCTCTTGCAACGTGTTCACTGGCAACGCGTGGTGAATGGCAACGACTTGCGGTGCGCGCGTGACCATGGCCACGGGCACGAAGTCTTTGATGGGTTCCCAGCCTGCGTCTTTGAACAAATGCGGGTTACCCACTTGATAGCCGCTGTAGGCCATCAACAAGGTGTAGCCATCGGGCTTTGAACGCGCCACAAATTGGTTGCCAATGTTGCCGGAAGCGCCTGGCTTGTTGTCCACGATGATGGATTGACCCAGCGCACGCGTGAGCGGCTCGGCGATCAAACGTGCCGTGAAATCGGTGCTGCCGCCGGGAGGCGTGGGCACGACCAAGGTGATGGGGCGTTGCGGAAATTTGGCTTGCGCAAAACTCATGGGGCTCAAGCCCGCAGCCACTGCTGATGCGCCTAAAGCCATTAAATGACGTCGTTTCATGTTGTCTCCTAGTTATTGGTTTGCAGCCTTTTAGGCCAGTTCTGAAATCTCAATCAAATTCAAGTCGGGGTCACGCACGTAGACCGATCTGATTTTTTGCGTTGCGCCTGTGCGCATGACGGGGCCCTCCACAATCGGCCATTGCGCAGCACCAAGCTTGGCAATCACCTCATCGAGTGGAATTGAAGCAATGAAGCACAAGTCCAACGCACCCGGCACGGGCACATGGGCCTTGGGCTCAAACTCTTTGCCGCGCACATGCAAGTTGATTTTTTGATTGCCGAACTTGAACGCCTTACGCGTGACAGGCGGCGTACCGCCCACAAAGCTCTCTAAGGTCATGCCCATGACGCGTGTGTAGAAATCTACGCAAGCGTCTTCGTTGAAGGTGGTCAACACCAAGTGGTCGAGGTGGTCAATCATGCAGTCTCTCCTTTCAATTCATGCACATAGTCAGGGGCCGGATGCAGGTCAGTAATGCGACCGGCCTTGGCAACTTGACTTGGTACTTCGTGGTCCACGATGCTGGGCAGGTGGCGTGCCACATTGAGCAACTTGTTCAAATCAATGCCGGTGTCGTAACCCATGGCATCCAACATGTGAATCGCGTCCTCGCTGCAAATATTGCCGCTCGCGCCGGGCGCATAAGGACAGCCACCCAAGCCGCCCAAGGAACCATCAAAACGAGTGATGCCCCCCTGCACTGCCGCCAAAACATTGGCCAAGCCCATGCCACGGGTGTTATGGAAATGCAGGGTGAGCTGCGTGTGCGGCAACTGTGTTTGCAGCACCTCCACCATGCGGCTGACTTGCGCAGGATGCGCCATGCCCGTGGTGTCGCAAATGGTCAAACCACGCACGCCTAAGTCTGCAAAGCGTTGGGCAAACTGCTGAACCACTTCCAAGTGCACATCGCCTTCCATCGGGCAACCAAAGCAAGCCGACAGTGACACGTTGATCGGCGTGCGGCCATCTACATGCTTGATCACATCTTCTAAGGCTGCAAAGCTCTTGGCGCGGGTCATTCGCAAATTGGCAAGGTTGTGCGTCTCTGAGGTGGACATGACCAAATTGAGCTCATCGGCACGAGACTCCATCGCACGCTCTGCACCCCTGAGGTTGGGCACAAGCACGGTGTACTCCACGCCTGGCACGCGTTGGATGCGCCCCATCACTTCTTCGGCATCGCGCAGCATGGGGATGGACTTGGGCGAGGTGAAAGAGGTCGTCTCGATCTTGGCGTAGCCGCATTGGCTGAGCGCATCAATCAACGCGATCTTGTCGTCGGTCGGAATGAAGTTGGGTTCGATTTGAAAGCCGTCTCGCGTGACGACTTCGTTGAAATAAATGCGTGTCATGCCACGATTCCTTTGTCTTTGAGGGCTTGGATCTGCGCGGGCGTCAAACCAATTTCATTGAGCACGGCGTCTGTGTCTTGCCCAATACCAGGTGCGTTGCGGCGGTGACTGCCGGGGGTGCGTGAGAGCTTCGGAATGATGCCGGGCACAGCCAGCGAAGTGCCGTCATCCATCTGCACGTGTTGAATCATTTCGCGCGCTTGGTAGTGTGGGTCTGCCGCAATGTCGGCCACGGTGTAGATACGCCCAGCAGGCACTGCCGCTTTGTCCAAGGCCTCTAGCACTTGATCCACCGTCAACTGCGCAGCCCATGCGCCAATGGCGGCGTCGATTTCGGCCACGCGTTTGACGCGGCCTGCGTTGTCCGTCAGTGCCGGGTCGTTACCCAAATCGTCTCGATCAAGGGTGTGCATGAGGCGTTTGAAAATGCTGTCGCCGTTGCCTGCGATCAGCACATAGCCCTCGTCTTTGCAGCGATAGGCATTGCTGGGCGCGATCCCCGGCAAGGCGCTGCCTGCAGCTTCACGCACCGCACCAAACGCGCTGTACTCGGGCAACAGGCTTTCCATGCAGTTAAAGACGGCTTCGTACAAAGCCACATCAATCACTTGGCCTTGGCCGCTCTTTTGGCGTTCGTGCAGCGCCATCAAAATGCCAATCACGCCATGCAACGAAGCCAGTGTGTCGCCAATGCTCACCCCCACACGCACAGGCACGCGGCCGGGTTCGGCGGTGAGGTGGCGCAAACCGCTCATGGCCTCAGCCACCACGCCAAAGCCTGGCTTGTCTCGGTAAGGGCCAGTTTGTCCATAGCCGCTGATGCGCAACATGATGAGGCGCGGGTTAATAGCCAACAGTTCGTCAGGGCCAAGGCCCCAGCCTTCCATCGCGCCTGGACGGAAGTTCTCAATCAACACATCGGCATCTTTGACCAATTGGCGCACGATGTCTTGCGCCGCAGCATCTTTCAAATCAAGGGCCACCGAGCGCTTGTTGCGCGACTGCACCTGCCACCACACCGAAGTGCCGTCTTTGAGCAAGCGCCATTTGCGCAGGGGGTCGCCCGTCTTGGGCGTTTCAATCTTCACCACGTCTGCGCCGAAGTCAGCCAGTGTTTTGGCTGCGAAGGGGCCCGCAATCAGCTGCCCCAACTCGACCACTTTCAATCCAGTTAGCGCGCTCATGGTTTTAAGGTGAATAAATCAAACATGAGGCCACTATAAAAACAAAGCCCAACGCGAGGAATTGCTAATAAGTAGAATTTCCTTCGCATTCCGCGAAGGATGAAAATCACACCATGAAAAAAAGCTTCAACTTGAGCCGGTTCGACTTTGTCACGCTGCGGCTGTTTTGTGCGGTCGCGCAGACTGGCAGCATCACCAAAGGGGCCGAGACATGCCACCTGGCACTGTCAGCTGCCAGCCGCCGCTTGTCTGAGTTTGAATCAGCCACTGGGGCGCAGCTGTTAGAGCGCAGCAAGAAAGGCGTGCAGCTCACGCCTGCGGGGCATTTGGCTTTGCAGCACTGCATCCGCTTGTTTCAGGGTTTGGAGCGGTTCAATAGCGAGTTGAGCGACTACTCGCAAGGTATTCGTGGCCATGTGCGGCTGTGGGCCAATATGTCATCGCTGACCGAATACCTGCCCAGCATCCTGCATGATTTTTTGTCCAACCATGCAGACATCGTGGTGGAGCTAGAAGAACAACTGAGTGGCGACATTGCCCGAGCCTTGGTCGATGGCATTGCAGACATTGGTGTGCTGGCCGATGAAACGCCCATGGACGGTTTGACGGTCCTCCCGTTTCAAACCAACCAACTGGTGCTGCTGTGCCATGCTGGCCACCCGCTGGCCAAACGCAAAAAAATAGATTTCAAAACCTGCTTGCAATATGACTTTGTGGGTTTGAACCGAGGCAGCTCGCTGCTAGAGCTCACCTCACGCGCCGCGGAGAAGGAAGGCGAACACATGCATATGCGTGTTCAGGTGCGAAGTTTTGACGCCATGTGTCACATGATTGCAGCAGGCTTGGGTGTGGGGGTGCTACCGCTGGGCGCGTGCGTCAGTCAAGTGGAGGCACTCAAACTCAAGGTCATCCCACTCCAAGATGTTTGGGCCCAGCGCAAATTGGTCATCGCCTTCAATCCGCTGCGCGAACTGTCGCCATCAGCGCAGTTGCTGTTGCAGCAACTCACTGATATGCCAGCATGATCAGGGCAAGAACGCAGGGCTGAGCAAACGCAAGCCCACGGTAAACCATCGTTCATGTTCAGGCTGGCCCACGCGGTTGCCATAGGTGGTGTCAATTTGCACGCGCTGGGGCACAACCCAAATACGCAAACCCACTTGGTAGCGGGTACCCATCGCAGCTTCGCCATAGGTCTCGGCTATACCAATAAGGCTGGCCGTCAAAGGCAACTCACCGCCCACACCCCATGTGGGTCGGCTCACACCCAAGCTTTGGTGTTGCACCCAGCCTGCATTGAGGTGCACGAAACGGTCTTGCCCCAAGGGCACGGTCACGGGCACGTTGAAGAAATAGTCTTTGTCATTGGGGCGCTCTGCGGTGGCTGGCCGCGTGGACATGACGCCCACGGTGGTGGAGATGCCCAGTTGGCCATCGGCCACAGGCACCCAGCGCTTTTTGACCTGCCCCACCCAGAACTGGGTTTTGCCCACGCCGTCATCGGTTTGTGCGTTGCCACCCACCGTCCACTCCATGTCGCCGCCAAAGTTGCAGCCGGGCATGGCCCAGCGTTCTAACGACGTGCGGGTGGTTTTGGCCCATGCCTCTAGCTGACACGATTTTTCGTCCACGATGTTGGCGTCGTCCGTGCTCATGGGCCGCGCGGCCTGCGCATGGCCCGCACACAGCAGGGCCAGCCCCAAGGCAAGCAGCATTTGGCGCGGATGAACAAAAAATGGGGCGAGGCGAAACACGTTTGAGATAGACCCGTTGAAAACAGCGCGTTGTCGCGCTGGATGCATTCTAGGAAGGCTTTATTTCGATTCGGTGAATTCGCGCCTGCGCTCCCGCATAAAATCGCGGGCTCCACCTAAGGAAGACTCATGGGACGCACCCTTTACGACAAGATTTGGGACGAGCACGTCGTCCACACCGAAGAAGATGGCACAGCCATCCTCTACATCGACCGCCATTTGGTGCACGAAGTCACCAGCCCACAAGCGTTTGAGGGCATTCGCCAAGCGGGCCGCAAGGTCTGGCGCGTCAGCTCGATCGTGGCCACCGCCGACCACAACACGCCCACCACCGGCTGGGAGCTGGGCTACGACGGCATCACCGACCCCATCAGCAAAGAACAAATCACCACGCTGGACAGCAACATGGCCGAGTTCGGCTCTGCCGCGTTCTTCCCGTTCATGTCCAAGCGCCAAGGCATCGTGCACGTGATTGGCCCTGAAAACGGCGCTACCCTGCCCGGCATGACCGTGGTGTGCGGCGACAGCCACACCTCCACCCACGGCGCGTTTGGCGCGTTGGCTCACGGCATCGGCACCTCTGAGGTCGAGCACGTCATGGCCACGCAAACCTTGTTGGCCAAAAAAGCCAAGAACATGCTCATCAAAGTCGAAGGCACGCTGGCCAAAGGCGTGACTGGCAAAGACGTGGTGCTGGCCATCATCGGCAAGATCGGCACAGCCGGCGGCACGGGCTACACCATTGAGTTTGCAGGCTCTGCCATTCGCTCACTCAGCATGGAAGGCCGCATGACGGTCTGCAACATGGCCATCGAAGGCGGCGCGCGCGCTGGTTTGGTGGCGGTGGACGACAAAACCATTGAGTACGTCAAAGGTCGTCCTCTCTCGCCAACAGGCGTGGAATGGGACCAAGCCGTGGCGTATTGGAAAACCTTGCACTCTGACGCCGACGCCAAGTTTGACGCGGTGGTCGAGCTCAAAGCCGAAGACATCTTGCCGCAAGTCACTTGGGGCACGTCGCCCGAAATGGTGCTGGACATCAACGGCATCGTGCCTGACCCAGACAAAGAAAAAGACGCCAACAAGCGCGGTGCGATTGAACGCGCGTTGACGTACATGGACTTGCAGCCAGGCAAAGCCTTGAACGATTTGTTTGTCGACAAAGTGTTCATTGGCTCTTGCACCAACAGCCGCATCGAAGACATGCGCGAAGCCGCAGCCGTGGTGAAGAAGCTTGGCCAAAAAGTGGCCAAGAACATCAAGCTCGCTTTGGTGGTGCCCGGCTCTGGCTTGGTCAAAGAACAAGCCGAGAAAGAAGGCTTGCACGAGATTTTCAAAGCCGCTGGCTTTGAGTGGCGCGAGCCCGGTTGCTCGATGTGTTTGGCCATGAACGCCGACCGCTTAGAGCCAGGCGAGCGCTGCGCCTCTACCAGCAACCGCAACTTCGAAGGCCGTCAAGGCAACGGTGGCCGCACGCACTTGGTCAGCCCCGCCATGGCCGCTGCTGCTGCCATTCACGGCCACTTTGTGGACGTGCGCAAGTTCGCCTAAGGGATAAAAATCATGCAGAAATTCACCCTCCACAAAGGCATCGTGGCCCCCATGGACCGCGAGAACGTCGACACCGACGCCATCATCCCCAAGCAGTTTTTGAAGTCCATCCGCAAGACGGGCTTTGGCCCCAACTTGTTTGACGAGTGGCGCTATTTGGACCACGGCGAGCCAGGCCAAGACCCCGCCAGCCGCAAGCCCAACCCAGACTTCGTGCTGAACCAGCCGCGCTACAAAGGCGCATCGGTGCTGTTGGCCCGCAAGAACTTTGGCTGCGGCTCGTCACGCGAACACGCACCTTGGGCGATTGACCAATACGGCTTCCGCGCCGTCATCGCGCCTAGCTTTGCCGACATCTTCTTCAACAACTGTTTCAAAAACGGCTTGCTGCCCATCGTGTTGCCCGAAGCCGCGATTGACCTGTTGTTCAACGAAGTGCACGCCTTCCCCGGCTATGAGTTGACGATTGACCTTGAGAACCAAGTCATCGTGCGCCCACAAGGCGAGACCATTCCATTTGACGTGCAAGCCTTCCGCAAATACTGCTTGCTCAACGGCTTTGACGACATTGGCCTGACCCTGCGCCAGTCCGACAAGATCAAAGCCTTTGAAGCCGAGCGCTTGGCCACCAAGCCTTGGTTGGCTCACACGATGTAAACCCATTTAGAAGAACAACACATGAAAATCGCAATCCTCCCCGGCGACGGCATCGGCCCAGAAATCGTGGCCGAAGCGGTCAAGGTCTTGAACGTCCTCGACCTCAAGTTTGAATCCGAAACAGCCTTGGTCGGCGGCGCAGCGTTTGACGCACACGGCCACCCTCTGCCAGAAGCCACCCTCAAGTTGGCAATGGATGCTGATGCCGTGTTGTTCGGCTCTGTGGGCGACTGGAAATACGACACCCTCGACCGCCCCCTGCGTCCTGAGCAAGCCATTTTGGGTTTGCGCAAAAACATGGGCCTGTTCGCCAACTTCCGCCCTGCCATTTGCTACGAGCAGTTGGTGGGCGCATCGAGCTTGAAGCCTGAGCTGATTGCTGGCTTGGACATTTTGATCATCCGCGAACTGACCGGCGACATTTACTTTGGCCAACCGCGCGGTCGCCGCGTGGCCACGGACGGCCACTTCCCAGGTGCTGAAGAA
>ERZ1034361.1279-NODE-1279-length-13766-cov-3.870845_pt1 | contig 13766 bp, 10 predicted proteins | sample MGYA00520617_ERZ1034361 | MGnify/ENA primary metagenome ERZ1034361 (study PRJEB33736, sample SAMEA104284507) | Azolla filiculoides | biome: Urban; feature: Water surface; material: Ditch water | place: Netherlands | collected 2015-10-28 | depth 0-0.1 m ... | reverse complement strand
GCCTCATAAACCTCATCAATTGAAGCATTGGGATTGCCATAAGCAATGTTGTAGCCAATCGTGTCATTGAATAAAACGGTATCCTGTGGAACGATCCCAATCGCCTTGCGCAAACTAGCTTGAGTAACATCCACAATATTTTGGTCATCAATCAGGATCTTTCCGGACTGAACATCGTAAAAACGAAACAATAAGCGAGCCAAAGTACTCTTACCCGCGCCGCTTTGCCCCACGACCGCAGTAATCGTTCCCGCTGGAATATTAAAACTTACATCCTTGAGAATTTCACGCTTGGCATCGTAATGAAACGAGACATTCTCAAAACGAACATCTGGGCCACGACCTTGATTGCCAATAAGTAAAGACGTCGCATTGGGCGCATCAGCAATCTCCTTCTCCGTATTGAGAAGCGAGAACATGCGATCCATATCCGTCAGCGCCTGCTTAATCTCGCGATAGATCACCCCTAAGAAGTTCAATGGAATGTACAACTGAATCATTAAGGTGTTCACCAAAACCAAATCGCCCAAAGTCATAGATCCGTCGATCACACCTAAGGTGGCACGCCAAAGAATCAGAACCAGGCCGATCGCAATAATAGTCTGCTGTCCAAAGTTCAGTACTGCTAAGGATTTCTGAGATTTAACAGCAGCAGCTTGATAGCGCAATAAATTCTGATCGTAGCGACTCGCTTCAAATGCCTCATTACCAAAATACTTCACGGTCTCAAAATTGAGGAGTGAGTCAATCGCCTTCTGATTGGCCTTGGAATCCATGTCATTCATGGTGCGGCGAAAATGGGTACGCCATTCAGTCACTACTACTGTGAAGACGATATAAAGGACTAAGGCGACAACTGTAAAAGCGCCAAACCCACAATCGTATGCGTAAGCCAAGAATCCAAGCACCAAACAAAATTCAATCAGGGTTGGCAGGATGCTGTACAGGGAGTAGGAGATCAGCGACTGGATGCCGCGGGTACCACGTTCAATATCTCGACTAACTCCGCCAGTCTGACGAGCCAAATGAAAGCTAAGCGCTAGAGAGTGCAAATGCTCAAAAACTTGAAGAGCCACTTTACGCACCGCATTTTGCGTCACGCGCGCAAAAAGGGATTCACGCAACTCAGTAAAAATCGAGGCAGAGATTCTTAAGAAGCCATAAGCCAAGATCAATCCAGCAGGTACCACCAGCAAGGCCTGAGGAGAATCCGCTTTGATATTGAGAGCATCAATCAATTGCTTCATCAAAATCGGAATGCCGAGGTTGGTAACCTTGGCAGCGACTAAGCATGTCAGAGCAATCGCTACCCTAAACTTATATTCCAGTAGATAGGGAAGTAAATCGCGAATGACTTTCCAGTCACTGCCTTGTGAAGACTTTGAATCTGCTGCCGAGTGGTGATGCCCTGATGAATGTCTCATCGCTCTATCTTAGTCACTTCTACGCTAAGCCGCAGAGAACAATTGCAGAATAGCCGCACCATTGCTGGGAGAAAAACATTTACTAGCAGCATCTGCAAACGGCAGCCATTCATAGGCGACATGCTCTCTGGGAGCCAATTGAACTTGAGTAGCATCTGGTACCAACAGTGAGAACCAATGCTCGACATTCCTAGTCACTCCAGGGGCGTAGCGGTGACGCCACTGCGGATAGATTTCATACTCAATCTGATGATGCATATCTTGTAGAGAGCCCATGGGGAGGGCGGCAACATCGATTCCAGTCTCCTCAAAAACCTCGCGTGCAGCAGCGACCTTGAGCTCCTCATCAATAGCATCAACACTGCCAGTAACAGATTGCCAGAAGTTGGCTTTATCGGCCCGCTCTATCAGCAAGACCTCCCCATTCGATTTGTAAATAACTACTAAAACCGAAATGGGGATTTTCAAGATGCTTTAAGACTTTCCTGCTTAAGCAGCTGGAGCAGCTTGGCGCAAACGAATATGCAATTCTTTTAGCTGACGCTCATCCACTGGGCTAGGAGCCTGTGTCAATAAGCACTGTGCACGTTGCGTTTTAGGGAAGGCAATCACATCACGAATAGACTCGGCACCAGTCATCATCGTGACTATGCGATCTAGACCAAACGCAATACCACCATGTGGAGGCGCGCCATATTGCAAGGCATCCAACAAGAATCCAAACTTAGCCTGCGCCTCTTCGGCACCGATCTTCAATGCACGGAATACCTGACTCTGAACTACCTCTTGGTGAATACGGACTGATCCGCCACCAATCTCACTACCGTTCAGAACCATGTCATAGGCTTTAGCTAAGCACTTACCAGGATTGGATTCAAGGTACTGCATATGCTCATCTTTAGGGCTAGTGAATGGATGGTGACATGCAACCCAACGGGCATTGTCTTCATCGTATTCAAACATTGGGAAATCAACTACCCACAATGGCTTCCAACCTTCGGTAGAGAGGCCATGCTCTTTACCCCAAGCAGAATGACCAATCTTCAAACGCAATCCACCGATAGCATCATTAACTACTTTTTCTTTATCTGCACCGAAGAAAATAATGTCGCCATCTTTAGCACCAGTGCGCTTCAAGATGCCTTCAATCGCAGCATCATGCAAGTTCTTCACGATTGGTGACTGCAAACCATTGCGACCTTCAGCAACAGAGTTCACCTTGATCCATGCCAAACCTTTAGCGCCATAGATTGCTACAAATTGTGTGTAGTCATCAATTTCACTACGGCTAATTTCAGCACCGCCAGGTACGCACAAGCCAACTACGCGCCCACCCTCTTGATTTGCTGCGCCAGAGAACACCTTGAAATCCACATCTTTCATCAAGTCAGTCAATTCTGTGAACTCAAAATTCACACGCAGATCTGGCTTATCTGAACCGAAGCGCGCCATACCTTCTGAGTAAGGCATCGTTGGGAATGGATTAGGCAACTCAACATTCATGGTGGTTTTGAAAATATGACGGATCATGTTCTCAAATAACTCACGGATTTCTAATTCGCTCAAGAAGGCTGTTTCACAGTCGATCTGAGTAAATTCAGGCTGACGGTCAGCACGCAAATCTTCGTCGCGGAAACACTTTGTAATTTGGTAGTAGCGATCAAAGCCAGCCACCATCAACAACTGTTTAAACAACTGAGGAGACTGTGGCAGCGCAAAAAACTGGCCATCATGAACACGTGAAGGAACTAAATAATCACGCGCTCCCTCAGGAGTGCTCTTAGTCAACATTGGCGTTTCAATATCAATAAAACCAGCAGCATCTAAGTAGCGACGGCATTCCATGGCAACGTTGTAACGCAAACGTAAATTCTTTTGCATTTGCGGGCGACGCAAATCGAGTACACGATGAGTTAAGCGAGTGGTCTCAGATAAATTCTCATCCTCTAATTGGAACGGAGGAGTAATTGATGCATTGAGAATGACTAAGCTATGGCAAAGCACTTCAATCTTTCCACTCACTAAATCATTGTTTTCAGTGCCGGCAGGACGTGCACGCACCAAGCCTTTGATCTGAATACAAAACTCATTACGAACCTGCTCAGCCAATGCAAACATCTCTGGGCGATCTGGATCGCAGACTACCTGAACAAAACCTTGGTGATCACGCAAGTCAATAAAGATCACACCACCGTGGTCACGGCGACGATTCACCCAACCTGAGAGAGTAATTTCTTGACCAATGAGTGATTCAGTTACCTGACCGCAGGTATGGCTTCGCATCGACATAACAATTTCCTATAAATCAAAGATGATGGTTTGACCCAATAGCGGTCAAACCAGTTGAACTGGTGGGGGGAACGGATCCCATTGAAACAATATGTTTGAGCGCCTCTTCGACACTCATCTCTAATTCAATGGTGTGCGCACGTGGGACGATCATAAAAAATCCGGAGGTTGGATTTGGCGTAGTTGGCAGAAATACATTGACGTAGTCCTCGCCCAACTTAGCAGCAACTTCTTTTGCTGGCATACCAGTCTGGAACGCAATCGCCCAAGAATCTGCATGCGGATAACGAATTAATAATGCTTTGCTAAAAGCTTGGCCACTACCAGAAAATAAGGTGGAAGAGACTTGTTGAACACTGGAGTAGATTGATCGCACAATCGGAATGCGATTCATCTGCTTATTCCACATCTTGATCCACCACTGCCCGGCAAAACTAATTGCAACTAAGCCAGTCATCATGATGACCGAAACCACAATCAAAATACCAACACCCGGTAACTCACGGAAATGCTGTAGATCGGCAGCAAACTGATTGGGGAATACGGCAATAATGGCATGCATTACAGAGCCAAAAACACCATCGAGCAGGCCCAAGCCCCATGCAATCACCCAAATGGTGATTGACATCGGTGCCCACACCAAAATGCCTGCGATAAAGTATTTTTTCATTTGCCTATGCTTACGCTTTGCCTAACCTGGCATTTTAGCGGTTTAAGCGCCGGCCGGCGACAGACTAGTAAAGACCAAGGCCGATTATCAGAATCCCAGCCAAAAAGCCGCCTGCAAAGAGCAAAGCGCCAGCCAAGAGGCGATGGGTGCGTCTTTCCTGCAATAAAAGGCCTTTTAAGACCTCTAATTCAGCATTTGACTCCTTACGAGGGGTGTGTGCTTGCGCCAAACTCTCGGCAATCAGCCGTGGCAAGGTTGGCAAAATTTGCGCCCAACTAGGTGCTTCAGCCTTAATGCCATCCACCAGAGCCCGCCAACCTAACTGCTGACTGATCCATTTTTCTAAAATTGGCTTGGCAGTCTTCCAAAGATCGAGGTCTGGATCAAGCTGACGTGCCAGACCCTCGACATTTAATAAAGTCTTTTGGAGCAAGGTGAGTTGTGGCTGAATCTCCACCTTGAAGCGGCGTGATGTTTGGAACAAACGCATCAACACGATTCCAAGAGAAATTTCTTTTAGAGGGCGATCAAAGTAGGGCTCGCAAACAGAACGTACTGCACCTTCTAGCTCCTCAACACGAGTATTGGCTGGAACCCAGCCAGACTCAATATGTAATTCAGCCACTCGACGGTAATCACGATTAAAGAAAGCTAGAAAATTTAACGCCAAATAACTTTTATCTGTCTGACTTAAAGCGCCAACGATCCCAAAATCCAAAGAAATAAATCGGCCAAATGTCTCTGGCTCAAGACTAATCATGATGTTGCCAGGATGCATGTCCGCGTGAAAGAAGCCGTGCTCAAAAACTTGCGTGAAAAATATTTCAACGCCATCTGCAGCAAGCTTTTTAAAATCAACTCCAGCCGCCTGCAACTCTGCAGTACGTCCAATCGAGATGCCATTCATCCTTTCCATCACGATGACATTCGTGTGACATAAGTCCCAATACATCTCAGGAATCATTAACTTTTTAGAGTCAACAAAATAGCGACGTAACTGACTTGCATTTGCCGCCTCACGCATCAGATCTAACTCATCATGCAAATGAGTATCAAATTCGGCAACGTTTTCACGGGGCTTCAAGCGACGCCCATCCTCAGAAAGTCGCTCGATAATTTTTGCTAAGTCATAAAGCAAAGCAAGATCGCCATCAATGATTGGCAGAATCCCAGGACGCAAGACTTTGATTGCTACAGCACGACCTTCCCATTCCGGATGCTTTTCGGTGCCGCGCAATAATCCAAAGTGCACCTGAGCTACAGAGGCACTAGCCACAGGGGTTGCATCGAAACTAATGAATACTTCCTCGATGGATTGACCCAGCGCCTGTTCAATCAAGCGACAAGATTCATCGTTAGAAAATGGTGGGACTTGATCTTGCAACTTCGCCAATTCATCGGCGATGTCTTCTGGCAATAAATCACGTCGAGTAGAAAGTACTTGCCCAAACTTCACAAAGATTGGGCCTAGTGCCTCAAGAGTCAAACGAATACGCTCACCCCTAGGCAGAGAATGTCCTGGTGAAGTCCAACAAAGAATTGTTAATAGACCGCGACGAATGCCGGGCTTCAAAATATCGCGTAACAATGGCAGTAAGCCATAGCGCCATGCAGTAAAGAAAATAAAAGAAAGGCGGGCTAGGCGACGCACAATGAATTAACCTTTTCGCTCTAAAAGTTGAATGCGCTTTTCTAGACGATCAACTGCATCACGCATTGAATTTAATTCATTTTTACGAATCATAAAATCCCGTTTATTCAAAAGTACTTTTCTTTCTTCGCTCACATACTCCACGACATTTTCAAGTAGATCAGTCGCAGCGGCCCTTCCAGCAGAAACGAATTTCTTGCCTTGACGAACAGCAAAGTTCGCAGGGGCATCTCCAATAAAACGCGCCAGATCCTCTTCATACTCCCACCGAATCTGACCTGCTAAGCGGCCTAATAATTGCGCTAGGTCAGCATCACCAGTAATCTTGACTGACTTCATGGCTTGCTCTCGCAAATTACCAGGGCCACCAGTCAAGGCGCTGAGTGCTTCTGCGGAGACTTCCAGCTCAAGCGATGGATCATCTGTGTTCGTTAGTGCAAGCAAGGAGCCATCAGGGCCTATCTCAATGCACAGCCTGCCAATTGGCAGGCTCAGCAAAATCACCTTGCCAGCATGGTGAGACAACTCAGCCATAGCCCATGGCTCAGCCTTGAGCACATGGTTTATTGCCCGACAAGCAGCTGATGCAGCAATATGGTGCGTTGGAAGAGAAGTGGTGGTCATTAGTGTAAAAAACCCGCACAAGTGCGGGCTTTCAGTGGAAAGTACCTTAAGCTTAAACCAACTGCGAAATACCCGCCAGTACCCAGCCCCCAGGACCACTTACCGGCTTACTTAAGTTCCAAATTTCAGAGAAGTTATTTGGTTGTGCGCCAGCTTGCTCACGAATCATGCCCGTGAACTGCACACTACAGTAGTAAGTATTGTCAGCTGTCTCGATTCCAAGCAACTGCGCATTCAAAGTAACGACATCTGTTTGGTTGGCGCTATCAGCACGCCCCGCTAGGTCTTGCTCAATCGTCGCGAACATCTCCGGCGTGGTGTACTCACGCAAAGCTGGTAAGTCACCCTGATCCCAGGCTTTTTGGAGTGTTGAGAAATACTGCTTGGCATTGTCCAGAAATGCGTACTCATCAAAACCAGGTGGCAGAGTAGATTGAAATGGTGCAGGCTCACTAGATACGCCACCAAATGCATTAGCAGCTGGTGCAAAACCAGGCTCCTGCCTAGGTGTTTGATCTAGATTGCTACGTTGCATTCCTTGCGAAGTGACTTGTGGGCCTTTATTAGCGCCCGACAATGCAGGCATCATTCTTCTCATCACAAACATAATGACAAAGCCTGCCAAAACAGCAATCAATAATCCAGTAATTAATGATGATGCAGCCTCACCTAAACCAAAGTGAGATAAAAGATATCCGATACCAAGTCCTGCAGCAAGTCCGCCGAGGATTCCACCCATACCACCAAAGCGACTAGGTGCAGGCGCCTGAGGGGCTGCAGCCGGTGTAGCAGGTTGAGCTTGTTGAGTTGGTTTTTGTGCAGGAGCAGCTTGTTTTTGCATTGGCGCACTTGGTGCTTTACCAATACTTTTACCGCCGCCTAAACGGGCAGCATCAGCATGACCGACAGTGGCAAATATTAAGCTGACACTCAATAGAACTGCCTTGAAAAAATGCTTATTCATCTTTTGATCTCCTATAGAACTACTCTAATTCTGGACAACTAAAAACTACAAATTCACTAGTATTTAATACCAATATGCAGTGCAACGATACCCCCAGTCATCCTGTGGGTATCCACCTCATCAAAACCTACTCCCAACATCATTTCCTTGAGGGTTTCTGCGTCTGGATGCATCCGAATAGATTCTGCTAAATAACGATAGCTCTCAGAATCTTGCGCAATTTTTTCACCCAACCAGGGCAATACTTTGAACGAGTAGGTGTCATAAACCGGCTGCAGAAAAGCATCCGGTTTCGAGAACTCTAGAACCAATACTCGGCCGCCCGGCTTAATGACCCGCAACATCTCTTTCAAAGCAACATCTTTATGAGTCATATTGCGTAAACCAAAGGCTACCGTCACCACATCAAAGTGACCAGCAGGGAATGGGATTTTTTCTGCATCAAACTGAACACAAGGCAAAGCCAAGCCCTGATCAAGTAGTCGGTCACGACCAACACCCAACATCGATGCATTAATGTCACTTAACCATACTTGGGCTTCTGGGTTATGGCCCCACGCTGCTGCGCGCGCAAAGGCAGCTGCCAAGTCACCTGTACCACCAGCGATGTCCAATACTTTTTGTCCAGGGCGAACTTGCGCACGAGCAATCGTGACTTTCTTCCATAAGCGATGAAGACCAAAGGACATCAAGTCATTCATCACATCGTATTTGTTGGCTACAGAATGGAATACCTCTGCAACCTTACCTGCTTTTTCAGCTTCATCAACGCTTTGGTATCCAAAGTGAGTCTTACTCATATTCTTTGCTCTATTTATTTAAATGCTCAATGACTACCGCAAGACTTGCCACCAGCAACACTCATCGGAGTGTCGCGGTCTAGACCAGCAGCAGCTAATTTATCCAAGTGCTCTTTCCAGAGAGCATCATGGTTCTCACATAAAAATTGCAAGTAGTCCCAGGAATACAAACCGGAATCGTGTCCATCTGAAAATGAAGGCTTCAGCGCGTAATGGCCTACCGGCTCAATATTGGCAATGAGCACCTCACGCTTACCGGTTTGCAAAGTCTCCTGCCCAGGTCCATGTCCTTGCACCTCAGCCGAAGGAGACACTACTCTTAAAAACTCAAATGGAAGACGATACGTGTTGCCATTCTCATAAGTAAGCTCTAACACCTTTGACTGCTGATGCACTACAACATTAGTTGGAATCATTAAACCAATACCCTCTCGATACCACCTTGGTTTGCCTTGCTTACATAATCCTGCATCCAATCAGGTCCCAATAATTTTTGCGCCATTTCAACCACGATGTAATCGGCAGTTGTATCACTATCAGCATCAAAACGCGTGAGGCCTTGAAGGCAAGATGGGCAGCTCGTGAGTACTTTGACATCACCAGTGAAATCATCTTTGCGCAACTCATTAGCGCCCTTCTCCATCTCAATCTGCTTCCGGAAGCGGACCTGAGTTGAAATATCGGGGCGTGTCACGGCAAGGGTTCCAGACTCACCACAGCAGCGATCATTCTTCTGAATGGCTTTGCCGTCCTCTAACTGAATCAACTCATTCACAGTCTTGAGTGGGTCCTGCAACTTCATCGGTGAGTGACATGGATCGTGATACATATACTTCACGCCAGTTACGTTTGAGAGTTTGACGCCCTTCTCAAGTAAATACTCATGAATATCCACAATGCGGCAGCCTGGGAAGATCTGCTCAAACTGATAACCCGCTAATTGGTCATAACAAGTACCGCATGAAACTACAACCGTCTTGATGTCTAAATAATTTAAGGTATTAGCAACACGATGGAAGAGTACGCGATTATCTGTAATCATCTTCTCCGCTTTATCAAAGTCGCCATTGCCACGTTGTGGGTAACCGCAACAGAGGTAACCTGGAGGCAACACAGTCTGTACGCCGACATTCCACAACATTGCTTGCGTTGCTAAGCCTACCTGCGAAAACAAACGTTCAGAACCACAACCCGGGAAATAGAACACGGCTTCAGTATCAGCAGAAGTCGTTTTTGGGTCGCGGATAATTGGTACGTAATTCGCGTCCTCAATATCTAAAAGTGCACGCGCAGTTTTCTTAGGTAAATTGCCAGGCATCTTCTTATTTACAAAGAAAATGACCTGCTCTTTTATATTGGGCTTTGTGACCGTCGCTGGAGGATGCGCAGTTTGCTTGCGCGCCAATTTACGGAAAACATCGTTACCCAAACGCTGGAGCTTATAACCCCAACCAATCATGGTCTTACGAGCCAACTTGATTGTGTCTGGATCGGTAGCATTCAGGAAGAGCATGGATGCTGCTGTTCCAGGATTAAAACGCTGCTGACCCATCTTGCGCAACAAGTTACGCATATTCATAGTCACATCGCCAAAGTCAATTTTGACTGGGCATGGCGTTAAACACTTATGGCAAACGGTGCAATGCGCAGCAACGTCATCAAACATTTCCCAATGACGAATCGATACGCCACGACGCGTTTGCTCTTCATATAAGAAAGCTTCGATCAATAAAGAAGTTGCCAAAATTTTGTCGCGCGGGCTGTACAGCAAATTAGCTCGCGGCACATGTGTAGAGCACACTGGCTTGCACTTACCGCAACGTAAACAATCTTTCACGCTATCAGCAATTGCGCCAATATCACTCTGCTGCATGATGATGGACTCATGACCCATCAAACCAAAACTCGGAGTGTAGGCAATGCTGAGATCAGCATGCGGCATTAACTTGCCTTTGTTGAAGCGACCTTCAGGATCTACACGCTTCTTGTAAGCGCGGAAATCTTTAAGCTCTTCTTCAGTCAAATACTCGAGCTTTGTAATACCAATACCATGCTCACCAGAAATCACACCATCTAATGAGCGAGCCAATTTCATAATCCGATCGACAGCGCGATGTGCATCTTGCAACATCTCATAGTCATCCGAATTCACTGGAATATTGGTATGCACATTACCGTCACCAGCATGCATATGCAGGGCCACAAACACCCGCTTGCGCAAAATATTTTTATGGATAGCCTCTAGCTCATTGAGGATGGGCTCAAATGCTAAGCCGCCAAAAATGATTCTGAGCTCAGCACGAACTTCCGTCTTCCAGGAGGCGCGGAGGCTGTAATTCTGCAGATCCGGGAAATACCTATCCATCTCCTTGAGCCATACAGACCAATTTGCTCGCACTCTACCAATCAGTTCAAGTGCTTGCTGTACACGATCGCCCAAGATTTCAGCGCTAGGAATTTCATAATCTTCATCACTCTTGCCAAGCGGCAAGGCACTCTTTTTCAGGAATGCTTCGAGCCCATCTAAAACTTGTAATTTGTTTTTAAGAGAGAGTTCGATATTGATACGTTCAATACCATTGGTGTACTCGCCCATGCGTGGCAATGGGATGACCACGTCTTCATTAATCTTGAATGCATTGGTATGACGGGCAATCGCAGCAGTGCGCGCACGATCCAACCAAAATTTCTTGCGCGCTTCAGCGCTCACCGCTACAAAGCCTTCGCCCACTCGGTTGTTGGCCATGCGCACAACTTCACTGGTTGCTGCCGCTACAGCCTCTTCATCATCACCAGCAATATCACCAATCAATACCATCTTAGGCAAAGCATTGCGCTTGGATTTAGTTGAGTAACCAACTGCTCTCAAATAACGATCATCCAAGTGCTCCAATCCGGCCAAGATGGGTCCGCCATCCTTACTCAATCCATCGAGATAGGCTTTGATTTCTACAATGCTCGGAATCGCCTCTTGCGCTTGACCAAAAAATTCTAAGCAAACAGTCCGCATGAATTTAGGCATGCGATGCAAAATCCAAGTTGCACTTGTAATTAATCCGTCACAACCTTCTTTTTGAACGCCAGGTAAGCCTGATAAAAACTTATCAGTCACATCCTTACCTAAACCTTCTTTACGGAAGCGCTTGCCTTCTACTTCTAAAATTTCTGTTTTGAGAATGCGTTCGCCTGGCTCACTCAAACCATCAGACCAAGTCAGCTGAAAGCGTACTTTTTCTGCAACGTGAATTTTTCCCAGATTGTGTTCAAGGCGCTCGACATCAAGCCAATTACCCTCTGGATCCACCATGCGCCAGCTGGCTAAGTTATCAAGTGCGGTGCCCCACAAGACTGCCTTCTTGCCGCCGGCATTCATGGCAATGTTGCCACCAATACAACTCGCATCAGCTGAAGTCGGATCGACTGCAAACACAAGCCCAGAGCGCTCTGCAGCATCTGAGACTCTGCGAGTTACAACGCCAGCACCAGTAAAGATCGTAGACACTTCGTGATCTACACCTGGCAAACGCTTGAGTTTGACTGCATCGATTTGCTCAAGCTTCTCGGTATTAATCACTGCCGACATAGCGTAGAGAGGAATAGCGCCACCGGTGTAACCAGTGCCACCTCCACGCGGAATGATGGTTAAACCTAATTCAACACAAGCTTTCACTAAGCCAGGGATTTCAGATTCGTAATCTGGCTTCAAAACTACCAGCGGAAACTCAACACGCCAGTCGGTTGCATCGGTTACGTGTGCTGCACGTGAGACACCATCAAAACAAATGTTGTCTGAAGCTGTGATGCGGCCAAGCTCTTTGCGAGCGCGTTTACGAATCTCCGCAACTTCCTTAAAGCCCTGCTCAAAATTTTCAACCGCGCGATGTGCGGCTTTCAACAAAATCTGAACTTGCTCAGCGGATTCGCCGCTAGATCTTTTCTTTACTTCGCCAAGGCGATGCCATAGAGCGTCAATCAATAATTGACGGCGATTGGCGTTATCCAATAAGTCATCTTGTAAGAAGGGGTTACGTTGAACCACCCAAATATCACCCAAGACTTCGAACAACATGCGAGCTGAGCGGCCGGTGCGGCGAACCCCACGCAAATCATTCAGAACGCGCCAAGACTCCTCGCCCAATAAGCGAATAACGATTTCACGATCGGAAAAGGAGGTGTAGTTGTAGGGGATTTCGCGGAGGCGGGGTGAGCCCGCTTCGGCATCCAGCAACTGGTTCAAAGCTAATGGAGCGTTCATAGCGTCATATTTGATAAATATGCATTTTAATTGAGGGATCTTGATATTGGCAGGAAACCAAGAAAGATGTTGGCCTAAGGCGATAAACCCTTGCAAATCTAAGGGCTTAGAGCCCATTCATGGTACGCTCATCGCATGGCAACGAACTATTTAAAGAAAATTTTATCGGCCCGAGTCTACGATGTGGCCAGGGAAACAGAGCTCCAAGTAGCCCCCGAACTCACAAAGCGCTTAGGTAACCAAGTTTTACTGAAAAGAGAGGATAACCAGCCGGTTTTCTCCTTCAAATTGCGTGGCGCCTATAACAAAATGGCCCATTTACCCCCAGAAGCCCTAAAAAGGGGGGTAATTGCAGCCTCAGCAGGCAATCACGCCCAGGGCGTAGCCCTAGCGGCAGCAAAAATGAAGTGCAAAGCAGTCATCGTGATGCCCCTCACCACTCCTAGCGTCAAAATTGACGCAGTCAAGGCTCGCGGCGGGTCTTGGGTTGAGGTAATTTTGCATGGCGAATCCTATAGCGATGCCTTTAAATACTCTGAGCTTTTAGAGAAAAAACGGGGTTTGACCTTTGTTCACCCCTTTGATGATCCCGATGTCATTGCCGGGCAAGGCACGATAGCCCAAGAAATTTTTCAGCAATACCAAGAACCCATTGATGCGGTGTTCGTCGCTATTGGTGGTGGTGGTATTACTATAACATCACCGGGTAATAATTTTACAATCAATGGTCAATGTGTTATAATTATACATTGACCATACTAATTATATATGCGCACAGAATCATTAATCTTTTCACAACTTATGGAGAATATCGAATATTCTCGTAAGGTCTTACCTCATATTAGCCCAGAATATTTCTCATCGGATGAAGATAAAATATTCTTTAAAATCTATTCTCGTTATTTCCAGAAACATAATAGTATCCCAAGTAAACAGGCGATGCTCGTTGAGATTGAGAATCTGAAGGGTTCTGCAGATGTATATAAATCTCTTCTTGGTGTCGCCAAGGAAACAGAATCATTCACAGAGAATCTGCAATATCTGATTGATACAACAGAGAAATTCTGTAAGGAAAGAGCAGTATATAAT
>ERZ1034361.1275-NODE-1275-length-13810-cov-2.857060_pt1 | contig 13810 bp, 16 predicted proteins | sample MGYA00520617_ERZ1034361 | MGnify/ENA primary metagenome ERZ1034361 (study PRJEB33736, sample SAMEA104284507) | Azolla filiculoides | biome: Urban; feature: Water surface; material: Ditch water | place: Netherlands | collected 2015-10-28 | depth 0-0.1 m ... | reverse complement strand
CATTTTTTTAAAAAATCACCACATCTTTATTTTTTAAACCTATTCTTACTTTTTTTAAAATTTTACTGAAAAAAGCTCTTCAATGCGGTTTTAAAGGTGTTAAAAACGATAAAGAGCATAAATTGACGATTAAAAGCTTGTGATTAAATGTAGGTAATTTATAGTTATAAGTGTTAAATTGTCCTGAATAAGGAATTAGTATTACTTTTTGTGAAAAAATAACAGTAGAAAATACTTAGTTTTGTAAAGTCCCCTTTTAAGTTATTAAATCATGTAATATTTAATGGTTTTATCCCAGATCTGAATTTATTTGAAACGAATTTGCAGCCTATTAATTATTAAAAAATTGTTTGTTTAAATGGATCCAATTGTATACGAAAACATAAAAAAAATTAGAGAATTAATTTAATTTACTTAATGTTTTAGTAAATTAATTTCTAATTTTCTTAAAATATTAGTCCAGAAAGATGGACCAAAATTAGAAACATTTTTACCAAATAATGTTAAACATGTATTGAAATTATATTCACCATCCATTAAATATAATGATGGTTTTGATAAATTTGAAAAATCTCAGGAAAGGTGTAGTTCGGGAATACTCTTCGGAAAAACGATATCTAACTAAAACCGGTGAAATTATCTGGGTAAGTTTGACGGTTTCTCCACTTTGGAAAGTAAATGATAAACCTACAGTAAATATTGCTTTTATAAAAGACATTACCATAACAAAGCATGCTCAGGAATTAATAGAAAAAAGTGAAACACGATTTAGATCTCTTTTTGATAATTCCTTGTTGCCATTGTGGGAAGAGGATTTTTCGGGAGTGAAAAAATATCTCATTGAGTTGGATTTAATGAATAAAAGTCCTGAATATGTTTATTCTTTTTTTAATGAAAATCCGGATGAATTTTACAAATGCATTTCGTTAGTTAAAATTATTGATGTTAATTATGAGTGTTTAAAACTTCATAAAGTCAAAGATAAGGTGACATTAATGGAGAATTTAACTCAATTAATTGACTTTGGATCTTTTGATGAAGTAAAGAAACAATTGGTTGCCATTTCTCAGAATGCCAAACAATTCAGTATTGATTCAAGAATAAAAAATATGTTAGGCGAATACCGCGATATTAATTTGAGATGGAGTGTTATTCAAGGTTATGAAGAATCTTATGAACGAGTAATCCTTTCTACCGAAGATATCACAGAGCGAAAAGCTTCTGAAAAAATAATTATAAATTCTCAAAAAAACATCAAATCATTGATAGATACTATTGATGGAATTGTATGGGAATTTGATATTCCAACTGCGGCTTTAACTTTTATCAGTAAAAAAGTGGAGAAAATATTGGGCTATTCAGTAAAAGAATATTTGTCATGTCCCACTTTTTGGGAAGACCACATCTATTCTGAGGATAAAAAATGGGTTTTAGAATACTCCGCTTCCTTAAATGAAAAAGGCATAAACCATGACTATGAATATCGAATGCTTAATAAAAAAGGCGAAATAGTATGGATTAGAGATATCATAAATTTTGTTTTTGAAAATGATGTTCCAGTAAGTTCACGAGGAATTATGATTGACATCACCAAAACGAAACAAGCCGAAAATGATTTAAGTAGTTCCTTAGATTTAGTCACAGAACAGAATAAAAGATTACTGAATTTTTCTTATATTGTATCTCATAATTTAAGATCTCATTCCAGTAACATTGAATCTATAACTTCATTGATAGAATTTTCAGAATCAGAAGAGGAAACGTTGGAAATGGTACAATTATTAAAGAAAGTTACGCAGTCGCTTAATGATACCATGCACAATCTTAATGAAGTTGTCAATATAAAAGCAAACATAAATATTGTATCTGAACCTCTAAACTTGAGGCAGTATAGTGAGGAAGCCATAGCCATTCTTACGGAACAAATTGCGATAAAAGACGTTCAAATGATAAATAATATTGCATCTGATGTTATTGTTGTGTACAATCCGGCTTATATGCAAAGTATTTTTCTCAATTTGATTTCAAATGCTATTCGGTACTGCCATCCAGATCGTAAACCAGAAATCACAATTGATTTTTATACTGAGAAAGATAAAAAAGTGCTTCAAATCTCAGATAATGGTATTGGGATTGATCTTAATAAAAATGGAGATAAAATATTTGGCATGTATAAAACGTTCAGCACTAATTCCGATTCAAAAGGGATTGGGTTGTTTATTACCAAAAATCAAATTGATGCTATGGGCGGCAGTATTTATGTAGAAAGCGAACCCAATATAGGAACCACATTTAAAATCTATATTTAATGAAAAAAAAAGAGATATGGATAGTTGATGATGACAATATTTACCAAATAATTGTCCGTAAAATCATTGGAAAAATGGAGTTGTTTTCCTCTTTTTCGTCCTATAAGAACGGAAAAGATGCTATTGATGCTTTAAAAAAAGCAGCCGAAAACAATGAAAACATTCCGGATATTATTTTATTAGATATCAATATGCCTGTCATGGACGGATGGGAATTTATGGATGAAATAGTTTCGTATAAGTCAAAACTAAATCAAAAAATAGCCATTTATATAGTCAGTTCCTCAATAGCAGTTCAGGATAAAGATAAAGCTAAAACGTATGCTGAAATTTTAGGTTTCTTATCAAAACCCATTACTATGGATGCTTTGTATGAAATCGTATCCGAAATTTAAGCGACTTGTATTTCTCTTTTTATTTCTTCTAATGTTTTATTGGTGAAAATAAGTTCTTCAATAATTTGTTGTCTCAAAACAGCTAAATCTTCATATTGAAAGTATTTGGCCCAAGAAGTCAGATTTTGTAAATTTCTAATTTGTTTGATTCTTTTTGTCGTTTCAAAACTGGTACGAAGTACTGCTTTATGATCGTAGTTGGGATTATTTTTGTGTTGGTAATTGACAGTATTTTTCAAATAATCCGCTTCTAAATAATACAATTCTTCCAGAGGATTATCGGGATAAAATTCTGTCCAGGCGGCAAAACCTACTTTTGTTTTAGAATCTGTTTCGGGTTCCATTGGTTCTAAACGCCATTTGCTGTTAGCCAATCGTCCCCAATGATTTGATAATCGGTACATTCCAATTGTAGTGTAATAATAGCAGCTGCCAGATTTACTTTGGAATTGCAATTTTAAATTCTCGATAGATTTTAAGTTTTGTTCCTTAAAAACACAAAAGGTATTTTTGAATGAATTAGGGTTGGGACGAAATGTTTTTTCCATAAAGCAAAGATAATGAGAAAGCCTGAAAGCGCATAAGAGAAACAATAATTGATTAACTTTGCAAAATTAAATCTTTAAATTAAATTGATTATGACCAAGCCTTCTCATGAAAAAATGTTACAAAAAGGAATTTTCACCGGAATAATGGAGCAAGATGAAAACGGCAATTTTTTTTGTGGTGAATATCTTTTAGACTATAAGATGGCACAAGCCCATACTATTGGAGACTGGATTACAATAAAATCAATTATCGAAAATCCAAGCGATATCAGTTACAATAAATATCCGAAAAAATCAAAAAACTTCGATAAAGCCAATAATAAACCGCAACAGTAATCCGTTTTTTATCTTTTTTTTATTCCAAAAAGAGTTCAATTTTCGATTATTTTTTTTGGATAAACTAAAAAGTTAAAAAAAAGTGTACCTTTGCAAAAAATTTGTCGATTTTGAATTTAAATGATATTGAATTCATGTTAAAAGACAAGTAGTTACCTTATTTATGAAAAAAATAGTTGAATACCGCAAACTGCTAAATGTAGACAAAACTGCTGAGCTTAAAGATTTAAAAACGATTTATCGTAATGCGATGAAAGAAGCGCATCCGGATAAATTTCAAGGCGATGAAATCGGATTGAAAGCTGCTGAAGAAAACAGTAAAAAAATTATTGAAGCGTATCATTTCTTGGTAAGTATCAATCCTGAAACGATCAAACAAAACTTACCTGAATACACAGAAACTATTTCAACTTCTACCATTACGGATTATAAATTCGTAGAAGGAAGATTGATTATTAACTTTTCTAACGGTAGCGTTTATGAATACATCAGTGTTCCTAAAGCGACTTACGTGAAAATGGTAAATGCTGATTCTCCGGGAAGATTTGCTAAAAGACATATTCTAAATTCTTTTACTTGGAGAAAAACAATTAACCAAGACTAGTTTTGTTTAGATAAAAATTCAAAAGCACTCCTAAAACGAGTGCTTTTTTTATGGAATTAAGGGCAGTTTTTACTCAGAGAAAGATTCATAGAAAATACCCACTTTTGGTGATTGTGTAATTCGCTTGTTTTTAGTATTTTAGCCATTCATTCGACCCCAAAATCTAATTAGTATTATGAACAGCTCTTTCAAATTATACCAATCTCAATATAAGAAAGCCAAGGAAACTCTTGATATGCTAAAAATGCAAAAGGATGAAATTGATTTTAAATTACAATCAAGCCCTATTTGTTCTGATTTGCACAAAGCGTTACGAATGGTCAATTTAGATATCAAAATTACATTGAATGAAATAGAACATGCTGAATCGAATATCAAAGCATGTCAATTGAAAAATAATTTTTCTGATACGGAATCCCAATCCGTATAAATATATTTTAAGTTCCGGATAACGCTTTACAGTGATTTATCTCTTTGTTTTTCCCCTGTTTAATAACATGTTTTTACTAACAATCTGTCATTAAATTGGCTAAATAGGAAATAGTATCTTCAAATCAATTAAAAAATAAAAACTATAACAAAAATTTAGGGTGTAAAATTATTGATACTTTATAATTTTAAATACTTTTGCAGACTTAAATCAATTAACTAATTTATAATGAAAAAAATAATTTTATTACTTTCTGCTACTGTTGTTTTATTTTCTTGTAGCAAAGTGGGCAAAGATGAATACATCATTTCAGGTACTGCAACAGGAATTGAAAATGGTAAAACAATTATCTTAGAGACACAAGATGCTAATGGTATGGGTTTAGTTGCCAAGGATACTGTAAAAGTTGAGAATGGTAAATTTGAAATGAAAGGTAAAATCACTGAGCCTTCATTTTACACTATTCAATTAGAAGGAGCGCAAGCTAAAATACCGTTTATTTTAGAAAATGGAGAAGTAACCATCGCCATCAATAAAGACAGTATTGCAAAATCTAAAGTTTCAGGAACTTATAATAATGATGAGTATGCTACTTTTAACGAAGAAATTACTAAAGTTCAAAAGAAATTAATTGATTTTCAAACTAAGAATACACAATTAATGAACACTGCTCAACAAACTAAAGATACTGCTGTAATCAACGGTTTGATGAAAGAGTTTTCTAAAATTCAACAAGAAGTTGGTGAAGCTTCAAAAGCAAAATATTTGACTTATGCTGAATCTCATCCAAAATCATTTATCACGGCATTAATCGTACAAGGAATGCTTAATGATCCAAGTACAGATGTGAAAAAAGCTGAAGCTATATACAATGGTTTGGAAGAATCATTAAAAAATACTAAACCAGGTAAAGCGATTAAATTAAGACTTTCTGAATTGAAAGGTTCTGGAGTAGGAGCAACTGCGCCGGCACCAGCACCAGCTGAGACTAAATGAAGAACCGATTTTTCCGGACCTAATCCAGAGGGAAAAACCATTTCTCTGAAGGAAAGTTTAGGAAAAGTTACTATAGTTGATTTCTGGGCTTCATGGTGTGGTCCTTGTCGTCAGGAAAATCCAAATGTAGTAGCTATTTACAAAGAGTTACACGCTAAAGGACTTAATATTATTGGCGTTTCTTTAGACAAAGATGCAAAAGCTTGGAAAGCAGCAATTGCAAAAGATAAATTAACTTGGAATCATGTTTCTAATTTGAAATTTTGGGATGAGCCTATAGCCATTCAATACAAAGTAGAATCTATTCCTGCGACTTTTATACTTGATGCGTCAGGTAAAATTGTAGCAAAAGATTTAAGAGGTGATGCGCTTAGAGCAAAAATTATTGAACTTTTGGCTAAATAAATCCTTTCTTATCTTTAAATATAAAAAATCTCCCTAGTGGAGATTTTTTTATTTTATTCAAAGCCAACCGATTAAAAATAATACTAAAATTAAGTGCAAATTTAATTTGGAAACCCGAAAACAGTTTTTATATTTGCACCCGGTTAGCCGAATAAGTTTACTTATTTAGTCTTGGGGAGATACTCAAGCGGCCAACGAGGGCAGACTGTAAATCTGCTGTGTAAACTTCGCAGGTTCGAATCCTGCTCTCCCCACTAAAACTCTTCAATTTACTTTGAAGAGTTTTTTTTGTACTAAAATGAAAGTTGATTTTAGGGTTTCGTTTTTATTTTCCTAATGCGGTTTCTGTTTTTGACAGAAATGATTCAACGGATTCGTTGATGTCTATATCCATTCGGTCTGCCAGGACGGTGAGCCACCAAATGCATTCGCCTAATTTATGGGAAAGTTCGGGATTTGTGTTTCCTTTTGGCCAGCGTCCTTGTTGTGACATGGTGTGGCGACCTACTAATCCTGCATCGGTAAGGAAGGCCAAAGCATCTTCTTCAACGGTCCATTCGCTGCCGTGATGCTCTTTTTCTAATTGATGGTATTGTTTTCTTATTTGTAAGGCTCTTTGTTTTATTTCGGCTAGATCTAAATTTTTCATTTGTTAGTTGTTTGGGTTTATGAATGGCATGAGTATTATTCTTTTTGGTATTTTGATCTACGGTCCGGTTCTTGATTTTTGAATGGGGTAATGATTGGTAATGCACTTTTCAAATATAACGTAATACACTATCAATTTAGAGTCATTGAAGTAAATAGTAGAAGATTCTAAATGAAGTATAGTAATATAGCAACTACAGCCACAAGAATCGCAATTGCAGGTAGGAGAATCATAACTGCAGGTACAAGAATCGTAACTGTAGGCAGGAGAATTCTCCCTTGTGCATTTAGGAATATCTTAAATGAATATACTGTCGCATTTTTGGTTTTAATAAAGAGATGTGTTCCTTATGACAGGGTGGTGGTTTTTTGTCTCTAATATGGAGCAGAAATGGAGTTTTGGAGGTGTTACCAAAAAGTTAGTCTGTGTATTCTAACAAATCCCCGGGCTGACAATCTAATGCTTTACAAATGGCCTCTAATGTACTGAAACGAATGGCTTTTGCTTTTCCGGTTTTTAAAATGGAAAGATTAGATAAGGTTAAATCTACCATCGCAGAAAGTTCGTTCAGCGAAATTTTTCGTTTCGCCATCATCACATCTAAGTTTACTACTATTGCCATGGTTTAAATTGTTAATTCGTTTTCTGATTGAATTTCAATTCCTTTTTTGAAAATTACCGCTATGACATAGATCACAGCTGCCATCAAAATAAACGCCTGACTGTCAATCCAAAATTGATTTAATTGGTCGATTTCGTATCCATGATACTGCAAACTTTTAGCGGTTTCTCTCGCTATATAACTCAAAAGTCCAATGGAAAAAGTGAAATAGCTAATTTGTGTAATTTGTTCCGAAACATAATTATTGAATGGTTTTTCCAAATCGAGTTTGCTGATGAGTCGGATAACAATATAAAATAAGATGGCTTTCAGGATCGAAATGACTAAAACAAAACTATACATACCGTAGAAAGCCCATTGGCTGCGATTGTACAATTCGCTTAAATCCATTTTTTGATATAAATTATGGACCATTTCAGGTTTGAGAATACTGAATATAAAATTGACTATTAAACCTCCAGCTTCAATGCATAAGCCAACGAAAATGATCCAAGCCACAATACTCAGAGCTTTAAATATGAAGTTGTTGTTTTTTGATATCATTGTTTCAGATTTTAAAATATTTGGCTAAAATAATAAATATTTATTGATAAACAATAAATATGTGCTAATAAAAGTAATTTTAAAACTCTATAGAAAGAATTGTATGTGTTTTTTGAAATAAGAAAGCACGGATATTCATCCGTGCTTTCTACTTATTAATGCTTTTTTTAAAGGGTTTGATTTATGATTTTATGCCATTTTACACTTATTTCGATTTCATTTACTAAAGACATGCTTTGGTCTTTGTTGTAAAATTCTAAACTGACATTAGGTTTGTTTTTGTCAAAAAATTCCAGTTGCAATTCCAGTTTGCCGATTGCTCTATTTGTGCTTTCGGTTCTGACCAAATTGCATTTTTGTATTTGGGACAAATCAATTGTCTTATAAATGGCTGTGTCATCTGTTTTTCGGGTGAAGAAAAGCATTTTGTTTGATTGGTCGATTCCGATGGCTGTTAAGTGCCAAAATTCACTTTTTTCGATGGTGCAATTGTTGTTTTTTGCAGTGTCAGAAAGATGTTGCAGTGTTTTTTTTCGTTTTTTGCTATTGTTAAAACCGATTAAAATAAAGGGTAAAATGCATATTGCTACTATTATTATGCCTATGATTGAGGTTCCTAAATCCATTGTGTTTTGTTATTTAAGGTATGTAAATTGTTGTTTTGTACATGAAAATCAGTCGTTTTCAAATAGTAAAAAAGGGTTTGCGAACGCAATTTTCGCGCATTTACATTACCAAAAATAGTGGAAAGGGAAAATGATATCGGTTTGTTTGAACCGAGCTAAAACATTTTTTGCATAAAAATTATATTGCGTGTAGGCAATATTGAAAACCCTTTCGATTGTTTTGGTATGAACAAAAAGGGAATTATGAAATGTTTTGAATGTAGTATTCGGATTGTTTTTGGAAAAAGAAAAAGGAACGTTTGTTCGGGTTGACAAAACGATATAATCTTTTGAAACAAATGATTTTAATTTTTGTTTTTCAGGGAATTCGGTATGTGATTCGGTGTGAGTTTTTAATTCGGTAGCTCCTTTGTTTGTACTTAAAAGAAAGTAAAACAAAATAGAAAAGATAGATAGGAGAACTATTTTTAAGGGCTTTTTCACCCGCCAAAGATAGTGTTTATTTATGATTCTATGTAATACCGAGTTACGAAGTCGGGAGACTTCGTACAGCACAGGTATATTATAAATTTAAAGTTGGTTTCAATTCAGTGAACACCTTAGATAGGGAATAAATTACAGCGTACTCTTTTGGGCAGAACCAATTAGGGTTACATCGATTAGTTCTAATGATTTGACCATATCCTTAACTGTTTCTTTATATTTTTTAAAATGAGTTGTTTCTATATGTGATTTGTATGCATTTGTATCAGCATAAATTTCAAGTATTGTGATTTGTGAAGGATCATTTTTGTCTGCAACTGCATAATATGTTAATACTCCCGGTTCGAGCCGAACTGCTGTTGTCATCTGTTCTTTTAGCGCACTATTATAGTTGTTTAATTGTAATGGGTCCACTTTAATTTTTGCTAATCGAACCATTTGGACTTTCTCGGATGGCATATTGTTTTTGTTAAATGAGAGTGTTAGTATCATTACGATAATTAATACTGTCATCCATATTACTGGATTTAATTGGGCTTTACTAATTGATTCAAAGATTTTCATGTTTTTATATTTTTGTTAAAAATACTATTATTTAGTAACAGTCAAGGAATAATTGATTGAACGCATTGGTTTATTGTTTAGGCTTTAGTCCGTAAGGTTTTACTATAAAATAAATACTTATGTTAGCTGCCTTTTCGTATAGCTCATCTAATTTTTAAGAAAGTTTGTCTTTAAGGAAGTACTTTGGACGGAGGCACTTTGACTTTTGATTTGTATAATAAATTATTCTCGTTTACTGTTTTTTACTTGTAAATTATTTCTAAAGGATTGAATTTCCATACGAATGTTGAAAAAGCGGTAAAAGGGTTTCTGTAAATGATATAACTATTGTTTGTCGTACTCACACTTCCGATACCCCAAGCATTGTCATATGCGTAAGGAAAAGAGGCCAATTGTTTCCAATTATTTGTATCTAAATTCAATTCATAGATATCATAAAAAGATTCATGGCCCGGATAATGGTAATTATGAGCGAGACCAATATATACTTTGTTGTTAATAACGAAGCTTACAACACTTTGGCTTTTATTTCCGGGATAGGTTGCTTTGTACTCCCAACTGCCCGTTGAAGTGTTGAACCTACGAATTTCGAAATTTTTATTAATGGCATATATATTCAAGTTCGTCTGGAATGTATTGATGAATTCTTCTTCCACATAACTGGATAGTTGCGTAAAAGAATTTGTACTTACATCGTATCGGTAGCTTTTTCTTGTATCGAAAAGATAACCAATATCATTCACTTGTCCTCCAAAATATTTTATATAAGTATATAAATTTGTTGTGCCAAGGTTTTCCCAACTATTTGTTTCTGAATCGTATCGATAAAGATCTGTTGAATCAGAAGATTTAAAATAACCATACTTACCAATTGTAAAAATACCATATTCTACCCCTGTATTTCCAGACAGCGGAAAAGGTGATTTTTGTGTTAGTACTGATTCATCTTCAACGCTATAAAAAGAGTTATTTTGAAATATAATATATGGTTTATTATTAATTGAAACTCCAAAAGATCTGTCGTAACCTGTGTCATTTTTAAAGATAGCAGCACACCAAGGCGAAGGAATAAATGACTTAAGAGCGGTAAAGTATTCTAGTTTTGAAGTACAAACCGTATTATCTGTAGTAGTGATTGTAGCTTTAATTTCATACTCTAAACCACAAACCAGTGAATCCAAAAGAATAGTATTTAAATTATCTGCCAGAGGTTGGGTACTTTCGATAGTTCTTTTTTTGAGATCGCCCACCACGCCATATGTTATACTATAACTTTTTACATTGGCAGTTTGCATATTTGCTTCAATAGCTAGACCGATATTTAGTCCTTTTTCATTGTAATCCAGAACAGTGGGTTTAAGGTTGCTAAAGTATTCACAGCTGATTAGTGGCCCGTTTGGCACTGGGGTTTCTTCTTGACCGCTTTCACAAGATATAAATGTTGTGACTAACACAATCAGAATAAGTATTTTTTTCATTGGTTTTGTATTAACGATTTGTTTTTAAATTGCTGCTACATTCTGGTAATATAGCGGATTTGGTACTAAAGTAAGCTCATTATTCGGATTTAGCAAATCATCCCAAATACAAAATAACGCTTAAACTAATGACTAAGCTCCCAATTTTTGTAAATCGCTGTTGTTGGTAGTTTTTTAAATGATACTATTTTAGAAGTTTGTTTGTATTTTCTTTTGCCTTTTCGGATAAGATATACTTTTCTTCAAAATTTTTAAATTCACTTTCTTTAATTCCACTTTTGATTAATGAACTTTTAAAAAAAGCGTAATCTGTTTTTACCAATTTATCTGAATTTAAAACGGTTCTTAACCAATTCCACACTTTTTCTTTTCCGATTTCTTTTTCTAATGCAGTAATGAGAAGTGGTACATAATAATATCGATATGTTTCATCAATTTCATTATTTTTAATTGTTGATAGCGATTTTGGAACAAAATCTTTAATTTCTTTAAGATAGGTATCTATTTTTTTCTGATAATTTTCTTCTCCTAAAACTTCTTTTACAGTTTGTAATGCTAAATACTCCGTTAATCCTTCAAGAAAAACCCAGCGCAGTTCAGAATTTGGAACAATTACAGTTCCGAAGTAATAATGTCCAAGTTCATGAGCAAAATATTCGATATTTGAATTGTCTTTTAAACTACTTGTATTAGGTGTAAAATAACTTTTGACATTATATTTTTCTTGACCTATAATTGCAATTGTTGGATAAGTTACGAACATCCAAGCATTCTTTTTCGAAATAGGAGTTGTGTAAAGATAAGTTACAGAATTTCCGTAGGGAATTTTGAATTTATCTTCATAAAATTTCACAATTTTGTCAGTCCAATTTCCTAAAACATTTTCTTGTTCTGAATTTAATTCGGTGTTTATAAAGTAAGTGTTTTTATTTTTTGTAAAATCAAATAAACCAGCAAATAGCATCATAGAAATTGGTTTGTCAGATTTAAAATTCGCTAGCTTACCTTTAATTGGTGACGAACCATTCAAATAAATACTTTCACAATCAGAACAATTTATTGTTATATCATAAGTTACTTTATTAATTGTAACGTCATTTTCAATATCATATAGTATTGGATACCATGCAGTTTGTTCAGATGCTCTTATGTTTTTGCCATTAAATGCAATGTTTCCTTTCCAATCGCCACGATTATTTGCTTTTAGTGTGTCGCTAATTACAGGAAATTTACCAACATAATTTATTTTAAATTTTTGGGGTAAAAATCGGCCTTTGTTTTCTTGATCAGGAAAATAATATTGAAATGCTTCACTTGATTTTTCGTCATCATAGTATTTTATATTTCCATAATTGAATTTATCTTCGGCATCTCTAAAATATCTCAAATTCAATCCAGAATTTAACCAAATACTATAATTAGTAAGTTTGGGTAAATTTGAATATTCTAAATCACTTTCAATACTTCCATTTAAAATTGAAATTTTCACTTCACCTCTTAAATGTGGAATTTGAGCAATTAATATTTGAATATTAGCAAAAAGTAGAACGATTAATAATTTAGGTTTTTTCATAATTCTCTTGTTTTACGATTTTTTTGAAGATCACACACAACGTTTTGATAGTACAGCAGGTTTACCAACTCATCCCAAATACAAAATCAACTTTCCATTAAGCCAATTGCCAAAATCTATTATAGTAGCTTTTAGCGATAGTGTTTTTAATTTAATTGTTCAAGTTTTGCAATGAATTTTACAATTTTTTCGACTTTCTGATTTTCAGTAGCGGCTGAATTTATGTTTTGAATTATTTCATTTTGTTCCTCAATTTTGAGTTTTTTGAATGTTTCTAATACTTCAGCATCTTTAAAGCATTCATTAATCATTTCATTCTCATTCTTTTTTTCAGTGTTTTCATTCACAAGATAAAGCGTAACGTTTACAGATTCTCCACCGCCTTTTCCTATAAAATTTCTTATTTCCGAATTCAAAGACATTTTTTTGTCTGAATTTTTTAAAGGGGCTAAATTTTTATTATTTATTTCATAATCATCAATTTTCCCTGAGACTTTTAAATCGCCCCATTTTCCTTTTATATTTTTAGTATTTGGTATTATAAGGTGATAAGTCCAAGCACCATTTCCAGGAATATATTGAATCTCTAATTTTTCATTTTCTACTATAAAATTCATAGTTCAAATTCAAAGGGTTTAAGTTTCGTTTTTTTGTGATGTTGAGGAAACGGAACTGTTAACTATTTATAAGCGAATAAAACAACTGTTTTTTGTATTAATTTGAACTGTTAAACGAAAGTTTTGCTCTTATTTGCGCACATTGTTTTTAGTAACGCTATACAAAAATAAAAATATTTCTTACATGTCAAAGGGGGCGAAAGTGTTTTTTAAAGAAGAGCGACTCTTTTATTTACTTGATTTGGAATGGGTTTTATCCAGTGGAAGTATTGGTTTTTTTTTGCCAGGATGCCCGCGTGAGGGATAGCAGCAAGTACCGTAGTACTGCGTATAGCCCGACAGCAGTATAAAAAGGGGCGATTAGCACTATTGTGGAGCTGCCCCTTTTTATAGTGGTGGCACGCCTAAAGGAGAATTGAAAATGTCATCTTGTCATATATTTTTACGACAATTTTAACAAAAACTGACAATTTATGGACTGTCATTGTATTGGCACAGTGATTGACTTATCGACTTCGAGAAGTTAAAACGAGTATACAATAAAATTAAATATATTAAAAATGGGTAAAATAATCGGAATTGATTTAGGTACGACCAACTCTTGTGTTTCTGTAATGGAAGGTAATGAAGCA
>ERZ1034361.1272-NODE-1272-length-13826-cov-8.760710_pt1 | contig 13826 bp, 11 predicted proteins | sample MGYA00520617_ERZ1034361 | MGnify/ENA primary metagenome ERZ1034361 (study PRJEB33736, sample SAMEA104284507) | Azolla filiculoides | biome: Urban; feature: Water surface; material: Ditch water | place: Netherlands | collected 2015-10-28 | depth 0-0.1 m ... | reverse complement strand
AACACCCGATTGTCTCGTCCTGCCATTCAATTTGATGGCTTGGTTCAAATTTGATTTTTAAAAGTTGAGCATCGCGTTTATATTTTAAAAAATTAGAAAAATATATATTTTTGGATTTATATACCATTCGGTATCAAAATGCAAAATCCAAGCATTCTCCATCCAAGCATTTACACGCAAAACCTAAAAATTCCGAGTGTAACACAAACTATTGTTATCGCTGGTGACCAACGATAGCGTAAAAAATAAACATATAAAACAATCATTTGAATCGAAGCTACTCACACCAGCCCAACCAAACTAATAAGCTATTTTGATAGCCTAACGTTCAAATTACACGCCAAATTTAAAATAATGGTGGCGCGTTAAACACTAAATCAACGCTTAACCCTAACCTTACCATCCTTGCCCACTTCCAGCTTTGCACTTGTGTCAGTGCCCATTTGCAACTTAGTCAAATCAGCCTCAACAGCGTCCGTTGTAAATATTTTACTTTCAGCTTTTTTCTTTTTCGTTTTCTTAGTATGACTGTCTTTTTTATGCAGCGCGTCAGCCAAGTCATTGTTTTCCAATGTAGACAAGTAATGCGCATCAAGCATGTTAGTGCTTGTGCGTGCATTTTTAGCCAATACGTCATGCCCAATGCTGGTGTTCTTTCTTGCCAAAAACATGATTGCCGTATGCCGCAAACTGTAAATAGACCTATTTATTTCAGTGTCGGTATGCTTCAAATCAGCCACTTCCAAAATCTTATTAAACTGCCGTGCAATAGCGTCATACGCTGATTGTCTGTTTTTATATTGCGGCATAAACAAGTAATCATCAGCACTTACACTAATGCCCTGCTTCTTTCTATATGCCAATAAGCGATTATAAAAATAGACCGCTTTTGGCATTGAAACAATGGGTTTATCATGTTTTTTAGTTGCTGGTATGGGCATAAACAAATAATTATAGTTTTTCTGTCTAAGTTCCAAGTGCTTAATCTGTATTGTTTTTAAGTCGCTTGGACGTATAAACGTGTATGCCATAAACCCAATCAGCCAGTCCATTTCCTCTGTTATTTCAATATTTCTAAGCTTCTGTGTATTCCCATCACCTAAGTTTTTTCGCATTTCAAACTTTTTGTTTACTAATGACCGTGCTGTACGTCTTAAATGGATATATTCTTTTTCAGTAAATGGTAGACGAGCTTCAGCGTCATTTTTGATTTTGGGAAATATGGGACGTGTTGGAATAAATTTGTGCATTTCTGCATAGTTGATGACTTTTTTGAGTGCTGCAAACTGCAAAGCTATAGTGGCAGGCTTAATGTCTTTGTCGTATAAAAACGTTTTAAACGTATTAAGTGCAGCATAATCAACGTCTTTAATATCGTAGTCCTTAAAAAACTCCGTAATATAGTTTCTAATGACTTGCTGCTGTGTTGCTACATAGCTTGCTGATAATTCATTACGCAAACCTTGCTGCCTATTTTCCTCAATCACAGCTTCAGCGCATTTAATAAAAGTAGTCACGCTTTTGTTACTTTTAACAATGCTCACCCCATTTACTTTATTGCTATACCATTCAGCGTAAAAGTTTTTAGCAAAGGCGATTGCGTCATTTTTATTAGTTGTGCGCGTACTACGTTTAATCCAATTAGCATCGTATAAACGTACCCAATAAAACTCACTTGCTGGCACTTTGTATAATTTTACCGTATCAGGTAAACCTTTAACGGTTTGCAGTGTGCTGGGAATGGGTGTGTTACTGCGACTTTTTTTAGGCTTAAGTTCCGGCAGGCTTTGCGGAGTATTAGGTGCTATTTTTTTGGGCATAACTACACCTCACATTTAAGTTTGAGAATAAAGCGTGTGCAACGTGCTTTAAGTTTGAGTGCATTTATAGCATCAAAATGAGAAATGTGTGGGAGATTTTGGCGTGAAAGTGTAGTACGGTGAGATGCGTACTACAAAAGGCAAAAAAAAAGCACTTAGCATGCGCTTAAGTACTTAATTTATATAGCTTCTTGTGGTGGGTCGTGCGCGATTCGAACGCGCGACCATCGCATTAAAAGTGCGGTGCTCTACCGGCTGAGCTAACGACCCCCGAAGAAGAAGGGTAAGTATAGAAGTTATTTTTAACTTTGTAAACAATAAATTTAATTTTTTTATAACTCACTCATTGGCCAACGCGGACGTGCAAATATTTCAATGCCTTGCGTTTTATTAGATAGAAAATGTTGATATCCGGCATACGCAATCATTGCACCGTTATCTGTACAAAATGCTAACCTTGGAAAATAAATTTCTCCTCCCTCTTTTTCTATCATTGCCGTTAATTGGCCGCGAATTTGCGTATTAGCACTCACGCCACCTGCAACGACTAAGCGTTTCAACCCTGTTTGTTGCATTGCACGGCGACATTTAATAACCATCGTTTCGGCAACAGCATCTTGAAAAGCAAATGCGATATCAGCTTTATCTTGGCGTGTTTGATCACTTTTCTGAAACGTCGTCAGTGCAAATGTTTTGAGTCCACTAAAACTAAAATCGAGTCCCGGACGGTCCGTCATGGGACGTGGAAAACGAAATCGAGGCTGTCCTTGCTTGGCTAATTCAGACAATTTCACACCACCGGGATAACTTAATCCCAGCAATTTTGCCGTTTTATCAAACGCCTCACCCGCTGCATCATCGAGCGACTCACCCAGTAATTGATAACGTCCTACACCCCTTACTTCTATCAATAAAGTATGCCCACCTGAAATTAACAATGCCACAAAAGGGAACTCAGGGGGATTATCTTCAAGCATAGGCGCAAGCAAATGCCCTTCCATGTGATGCACCGCGATTGCAGGAATTTGCCACGCCATCGCCAAACTTTGCGCAACCGCTGCACCAACGAGCAACGCCCCCATTAACCCCGGTCCAGCCGTATACGCAATAGCGCTAATATCTGCCGCAACCAAATCACTTTCGCGCAAAAGTTGCTTAATAAGCGGAATTAATTTTCGAATATGATCGCGCGAGGCAAGCTCAGGAACAACGCCTCCATACTCGCTGTGCATGTCAATTTGACTATACAGAAGATGGTGACACAAACCGCGCTGCGCATGATAAATAGCCACGCCTGTTTCATCGCAAGACGTTTCGATACCTAGAATATACATAGAATATACATTGAGTTTTTGAAAATTAGAGAAGTAAAGGTATAATAAGTGGTTCTATTTATGTTGTGCAATCAGAATAAATTGCTGCATAAAAACTTTTATCGTAATTAATATTTTTAAATCATAATCGGAATTAACTTAATGCCATCAGTAAAACTTAAAGAAAACGAACCATTTGACATCGCTATTCGCCGTTTTAAACGTGCTTGTGAAAAAGCAGGTGTTTTAGCTGAAGTACGTCGTCGTGAAGCGTATGAAAAGCCCACTACCGAACGTAAACGTAAAGGTGCTGCAGCGGTTAAACGTCATTTGAAAAAATTGGCACGTGAGCGTTATGCATTGAAAAACTTACGTCGCGGTCGTCCTGCGCTTTAATTCATGAGTGACTTATTAACTCGCATTAAAGATGAAATGAAAACCGCAATGAAAAGCGGTGATAAAGCTCGCCTAGGCGTTATTCGTTTAATGCTAGCTGCTGTCAAACAAATTGAAGTTGACGAACGCATTGAGCTCGATGATAACCGTGTTTTACTTGTTTTAGATAAAATGGTAAAGCAACGTCGTGAGTCCATTCGTCAATATACCGATGCAAACCGCACCGACTTAGCTGATATCGAAGCTGCAGAAATTATTGTTATTCAAGATTTTCTTCCACAAGCATTAACAGAAGAAGAAATTGATGCGATGGTTTTAGAGGCCGTTGCGCAATCGGGCGCTACATCAATTAAAGAAATGGGAAAAGTCATGGCGTTACTCAAAGAACCCATGCAAGGTCGCGCTGATATGTCCGTTGTTAGCGTGAAAATTAAGGCAGCATTCGCAGAATAAATGCAGCATATTTTTCATCATGTCAGGTAGGATTCCTCGCCAATTCATTGATGATCTTTTAGTGCGAGTTGATATTGTCGATGTCATCGATTCGCACGTCCCCTTAAAGAAAATGGGTGCTAATTATAGCGCCCGTTGCCCTTTTCATAATGAAAAAACCCCCAGTTTCAGCGTTAATCGACATAAGCAGTTTTTTCATTGCTTTGGCTGCCATGCTAGTGGTAATGTCATCAGCTTTCTTATGGACTTCAATCATCTGACCTTTGTTGAGGCCATTGAAGAATTAGCCACTTTGTGTGGTGTTGAAATCCCCTACGAAAAACAATCCACCCATTACGAACCACAACAAAAGAATAAATTAATCGATTTGCAGCAACTCATGCAACAAATTGCTACTTTTTATTCACAACAGTTAAAACAAAATCTCAAGAAAGATATCGCTATCGATTACCTTAAAGGCCGAGGCATTCATGGCGAAACAGCAAGAGACTTTATGCTTGGCTATGCGCCTGAAGATTGGCAAATACTCTCACCTCACTTTGATACACAACTTCTTTGTGAAGCGGGTATGCTGGCATTTAAAAATGACAACTATTACGAGCGTTTTCGCCAACGCATTATGTTCCCTATTCGTAATAAACGCGGTCATGTCATCGGGTTTGGTGGACGCATTTTAAATGACGATCCTAAGCAACCCAAATATCTTAATTCGCCAGAAACACCACTCTTTCATAAAGGTAATGAAGTTTATGGTCTTTATGAATTGTTAAAGAAAAATTCACGTCCTGCACGTATTCTCGTTGTTGAAGGCTACATGGATGTTGTTACGCTTGCGCAGTACGGTATTCACTACGCCGTTGCTGCTTTGGGAACGAGTTTGAGTGCAACACAATTACAATTACTTTTTAGGTCAAGTCCAGAAGTCATTTTATGTTTTGATGGCGATAAAGCAGGAAAAGAAGCGGCTTGGCGGGCTATGGATGCGGTATTTTCAGTCATTAATGACAATCGACAAGTACGTGTTCTCTTGCTTCCCATTGAACATGACCCTGATTCGCTTATTCGTGTTGAAGGTGTGGATACTTTTTCACAGCGTATTGAGCAAGCCGATATACTCTCAGACTATTTTTTTTCACACTTTCAAGAAACACTCAACTTAGCGAGTATTGAAGGTCGTGCCAAATTAGTGAATCAAGCAAAACCCTATTTACTCAAATTAGCCGATTGTTTTTTCAAAGAAATGACATTAAAAAAGCTACAAGAATTATCGCAATTTGATCTTTCGCCTACCTTAGAAAAAGAAACGCTTGCAGCAACACTCAACACGCCTCAAAAAAATCAGTCATCAACATCAAATCAGAATAAAAATACACGACATTCGCTTGAGCGATTAACCTTAGCTATGCTGGTTCAATATCCAATACTGATTGAAAAATTGAAAAACAATCCTATTGATTGGAATACTTTAGACTTTTCAGGTATCGATATTTTCAAAGCCATTGTACAAACCATTCAAACGCATAAACCAGAAACAACAGCGCAATTACTGGAGTTTTATCGTGATGAACCTGAAGAAAAAATACTCAATGCACTCGCTGCGCTACCCATTTTAGTATCTGAGAAAGCAGTTGAAGCTGAATTTAGCGGTGCTTTAAATCAATTTATTGTGCAAGCAAAACAGACACGACTTGAAAAATTACTTGCCCAAGAGACGGCTGTCGGCTTAAATGACGCAGAAAAAGATATTTTGCGTCAATTATTAGCACGCTAAAACGTCTCCGCTTCTCTATTTGGGATTCACTCACTATGCTCAAAAAAATATTACGCTCTATACTGAAAATACTTTATCGCGTTGAAGTCGTTGGACTTGAAAATTATTATTTGGCTGGTCAGCGTGTATTAATTGTCGCCAACCATTGCTCTTTTTTAGACCCTCCACTACTAAGTGCTTTTTTGCCAGATGACATCAATTTTGCCATTAACACCCATATCGCGCAGAAATGGTGGATAAAACCATTTCTAGGTTTATCCAAAGTCTTTCCTGTTGATCCGACACACCCGATGTCGCTCAAAAATTTAATTCATCATCTACAGCAAGACAGTAAAACCGTTATTTTCCCTGAAGGACGTATTACCCTCACTGGCTCGTTAATGAAAATTTATGACGGTACCGGTATGGTCGCAGACAAATCCGGCGCGATGATTTTACCCATTCATATTTCAGGAACGCAATACACGCCTCTTTCCAAATTACAGGGACTGGTGCGTCTGCGTTGGTTTCCTAAAATTACGCTGCATATTTTGCCGCCGACTCATATTGAAACACGAAAAGAATTAACCGGAAAAAACCGCCGAAAATACAGCGGTCATATTCTGGCTGATCTAATGGTCGATACCCAATTTATGGCCAGTAAAACGCAGCAAACTCTTTTTTCAAGTCTTCTTGATGCGCGAGATATTCACGGCGGCAATCACGAAGTAGCTGAAGATTTAGAGCGTCTGCCGCTGTCGTATAACGCACTTATCACGCGTAGCTTAATTATCGGTAATGCGCTCAAACATATTACGGCATTAAATGAAAATGTCGGTGTCTTGCTTCCTAATTCCAGTAAAACGCTTTGTGTATTATTAGGGCTATCGATACATCAACGTGTACCGGCTATGCTTAATTACTCAACTGGTTCAGCGGGAATGATTGCAGCGTGTCAAATTGCAAAAGTGAAAACAGTGTTAAGTTCACGCCGCTTTATTGAACTTGCACATTTAGAAAATGAAGCCACCTTACTCAAAGAACACGTTAACATTATTTATTTGGAAGATTTAGCAAAACAAATAACAACAAACGATAAATTGCGTGGCGCATGGCAAAGTCAAACAGCACGTTTTTGGTATAAAAACGACGTAGATGCAAACGCCCCTGCGGTCATTTTATTTACATCGGGTTCAGAAGGAACACCTAAAGGCGTTGTGCTATCTCATGCAAATATTTTATCGAATCATCAACAAGTGGCAGCTCGTATCAATTTTAATCCCAAAGACGTTGTATTGAATTTTCTGCCAATGTTCCATTCTTTTGGTTTTACGATTGGTACTCTGCTACCCGTTTTTAATGGCATGAAAACGTTTTTTTATCCTACACCGCTGCATTTTAGTATTATTCCTGAAATGGCGTATGAAACAAGCGCCACCATTATGTTTGGCACCAATACGTTTTTATCTGCCTATGGTAAAAAAGCGCATCCTTATGATTTTTATAATTTACGTTACGTGGTAGCAGGCGCAGAAAAACTTCAAGTAAGCACACGCGAATTATGGCAAGACAAATTTGGCATTCGTATTTTAGAGGGGTATGGCGCAACCGAAACATCCCCTGTTGTATCTGTTAACACACCGATGGATTACAAAGCCGGCACAGTTGGGCGCATTCTCCCGCATATCACTTACCGTTTAGAGCCTGTTGAGGGCATTGACGATGCAGGGCGACTTCATGTGAAAGGACCCAGTATCATGCAAGGCTATCTGCGCTCAGAGAATGCCGGTATTTTAGAGCCAACAGAATCCATTTACGGCAAAGGGTGGTACGACACGGGTGATATTGTCCATATTGATGATGATGGTTTTTTAAGTATTCGAGGGCGTAGTAAACGCTTTGCTAAAGTGGGTGGGGAAATGGTATCACTCACCGTTGTCGAGCAACTTGCTATGAAAATATGGGAAAATGCACATCATGCCGCCATCAGTTTGCCCGATATTAAAAAAGGTGAGCAAATTATATTAATCACCACGCAAAAACAAGCAACCGTCAGCGAATTAACCAAGTCATCTACAGGCGTTACCGCGATTAATTTACCCAAAAAAATCCTTTTCATTGATGCTATTCCCGTCATGGCAACGGGAAAAACAGATTATGTTGCGCTGGCAAATTGGGCGATTGCTCAAACGACGAAATGAATTAAACAGGAAAAAAGATACATGAAAATTTTAGTGACGGGCGCGGCGGGATTTATTGGCGCAGCATTAAGTTTACGTTTACTTGAACGTGGAGACGAAGTGGTTGGCGTGGATAATTTGAATGATTATTACGATATTAATTTAAAAAAAGCCCGTTTAGCGCGTCTACTACCGTACAAAAATTTTATATTTGTTGAATGTGATATCGCAAATAATGAGGTTATCGAATCCTTATTTTCAAAAGAAAAATTTCAACGTGTTGTGCATTTAGCCGCGCAAGCGGGCGTGCGTTATTCAATTACCAATCCGCATGTTTATGCGCAATCCAATTTAGTAGGATTTTTAACCATTTTGGAAGGCTGTCGCCAGCAAAATGTTGAGCATTTAATTTATGCGTCATCGAGTTCTGTCTACGGTGCCAATACAAAACTGCCTTTCTCGACCAGTGATCATGTCGATCATCCTGTTTCTCTTTATGCGGCAACTAAAAAAGCTAACGAGTTAATGGCGCATAGCTATTCGCATTTGTATGACTTTGCAACGACAGGACTTCGTTTTTTTACGGTTTACGGTGAATGGGGGCGCCCTGATATGTCGCCGTTTATTTTTACGCGGCAAATTTTGGCAAACAAGCCGATTGATTTATTTAATTACGGCAATCATCAACGTGATTTCACCTATATTGATGATATTATCGAAGGGATTGTGCGCGTCGTCGATACCCCACCAACCGAAAATTATCGTCTCTACAATATTGGCAATAGCCAACCTGAACCATTACTAACTTTCGTGGAAACACTTGAAAAGCACTTAGGTAAAACTGCCGTTAAACATTTACTGCCTATGCAAGCCGGTGATGTACAAGATACTTATGCTGATATGGATGACATGAAACGCGACTTCAATTACAGTCCAAAAACATCGCTAGATGAAGGTCTTGAAAAGTTTGTCCATTGGTACCAAACATTTTACGGTGTATAAATTTGTTCATTGAATTTGCATTCATGCTAGTGGCGAAAAAGTGATTTTTTTGTTGCTAAAATTGAACCTAGTGCGCAATTCATAGATAATTACACTTATTTTTAACCACTTTATTTAACATAGTCATACATGCAAATTACCCTGCTTAACGCCAAACTCCATCGCGCAAGTGTCACCCATTCTGAACTCGGTTATGAGGGCTCTTGTGCTATTGATAGTGATATCCTTGATTTAGCGGGTATTCGAGAATACGAACAAATTCAAATTTATAATGTGAATAATGGTGAGCGTTTCACAACTTACGCTATTCGAGCACAAGCAGGCTCAAGAACATTTTCAGTTAATGGCGCGGCGGCAAGACTTGCCTGTGTTGGTGATTTGCTGATTATTTGTACTTATGCACAGTTCTCAGCGCAAGAAGCTGACACCCACCACCCTACATTAGTTTATTTTGACACGCAAAATCACGTTATTCGAACGGCTACACAAATTCCTGTGCAAGCATAATTATCACAAGTAATGATTAATCAATTTCAGCTAGACGATACTAACGCAACAGAGCAATTTGGGGCGGCATTACTGCCCTACTTGCCGGATAAATCACTCATTTTTTTGCATGGTGAACTCGGGGCGGGCAAAACGACATTGGTGCGTGGGTTACTTCGTAGCGCAGGTGTTACGGGCGCGATAAAAAGTCCGACGTATGCGGTGATTGAAGAATATAGCGCAGACAATCGGAAAATCTTTCATTTCGACCTTTATCGTCTCGCCGACCCGCAAGAATTAGAGTGGATAGGCATTGATGATTATTTAGCACAATCAGCACTCTGCTTAATTGAATGGCCGTCTAAAGGCGAAGGTGTATTGCCAGAGGCCGATATTCACATCACACTTAGCCCTCAAAATGACGGGCGATTAGTACAAATTAGCGGGATCGATTTTCCAAATAATTTTTTAACTCGGACGTGTAAAAACAATAACATACTGGTATAATCTAAACCATATTATTACTTCGTAGGACAGGGCATGCGTTGTTATTTGAAATTATTCAGTATTTTATTAGGCATATATGGTGGCATGTCATTAGCACAAGCCCAAGACGCCTTGCGTGTAAATTCTTTACGTTATTGGAATACCCCCGATCAATCACGCATCACCTTTGATGTGAATGCGGCGGCAAGCCAAAACAAAATACAATTTTTTGATAATCCTTCTCGACTTGTTATCGATTTACCTAATGCAGTCGCAACAAAAGACCTTGAGCAACCACCTGCTTCGCACCCTCTTTTCTCAAATATTCGTGTTGGAATGCGAAATGGCAGTGATCTGCGTATTGTCATTGACCTCAAAAAACCACTTTCCACCAAAACCACCACGCTTCGAACGGATGTTTTAGGGACGAATCGATTTGTGGTTGAATTGCTCGACAAAGGAATTAGCACGCAAGTTGCCAAAGCAGACAAAATAGAGAGCGAGCCTAAGGTTATTAGCAAACAAACCGTCCTTCCCACAGCTCCAGCAGTCACCCAACAACCCATTGAAAAAAATGCGTTAAAAACACCTTCTCCCATAGCAAAATCAGCTACAACTGAAAGCGACACTAAAAAAGCCCCTGTTAAATTAGTCGAATTACAAAATACACAAACCATTAAAGCAAAAACGGCAAAAACCTTTGTTGTTGCAATTGACGCGGGTCATGGTGGAAATGATTCTGGTGCGCAAGGGCCTAACGGCACTTATGAAAAAGATGTAGTATTTTCTATTGCAAAAAAATTGGAAGCGCTTGTTAATGCACAAACAGGCATGAAAGCCGTCATGATTAGACAAGGCGATTATTATGTCGGTTTGCGTAAACGCATGGATATTGCCCGCGCTGCAAGAGCAGACGTCTTTATTTCCGTTCATGCCGATGCCATCAAGGATTCTGGTGTCAAAGGCGCATCGGTTTATGCACTTTCAACAAGTGGCGCAAGTAGTGAATCGGCTTATTGGCATGCACATAGCGAGAACGCAGTGGATTTAGTCGAAGGTGAGCAACTCAATGACGAAGAAAACGCACTCACTAATGTATTACTTGATTTATCGCAAAGTGCAACGCAAGAAGCGAGTGTATTACTCGCAAATAAAGTGCTTCACAGTTTTGAAAGTGTGTCGGAGTTACATTTTGAAGCGGTACAAAAAGCCGGCTTTGCTGTGCTCAAATCGCCCGATATTCCATCCATTTTGGTTGAAACCGCGTTTATCTCAAATCCAACCGAAGAGTTAAAGCTACTTAGCTCAGGGCATCAGCTAAAATTAGCAACTGCCATTCTTAAAGGCATTCACGGTTACATGAAGCAGCCTAGTAATGATCAGCGTATCGCATTACTCTAATCGCATCTAATTTCTTTTTTCCCGTGGGCGTTTACCCGCGCCCACTTTGATTGCTTATCATGCCTATTCGTGTCCTCCCCCCTCAGCTTATTAATCAAATTGCAGCCGGTGAAGTGATTGATCGCCCTGCATCGATTGTCAAAGAATTATTGGAAAATGCCTTTGATGCGAATGCAACACAATTAACCATTCATATTGAACAAGGCGGTATGCGTCTTATTCGTATCTGTGACAATGGCAGTGGCATTGAAAAGGACGAGTTGCCCCTTGCATTATCACGTCATGCTACGAGTAAGATTTACAACCTTGATGATTTAGAGCATGTCAAAAGTATGGGGTTTCGAGGTGAAGCATTAGCGAGCATCAGTTCGGTAGCAAAATTGACATTAACTTCACGTCATGGTGATGAGTCGCACGGTTGGGCAGTTTGCAGTGATGGAGCCGAGGCTTTTTTTGATATACAACCTGCCCCGCATCAAAAAGGAACCACCGTCGAGGTGTGCGACTTATTTTATAACACGCCTGCTCGCCGAAAATTTCTCAAAAGCGAAAAAACCGAATTTGGTCATATTGAAACCATTGTCAAACGCATGGCATTGAGTCGTTTCAACCTTGGTTTTTCGCTATTTCATGCACAAAAAGAAATTGTAAATCTCAAGCCCGCTCTAACCTTAGAGCAAGAAGAACATCGAGTTGCAGCCATTTTCAGTGATGATTTTATTAATAATGCACTGCATCTTGATTTTGAAGTGTCAGGTCTTGCGCTGCGTGGCTGGGTAAGCGTCCCAACTTTTTCGCGTAGCCAAGCAGATATGCAATTTTTTTACGTCAATGGTCGCTTAGTCAAAGATAAATCCGTTTCACACGCCATCAAACAAGCTTATTCAGACGTCCTGTATCATGGACGGCATGCGCTATTTGCATTGTATTTAACACTCGATCCTAGTGAAGTCGATGTCAATGCACACCCCGCAAAATCAGAAGTGCGTTTTCGAGATAGTCGCGCCATTCACGGCTTTGTCTTATCTTGTTTACAGCGAACACTCGCCAATGTTCGTACAACACCCACATACGCAAACCTTCCGTCATCTGTTTACACCGAAAATGAACCATTTTCAGCATTGCAAGAAACAGCAAGTTCAAATAATGCAAAACCACCCTCTGCTCCCCATTATTTAACACAAAAACCGCTGCCCTTAGCGATAAATACACCGCAGCAAGTCTATCAAACGCTTTATTCGTCAAATCAACCCACTGCAATACCTAAACAGCCAAACACCGCTACAGATTTACCTGTATTAGGCTACGCTGTAGCGCATTTGCATGGCATTTATATTCTTGCAGAAACACCGTCGGGAATGGTTCTCGTTGACACACATGCAGCACACGAGCGCATTACGTTTGAGCGCTTAAAACAGCAATATGCTGCCGGCAGTATTGCGATGCAGCCATTACTTCTGCCTATTAAAATGACGGTGATGCCCTTTGAAGCTGAATTAGCCGAAAATTCAATTGATTTTTTTGCTCAATTAGGCTTTGAATTAGACCGTATTTCACCTGACACCCTTTTATTACGTGCACAACCTGCTTTGTTACATAAAGCGGATGGTGAGCAGTTAGTACGGGATGTTTTAGCGGATTTCATTGCGCATCAGGAAAGTTATCGTATTCAACGTGAATATAACGATGTACTCGCTAAAATGGCGTGTTATGGCTCTGTGAGAGCGCATCGAGAGCTCACAATTACTGAAATGAATGCACTACTACGCGATTTGGAAATAACAGAGCGCGGTGGACAATGCAATCATGGAAGACCAACATGGGTTGCACTATCCACGCAAGAATTAGACAAGTTCTTCATGCGTGGACAATAATAGTTTTATTGCTGACCTTTTGCTTTAGCGCGACGTGTTAAACGCTCACGTTTTTTCACTTCCCATTCTGTTTGCTTTGTTTTCATGCCATGGAAAGGATTCACTGGCGACTTGAACACAATTTTAATTGGCGTGCCGCTTAAATTCATCGCTGTGCGGTAATAATTAATTAAATAGCGTTTATACGATTCGGGAAGTACATCGGTCTGTGCACCATGAACAACAACAATGGGTGGATTACGTCCACCTTGATGCGCGTATTTGAGCTTAATACGACGTCCATTCACCATGGGTGGTTGGTGCGCTGCAAGCGCTTCTTTGAGCATACGTGTTAAATTGGGCGTTGACATATCAAGCATCGCTGCTTCGTACAAACTTTGTACCATATCAAACATTTTACCAACGCCATTCCCGTGCAAAGCAGAAATTTGATGTTTTTCAGCAAATTCAACAAACGTCAGTTTGACATCAAGTTGACGATTGATGGTATTTTTTTGTTCTGTGCTAATACCGTCCCATTTGTTCAGACCAATAATCAGCGCCCTACCCGCTTCTAAAACCAAGCCCAGCAAATGCGCGTCTTGATCGGTCACGCCTTCACGCGCATCGATAAGGTAGATGACCACATTCGCTTTTTCAACGGCTTGCAGTGCCTTTAATACGCT
>ERZ1034361.1270-NODE-1270-length-13842-cov-2.507737_pt1 | contig 13842 bp, 12 predicted proteins | sample MGYA00520617_ERZ1034361 | MGnify/ENA primary metagenome ERZ1034361 (study PRJEB33736, sample SAMEA104284507) | Azolla filiculoides | biome: Urban; feature: Water surface; material: Ditch water | place: Netherlands | collected 2015-10-28 | depth 0-0.1 m ... | reverse complement strand
CATCAATTTCAGGGGCATCGCCGATAGTTCGGCCAATTCCACCGGATTCATCCACTCGATCAATGATGACCTGAATACGCTTGCCTATTTTTTTAGCAAGTCGTTTTGTTGAGATTGCTTCGGCCTTGGCCATAAAACGGGCTCTGCGATCTTCGCGTAATGCATCTGGAACTGGGTTATCCAAGGCATTAGCAGTTGCACCATCAACCGGTGAATAAGCAAAACAGCCGGCACGATCTATTTGCGCCTCATCCAGGAAATTCAATAGATACTCAAACTCTTCTTCAGTCTCGCCAGGGAAGCCAGCAATAAAAGTACTGCGAATTACTAAATCAGGGCAAGCAGCTCGCCATGCCTGAATGCGCTCTAAATTCTTTTCTCCACTCGCCGGACGCTTCATGCGCTTGAGGACATCTGGATGCGCGTGTTGCAAAGGAATATCTAAATACGGAAGCACGCCATAGCCATGGTCCGCGAACTCAGCCATTAAAGGTAAGACATCATCCACATGGGGATAAGGATAAACATAGTGGAGGCGAACCCATGCTTGATGCTCTCTGGCAATTTGGTTCAAAGCATTTACCAAATCAAACATCCGCGTCTTGACAGGCTTGCCATCCCAAAAACCGGTGCGGTATTGAATGTCCACACCATAAGCGCTAGTGTCTTGAGACACCACTAATAATTCTTTTACGCCGGACTCAAATAATTTTTTTGCCTCCAGCAGCACTTCGCCAATCGGACGTGAAACCAGGTCGCCACGCAAGCTAGGGATGATGCAGAAGGTGCAGCGGTGATTGCAACCTTCAGAGATCTTCAAATAGGCGTAATGCTTTGGCGTGAGCTTAACGCCAATCGGAGGCAGTAAATCTGTAAAGGGGTCATGGGGTTTTGGCAAATGCAAATGGATAGCCTGCATTACCTCTTGGGTGGCATGCGGGCCCGTTACTGCAAGGACTTTAGGGTGAATACTCTGAATCAGATCACTGCCATCAGCATTTTTTCGGGCACCAAGACAGCCCGTAACAATCACCTTGCCATTTTCAGATAAAGCTTCACCAATTGCCGCAAGACTTTCCTCTACAGCAGAGTCAATAAAACCACAGGTATTCACAATCACAAGATCCGCGCCAGAATAATCCTTGGCGGTCTCGTAACCCTCGGCACTTAACTGTGTGAGGATAAGCTCAGAATCAACCAGCGCCTTGGGGCATCCCAAGGAAACAAAACCAACTTTACCCGCCACAACTATTCTTTTTCTGTTGGGTTAGGTTGACCTGGAAATGGGAAACCTTTGAATATTGTTGGGGTGTTTTGCATTTGCTCTTGCATCTTCACAAACAGATCTTTACTTTGTTCCATGTAGTTGCCCATCAAACCCTGCATCATTGGGTTTTGAAGATTCATCATCTTGGCCCATGCCTCGGGGGTGCTACCAGCACCTAAACCTTGAGTTTGATCGCCTAGCTTATTGTGAATATCGACAAAAGACTGCATGGTCTTTTCAAGATAGCTACCCATCAAGCCTTGCATGGAGTTTCCATAGAAGCGAATGATTTGAGAAAGCATTTGAGTTGAAAATACCGGCGCTCCGCCAGCCTCTTCTTCCAAAATAATTTGCAACAAGATATTGCGCGTTAAATCATCTTCAGTTTTTGCATCAACAACGCTAAAAGCATCACCGGCCATCACTAAATTTTTGATATCAGCCAGCGTGACATAGGTGCTGGTTTGGGTGTCATATAAACGACGATTGGGGTATTTCTTGATCAAGCGGCTATCGCCGGCTTTTTTTGAACGTGTGGCCATGTAATTTTTTCCTAACTCTCGGTACTGCAATGCAACATCGGCATAGTTTATCCCTAGTTTGACCTAAAGGTAAATATGCCGATGAGCACACTACTAAAACTGCATTTTTAAGGCGTTTAGCCTGTATGCAGACCGCCATTCAAGGAGAAGTCAGCACCAGTGGCATAGCCACCATCATCAGACGCGATCCAGCAGCAGATGGAAGCAATCTCTTCTGGAGTGCCTAAACGCTTAACCGGAACGCCAGCAACAATCTTCTCCAGAACATCTTCACGAATAGCCTTGACCATATCTGTACCAATGTAGCCTGGAGAAACTGTATTTACAGTCACGCCTTTAGAGGCTAACTCTTGTGACAAAGCCATCGTAAATCCGTGCAAACCTGCTTTTGCTGTTGAATAGTTGGATTGACCAAACTGGCCCTTCTGACCATTTACTGAGGAGATGTTGATAATGCGACCCCAGCCGTTATCAGCCATGCCATCGACTACTTGCTTAGTCACATTGAACAAAGAATTGAGGTTGGTATCAATCACCGCTTTCCATTGCTCTGGAGTCATTTTGCGGAAGACGCTGTCTTTGGTAATGCCCGCGTTATTGACCAAAACATCCACACGCCCTACTTCAGCTTTAACTTTATCGAATGCAGCAACGGTACTGTCCCAGTCGGAAACGTTACCCTCAGAAGCAATGAAGTCATAACCTAAAGCTTTTTGCTCGCCAATCCAGCGATCTTTACGCGGGGAGTTTGGGCCGCAACCAGCGATGACTTTAAAGCCATCCTTGGCGAGACGTTGACAAATAGCAGTGCCAATGCCACCCATACCACCAGTTACGTATGCAATCTTTTGAGACATGTTTACCCCTTATGAAAATATTATTGAGCAGCTGCGGATACTTTTTCTTTCACGTACTTACCAGGCGCCGCTTCTAGTTTTTTGTACTGTGCATTACCAAACGACTTGCTGGCTTTAATTTTCTTGCCACCAAATTGTTCTAACCATTGAGCGTAGTTAGGCCACCAACTACCCTTGATATCTTTTGCTGCAGCTAACCACTCATCTGCAGTCTTCGCTAATTTATTGTTTTCAAAATAATGACGCTTATTTTTTGCTGGTGGATTAATCACGCCAGCAATGTGACCCGATGCGCCCAAGACAAATCGATTCTTACCCTTCAAAATATGGGTAGATTCATAAGCCGACTTCCAGGGCACGATGTGATCATCATGTGATGCATAGATATAGGCTGGAACCGTGATCTTGCCCAAGTCAACCTTTTCACCACAAACGGTGAGCTTGCCTGGTTTAATCAGTTCGTTTTGTAGATAGGTGTGGCGTAGATACCAGCAGTACATTGGACCAGGTAAATTAGTCGAGTCGCCGTTCCAATAAAGCAAATCAAATGGCGGCGGAGAATTTCCTTTTAAGTAATTCTCAACAACATAGTTCCACACCAAATCGTTTGGACGCAAGAATGAGAATGTATTTCCAAGATCCAATCCAGACATCATGCCGAAATGACCACCCTCACCACCAATGGTGCTTTCGCGTAACTTGACCATGCCTTCATCAATAAAGACATCCAGAATTCCAGTATCAGTGAAGTCCAATAGCGTAGTGAGCAAAGTTAAGCTGGCAACGTAATCTTTTTTGCGAGCCGCTAATATAGCCAAAGCAGTGGAAGTTAGAGTTCCACCAACGCAGAAGCCGAGCACATTAATCTGATCCGTCGCTCCAATTTCTCTGGTTACCTCAATTGCTTTAATGACACCTTCGCCGACGTAATCATCCCAAGTTACTTTAGACATGGAGGCATCAGGATTTTTCCAGGAAACCAAGAAAACCGTGTGACCTTGCTCAACCATGTAACGCACAACAGAGTTATCAGGCTGCAGATCTAAAATGTAGTACTTATTAATACAAGGCGGGACCATCAAATATGGGCGCTCATAGACTGTGTCAGTCAGTGGCGTGTATTGAATCAACTCAAAGAGATCATTGCGAAATACCACCTGACCTTCTGTTGTTGCAATATTCTTTCCAACTTCAAAAGCACTTTCATCTGTTAATGAAACTTTGCCTTTTTTCAAATCTCCCAACAAGTTCACTATTCCATTTTGAATAGACTGACCTTGTGAGCTAATAATATTTTCAAGAACCTCGGGGTTGGTAGCAATAAAGTTTGATGGCGATAAAGCATCAATCATTTGTTCTGTAGCGAACAAAATTTTTGCCTTGGTTTTTTCATCAGCATCAACCGCATTTGCGAGCGCTTGCAAATGTTTAGAGTTCAACAAGTAAGTTGCGGCAATCATCTTGCTCCAAGACGAATGCCAAGCTTTGCCAGAGAAGCGACGATCTTTTACTTCAATAGATTCTGGATTGGTTGCAAGGTGCGCGAATTCAGCGAAGTATTCTTTTTGAATTTCTGCCAAACGCTCTGGTGGAATTAACGCCATGTGGTGTGGAGCCAATGATGGCGCAACACCTGTATTCATACCTGCAAACATAATGATCTCGTAAAGTTATTGAGACCATTCTCCATCTATCGGGCTGGAAGGGTTATACGCACTAACCCTAGCCCTAGGGCTAAGCTAGTAATAACCCCGAGTTTATTTCTTGGCAGATATCCAAATCAAAGAAGCGAAACGGCCGGTTTCTTTGTCTCTGCGATAAGAAAAGAATCTCTCTGAATCATTGAAGGTGCAAAAGTCTCCGCCATCAATTTGTTCAATACCCAATGACTTTAATCGCTCTCGGGCAAGCAAATATAAGTTTGCCAAGTACTTTCCAGGGCTCCCAGCAATTGGCGTAAATGCCTTTGATGAAATAGTTTGACCTTGGGCGGCGAAGGCCTGTAGTACATCCTCGCCCACCTCAAATGCGGTTGGACCAATGGCCGGACCCATCCACACAACAATATCTTTTGGACTGAGCCCTGGTGATATGGCAAGCATTTCTTGAAGAGTATTTTGAAGAATGCCGCTGCTTAGACCACGCCAGCCAGCATGTGCTGCCCCAATAACTTCCCCGCCCTTGCTTGCAAACAATACTGGCATGCAATCCGCAGTCAGAATAGCTAGCACCTCATTTGGAATATTGGTGACAGCAGCATCAGCCTCAAATGGTTTATCAGTAGAGGCGTTTCTGGAGGCTGGAGTGCTTACAGTCACACCATGAATCTGTTTAAGCCAAAGTGGTTCAGTAGGAAGATGTGATCTAACGATGCTGCGGTTATGCAGAACGTCTACTGAATCATCGCCTGCATTCAGTCCAAGGTTGAGAGTATTAAATGGAGACTTGCTGACGCCGCCATAGCGAGTTGTACAAAAGGCCTTTACTTGCTGCGGTGCAACCCAGCTTGGCTCAATCAGATTAATTGCGTTGATCATTTTTGATGGATGCCATTAGCGCCTCTTCTTTAGGCAGATCTTCCTCAGTCATCCCCACCAATGGCAATAAATCGATTAAATCTTGCGGGGGGAGCCTAAACCAGGTCATCACTTCATGGGTTGCTGGGTGCTGAAGGCTAAGAGCGTAAGCATGCAATGCCTGGCGATTAAAGGGCAATGTTTTAGCTGCGCCGGGGGTGCGTTTACGATAAACGGGGTCACCCAGGAGTGGAAAACCCAAGGATTCCAGGTGAACCCGAATTTGATGGGTGCGACCGGTCTCTAGGCGGCACTCCAGCAAGGCCGTTGGACTCTCAGCAAATGATCCTTTGGCCAAGCGCCGAAACAGCGTTGCTGCAGGCTTGCCCTGGGGTGAGCCGGCTGCCATTTTGAGGCGATCACGCTGATCACGGCCAACGCTTGCCAATACCTTTCCTTGGGAAGGGGCATCCCCCCAAACCCAAGCGAGGTAGCGTCGACCTACCGTTCTTTCTTGCAACTGCCTTACCAGTGAGGTTTGAGCGATGTCCGTACGGGCCACCACCATTAATCCAGAGGTATCTTTGTCTAAGCGATGCACAATTCCGGCCCTGGGAAGCTGTTTGAGCTCTGGAAAGCGATGTAATAGGCCATTTAACAAGGTGCCCGTCCAATTACCTGCCGCAGGATGAACAACAAGGCCAGCCGGCTTATTGATCACAATGACCGTGTCATCCTCATAAACGACATCCAGGGGAATATCTTCTGGTGCAAAGGCAAATTGCTCCGGCATTTCTTGTGGAAAGACCTTAATACTCTCGCTACCACGGAGTAAATGGCGGACTTTGGTCACTTTTCCGTCGACCGTAACCGCCCCAGCCTCAACCCAAGCCTGAAGCCGATTCCGGGAATAATCAGGCAAAGCGCCACCAAGGAACTTGTCTAAACGCTCTCCGCTGACCTCAGGGGGAACTTCTAGGGCAATGAAATCCTCATCATCGATATAATCAATGGGATTCGAATCGGGAGTATGCGGCAATGCCACGCTTAAAGAGCCTTTTAGTTATGTCGGACGTTATTACAGACGCCAGTTTAAGGCTTGCTGCCACTGTTGGGTCATCTTCCAGAAAATCCCTTATTTCTTTATTTGTTGGAGCTAGCGCAGCCTGCCTAGTTCTGGGTGGTTGCGCAGGAAGCGATGGAACAAAAGATGATTCAGACATATGGTCTGAAACCAAGCTCTATTCCGAAGCAACCGATAAATTAAATGATGCCGACTACGCTAAGTGCGGCAAGTATTTTGAAAAGCTTGAAGGTCGCTTCCCTTTTGGTCCTTATTCACAACAAGCTCAAATCAATGCTGCGTATTGCTACTGGAAAGGCCAGGAGCAAGCTCAAGCTTTAGTTGCTATTGATCGCTTTATCAAACTGCACCAAGGAAGTCCAAATTTAGATTACGGCTACTACCTCAAGGGCTTGATTAGCTTTAACGATGACTTGGGTTGGCTCGGTAAATTTACTGGACAAGATTTAAGTGAGCGCGATCCAAAAGCAGCTAAGGAAGCTTTTGAATCTTTCAAAGTTGTTGTTGAGCGTTTCCCTGATAGTAAATATGCGCCTGACTCTTTAGATCGCATGCGCTATATCGTGAACTCTTTAGCAGAAGCTGACGTGATCGTTGCTCGCTTCTACTATCAACGTGGCGCCTATCTAGCTTCAGCCAATAGAGCGCAACTTGTTATCCGTGATTACGATCGCGCACCTGCTGTTGAAGAAGCGCTCTACCTTCTGACCAAGTCTTATGAGAAGCTGGGCATGACTGACTTGAGTAATGATTCCCTGCGCGTATTCAAACTCAATTTCCCTGATAGCCAAATGATGGTTACCGGCCAACGTGTTCAAAAAGAGCGTCGCTGGTGGCAGATCTGGAATAAGTAATAGTCAAATAAGGTAGATGCAATCAAGTGAGGCAGAGCCTTACTTGATTACTACAGGCACCCTTTGTGCCAATGCGCAAATAAGTTCATAGCCAATGGTTCCGCTCATCTGAGCCACATCATCCACGGGCACTTCCTGACCCCATAGTTCAACCACACTGCCGATCTTGGCATTGGGCGCTTCACGCAAATCAATCGTTAGCATGTCCATTGATACACGACCAATAATCGGACAAATCACGCCGTCACCTTCGGCATCAGCAGCATCAACCCAAACTGGTGTGCCATCCTCCGCATGACGGGGGTAACCATCAGCATAACCGCAAGCAATCACACCAATACGCATATCTTCTGGAGCTTGGTAGCGGCCACCATAACCAACGTGATCACCCTTCTTTAATTCCTGAATATCGATGATTTCACTGCGGAGCTGCATAACTGCTTGAAGCTCAGAACGCACAATGTCAGCATGCAATCCAGTAGGTGAAACGCCGTACAACATAATTCCTGGGCGAACCCAATCACCTAGCGCATTGCGATGCCAGAGTATTGCCGCTGAATTAGCTAAAGAGCTTGGAGCTTCCAAGCCCTCAATTGTTTGTTCAAAACAGTCCATTTGCTCACCTACCGATGGCGCTTGATCTACTTGATCAGCATTAGCAAAATGGGTCATATGGTGCAAGTGATAACCAGCAGCATGCAAACGGTGAAATGCTGTCCGGTACTGTTCCGGTCTAAAACCGAGGCGATTCATGCCGGAATTAAGTTTTAAAAAGAGATTGATTGGGTGACCCGAATGATTAACAAAAGACTCCAGCCATGCGACTTGCTTCTCGCTGTGGACTACCAAATCACATTTGAGCTTGCTCGCTACTTCTAGCTCCTGTTGGCTAAAAAGACCCTCTAAAAGCAGGATGCGGCCCTCCCATCCATGATCTCTGAGCCATTGTGCATCTGCAATATCCAGCAAGGCAAAACCATCGGTAGACTCAAGCCCTTTAAATGCAGCCTCAAGGGTGTGGCCATAGGCTTTAGCCTTTACAACCGACCAGATTTTGGATTCCGGGGCGAGTTCACGAATACGACCTAAATTATGACGAAAGGCATCAGTGTGTATAGTTGCCAAAATTGGCCTATTTATCAAGCGATTAGCCGACGAGCTCATATCCACCCCTCCTTTCATGTTTTAATTACATTAATGACTAGATTGTACGAATGAACCGTAGTTTTTACATCATTATGGCGGCGCAATTTTTTTCGTCGCTTGCTGATAACGCATTGCTGATCGCAGCAATCGCCCTCTTGGTCCAGCTTAACGCTCCGGCCTGGATGACTCCTTTACTCAAATTATTCTTCGTTCTCTCTTATGTATTGCTGGCAGCCTTTGTGGGAGCCTTTGCTGACTCCCGCCCCAAGGGTAATGTCATGTTCATTACCAATACGATTAAGTTTGTTGGCTGCGTAGTGATGCTCTTTGGTAGCCACCCTTTGCTAGCTTATGCCATTGTTGGCCTTGGGGCTGCCGCCTACTCACCAGCTAAGTACGGCATCCTGACTGAATTACTCCCCCCAGAAAAGCTAGTTGCCGCCAATGGATGGATTGAAGGCCTCACAGTGGGCTCCATCATTATGGGAACAGTGCTCGGTGGCGTCCTCATCAGTAAAACCGTCTCTGAAAGCCTATTGGGATTGGACATACCAGTCCTTGAGACCAGCATCGATACCGCCGCAGAATCGGCCATCATGATCATCATGATGATTTACGTATTGGCTGCTCTGATTAATTTACGCATTCCAGATACTGGGGCACGCTATGAATCTCAGAAAACCAATCCAATCGAGTTAGTAAAGGATTTTGCTGTTTGCTTTAAAACCCTCTGGGCTGATCGACTCGGACAAATCTCCCTGGCAGTCACCACCCTATTTTGGGGGGCTGGTGCCACCCTGCAATTTATTGTGATTAAGTGGGCCCAAGTTGCCCTACATATGACTTTGTCACAGGGCGCCATTCTTCAGGCAATCTCGGCCTTTGGTGTCGCTGGAGGGGCTGTATGGGCAGCTTGGCGCGTTCCGCTTCGTAGCTCCCTCAAAGTACTTCCTTATGGCATTGCCATGGGTCTCGTGGTCTGTGTCATGGCAATCTACAACTCAGACATGCTGCCCAATACAACGCTTTGGACTATTGGTAAGTTTGAGATCACCTTAAACCTATTGCCAGCTTATTTCTTATTGATATTGGTTGGTTGGCTGGCTGGTTACTTTGTAGTGCCAATGAACGCACTGCTTCAACATCGTGGACACGTTCTGATGTCTGCCGGTCATTCCATTGCAGTACAAAACTTCAATGAAAATATTTCAGTATTGATGATGCTCTTAATCTACTCTGGATTAATTTGGCTGGATGCTCCGATTCAGGCGGTAATTATTGGCTTTGGTGTTGCTGTAAGCGCAATCATGTGGCTAGTGATTAAACGTCATGCTGCCAATCAAGCTGAATACGACTCAATGCATTTGATTGGTGAGCACAAACACTAAGCGCAAGGCTTAGATATTTTGCAATACCGATTTAGCAAGCAAGAGATCCTGCCAGAAAAGAGCCTTATCCTTTGGCCTAGCAATCAATTGATTTAATTCAAAAGTAGCAATCAGCGGTAGATCCTCTGCGCCATCAGCATTAATAGCTAAGACTGTTTCGCGAAGCTCTGGAAGTGCATCCCGCTCACCTGATAATTTTTGAGCAGACGGACCGCCAAAGGCCAAGGCAACTATCGGAGTTCCATCTTGCGGTAACAATTCCGGATTGAACTTATCAGCAGGATTTTTCCAAGACCATTCTTGTGGAGTTAAACCCAGAACACGAATGATGTTCTGAAAAAGCACTTCTGCGTCACCTTGAGGTTTGCTACCAAAAAACCACCATATTCCAGAAGAAATTCGCTCGCTCGCTTCTGAAGCAACAGATGTTGCAGTAGCTGCTGGATCAGCATGCTGGGTAAGCACTTCTGCAGAAGGCATTACTTGGGCTTGCGCTGGGACGGCATCCCGTGACGTCCACTCAGTAATACCCATCTCTTTCAGAAAGGCAGAATTTGTACTCATATTCATGCCTCAAGCTTAATCGATTTAGCTAAAACCAGAGCATCTTCACGCAATCCGCTTGCCGCATCAACTGGGTAATAGTTTTTGCGCAAACCAATTTGCTCGTATCCTAGGCTTTGATAGAGTTTTAAGGCTGCGTCGTTGCTGGGGCGAACCTCCAGAATAATCCGGGGCATTTTTTGCTGTGCCGCTACACCTTCAATTGCATTCATCATCTTTATGCCAATACCCAGACGACGCAATTTTGGAGAAACAGTGATATTCAAGAGATGCAACTCATCTACCGCTGGAAATAAAATACAGTAAGCCCAAAGCACTTCTGGATCCAAATAACTGCCCTTAACTGCATCTGTTAATTGAGGCCGTACACAATAAGCCCAATGCCCGGCCGCAAGTGAATCTGAGAAATTGCCCTTTGTCCAAGGATGAATGTGCGAGACAGATTCAATGGCTAGGACAGAATCCAAATCCGCCACTGTCATGGGTAGAAATGAAAGCTCTGATACACCATCGGTGCTGGAGTGCAAGGAATGGGCCTTATCAACCATGTTGTTGAATTCGCTCCGCAGTGGTCAATGCCACCTTGTTACGAATATATAGAGGCTCTAGTAGATGTACATCTTGCTGCAGGCCTTTACCCCACATGTCCTCGGCACAAGCCAAGACGCCTAGAGCATTCACTCCGATAGCGGAATCAAGATGAGTGCTTGCAAATGAATTTGAAGTATTCGCAAATAGTCGATCACCAAATTCTAGAAGCGCACTACCTGCTAGAAAATCAATATTTGAAAGCTCCAATGCCTCTGGTGGTGTCAGATGAATTTCCCCCTGACGCTGAGGCAATTGATTAACAACATTCTTATATGTGGCCCAATAAACCTCTTCCATACGAGCATCAACTGCAATCACAAATGATTGAGCCCCTGATGAAATAAATGCTGGAGTTTGAACAAGTTGACTAGCAATGGCATCTAGACTGGCTACAGGCAAAACTGGCAGCCTTGCTGCAATAGCGAGCCCCTGAACAGCAGCAACACCTAAGCGCACTCCAGTGAAAGCTCCAGGGCCATTACCAATCGCAATCGCATCTAGAGAAGAAAGTTCAATCGAAGCTTCGGATAACAACTCTTCCACCCAAGGCAATAAGAGTTGGCTAGCGCCAGCCGACACTTTTTGGTGACGAACTAAAGGTGCGGCATCAGGTAAAGATAAAGCCACCGAACACCAAGCTGAGGAGGTGTCGATGGCCAATATACGGGTCAATTTGGACTCTCTAGATTCTATGAACTCAGACCCGCAATGATATCTGGTGGCGCCTGAACTAGCTCAATCAATACGCCCTCACCACAGAACGGAAACTCTTCATTTCCCTTTGGGTGAACAAAGGTGATGTCATATCCCGCAGCACCCTTACGAATACCACCTGGAGCAAAGCGCAGGCCTTGATCTGACAACCATTCAACAGCCTTTGGTAGGTCGTCTACCCATAGGCCAATGTGATTTAAAGGCGTCTGATGAACAGCAGGCTTCTTTTCAATATCGAAAGGTTGCATGAGATCAACTTCAATCTCATGAGCACCTTTGCCGATCGCACAGATATCTTCATCAACGTTTTCACGCTCAGAGACAAAAGTACTCTTGTATTCAAAGCCTAACAACTCAACCCAAAGCTTACGGAGGCGATCTTTATTTTCGCCACCAATAGCAATTTGCTGAATCCCCAAAATCTTGAATGGTTTAGTCATGACTAGCCTTATTCAAAACGAATGATCAACTGATCAACCGCCAAGCTTTCACCAACATTGGCGCAGATCTCAGCAACGACACCATCTTGTCCAGCAACGAGCGTGTTCTCCATTTTCATTGCTTCAATAGCAGCCAATTTCTGACCGGCAGTTACAGCTTCGCCCACCTTGACAGAAATGTTGGTCAATAGACCAGGCATTGGAGACATAACAAGCTTAGAAGTGTCTGGCGGAACCTTAACCAACATGCGACGTTGGAGTTCGGCACCCAGAGGACTTAAGACCATACATTCGTAATGCGCACCATCTAAGACAAGTGCGTATTTAACACCCTTACGCTCTACTTGTGCAGTGATCTTGTGTGTGCCATTGATGGTTGCACGTAGGCAAAGCTCACCTGGACGCCAATTGCTAACGATGTTGTAACGACTAACATCGCTCTCCTCTTCAATGTAGACAGAGTAGACGCCGTCTTTTAGATCAACGCGAACAGGAATCTCTTGAATCTCTTCGCTTGAACCTACTCGTGAGCCAGTAACCACCACAAACTTCTTCGCAATCGTCATTTCATGACCGGCCAATTGGCCGTCAATCATCTTGATGTGCTCAAGGTAGCGATAGCGCATAAATGCCGCTAAGGCTGCTAAACGCTTCGGATCAGCTGGCTGAACAGAATCCTTTTTGAAGCCATCTGGATATTCTTCAGCAATAAAGCCAGTAGTGAAGTCACCTGAGACAAATCGTGGATGCTGCAAAAGTGCTGCCTGGAAAGGAATGTTTGAATGAATGCCACGAATGACAAAGTCATTCAGTGCAGCACGCATCTTCTCAATAGCTTCAGTGCGATCCTTGCCATGAACGATCAACTTCGCAATCATCGAGTCGTAGTACATTGGGATCTCGCCACCCTCATACACACCAGTGTCTACGCGCACACCATCCAACTCTTCTGGCGGACGGTATTTCACTAATCGGCCGGTAGATGGCAAGAAGTTACGGAATGGATCATCCGCATTAATACGGCACTCCATTGACCAACCATCAAGCTTAATATCTTCTTGTTTAAATGCCAGCTTCTCACCAGCAGCTACACGAATCATCTGCTCAACTAAATCTAAGCCGGTAATGCCTTCGGTTACTGGATGCTCAACTTGCAAGCGGGTATTCATCTCGAGGAAGTAGAAAGACTTATCTTTACCAACTACGAACTCGACTGTACCGGCGGATTGATAGTTCACAGCCTTTGCCAAAGCAACAGCTTGCTCACCCATTGCCTTACGAGTTGCAGGATCAATAAATGGAGATGGAGCTTCTTCGATAACCTTTTGATGGCGACGCTGAATCGAGCAATCACGCTCGCCCAAATACACTACATTGCCATGTGAATCACCCAGAACCTGAATCTCAATATGGCGCGGTCCTTCGACAAACTTTTCAATGAAGATACGGTCATCACCGAAGCTATTCATTGCCTCTGTTTTACAGGCAGCAAAGCCTTCAGCAGCCTCTTTATCATTAAATGCAACACGCAAGCCCTTACCACCGCCGCCTGCTGATGCCTTGATCATCACTGGGTAACCGATTCCTTGAGCAATCTTGACTGCTTCTTCAGTTGTATCAATCGCTTCGTTGTAGCCAGGAATGGTATTGACCTTAGCTTCTAAAGCAAGCTTTTTGGAGGCGATCTTGTCGCCCATGGCTGCAATTGACTGATGCTTTGGTCCAATAAATACAATACCTTCTTCTTCGCAGCGTTTAGCAAACTGTTCGTTCTCAGATAAGAAACCATAGCCTGGATGAACCGCTTCAGCACCAGTATCTTTACAAGCCTGAATAATGCGATCCATGACTAAGTAGGATTCGCGTGAAGGAGCTGGCC
>ERZ1034361.1268-NODE-1268-length-13848-cov-2.531189_pt1 | contig 13848 bp, 11 predicted proteins | sample MGYA00520617_ERZ1034361 | MGnify/ENA primary metagenome ERZ1034361 (study PRJEB33736, sample SAMEA104284507) | Azolla filiculoides | biome: Urban; feature: Water surface; material: Ditch water | place: Netherlands | collected 2015-10-28 | depth 0-0.1 m ... | reverse complement strand
GATTTTTGCCTTTGGTGGCAACGCGCTGATCATGTCCGCCTTCTACATCGTGCAGCGCACCTCGGCGTCGCGGCTGTTCGGCGGCAACCTTGGCTGGTTCGTGTTCTGGGGCTGGCAGTTGATGATCGTGATGGCGGCTACGTCTTACGTTCTGGGCGGCACGCAGGGCAAGGAATACGCCGAGACGGTCTGGTATATCGATATCTGGATCGCGGTGGTCTGGGTTGCCTTCCTGCTGGCCTTCATCGGCGTGCTGATCGAGTATCCGGTGGCCTCGGTGCTGCTCAACAGCGACCAGAACCTGACGCTGGCTGTCGGCACCAAGAAGTTCGTGGCAGAGCACAACTTCAAGTGGGGCGACTTCGCGGCGGTGGCCATCCTGTCGGGCCTGCCGATCACGGCCGTCTTCATGCTGGCACAGAAATGGATGATCGCGGGCCTGACCGCCGGCGGCATCAAGGGCTGATTCCCCCATGGCCTGCTCCGGTCCCGGAGCGGGTCTTCACTGCAACCCCCTCTAGAGGAGACTTTCATGCAATCCCATCTGTTTCGCGCCGTGGGCGCACTGGCAATCGGCATGGCGGCGCTCGGCGCCCAGGCTCAGGCACAGGAACTGCCCGAAGGCAAGGTCGCCATCCACTACAACCGCTGCGACAACAATTACGAGGGCTGGGGCCTGCACACCTGGAAGAGCCCCGGCATCCCGCTGCCGGGCGTCGAGTGGCAAAAACCCCTGCCGCCGGCCGGCAAGAACGACTTCGGCGTGTTCTGGCAGATGAGCCTGGCCGAGTACGGCAACTCGGGCACGGTCAACTACATCATCCACCTGGCCGAGACCAAGGAGCAAGGCGGGCGCGACATGAAGTTCGACGGCAAGGCCAACCAGGAAATCTGGGTCAACGGCGGCGACCGCAAGATCTACTACAGCCTGGCCGATGCCCAGGCCGCCCGCGCCGACAAGCCCTGCCAGTAAGCCACCGAGCCCGAGCGCCATGACACCGCCCAAGCCCTCGCGTCCTTTCCTCCCCCAGGCCTGGAGAGGCCTGTGCCTGGCCGCCACGGTGGCGCTCGCGGGCGTGGCAGCCGCCGCGACTGCGGCGCCGCCGCCCACGCCCGAGCTCGCGCGCCTCACCGAGCCGGTCGCGGCCGAGCCGCGCAGCAGCGCGCTGCCGCCGGACTGGCGGCACGGCACTTTCATGCAGATCTATGTCCGGGGCTACCAGGACAGCGACGGCGACGGCATCGGTGACCTCAAGGGCCTGACCAGCCGGCTCGACTACCTGCAGTCGCTGGGTGTATCGGGGCTGTGGCTGATGCCGATCACGCGCAGCCAGGACCAGGACCACGGCTATGCCGTGGCCGACTACCGTGCGATCGAACCCGACTACGGTACGCTGGCCGACTTCGACCAGCTGATCGCGCAGGCGCACGCGCGCGGCATCGGCGTGATCATGGACTACGTGATCAACCACAGCGCGGCCGACCATCCGCTGTTCGAGCAGGCGCGCTCGGACCCGCGCAGCCCGTACCGGGACTGGTACCTCTGGCAGGACCAGGTGCCTGCGGGCTGGAACATCTACGGCAAGAACCCCTGGTACCAGGACGAACATGGCGCCTATTTCGCCGGCTTCTGGGACCAGATGCCCGACTTCAACCTGCGCAATCCCGCCGTCATCGCCTGGCACCACGACAACCTGCGCTTCTGGCTCAACTGGGGCATCGACGGTTTCCGTTTCGACGCCGTGGGAAATCTGGTGGAAAACGGCCCGCTGGCCTGGGAGGGCCAGGCGGAAAACCACCAGATCATGAGTGGCGTCAGGCAGCTGCTCGACGGCTACGGGCAGCGCTTCATGATCTGCGAGGCGCCGGGCGATCCGCAGGCCTTTGGCCAGGACGACTCCTGCGCCAGCTCGTTCGCCTTCGGGCACAACAAGCGCATCGTCGGCGCCGCGCTCGGCGACCCGGCCGCGATCGAGCAGGTGGCGCGCTACTTCCTCAAGGCGCCGGCCGGAATGGCGGGCTTCGTCTCGAACCACGATGCCTTTGCCGGCCAGCGCCTGTGGGACCGGATGCGCGGTCATCCCGCCCGCTACCGCCTGGCGGCGGCGACCTACCTGCTGCAGCAGGCCGCACCTCCCTTCATCTACTACGGCGAGGAGATCGGCATGGCCGGCGCCAGCAGCCTGAGCGGCGACCACAAGCTGCGCACGCCGATGAGCTGGAGCGCCGAACCGGGCCGCGCCGGTTTCACCAGCGGCGCGCCGTTCCGGGCCCTGTCGGCCAACCAGGCAAGCCAGAACGTGCAGGCCCAGCTCGGGGACCCGCATTCGCTCTGGGCCTTCTACCGCGACCTGATCGGACTGCGCCAATCGCAGCCCGCGCTGCTCACGGGTGACTATGGCGCGGTCCAGCAGGACGGCTGGCAGATGTCGTTCCAGCGTCGCAGTGCCAGCCAGACCGTGGTGGTGGCGTTCAACTACCAGGACCAGGCCGCGCGCTGGACGCTCGAGCAGCTGCCGCCCGATGCCAGCCTCAGGCGCCTGTGGCCGCGCTACGACGAGACGCTGCGCAGCAACGCCCAGGGCCAGGCGGAACTGGTGCTGCCCGGCACCAGCTTGGCGGTGTTCGAGCTGGTGCAGCCATGAGGGTCATGGGGACCGGGCTGGAGCGGGCGCAGCGCCTGCTGGCCGTGGCGGTGCAGGCCGCGCTGCTGTGCGCCTGCGGGGGCGGGGGCGAAGGAACGAGCGCACCGGCCGGCGTCGAGCTGCCCGCATTCGATACCACCCCAGTGGCCAAGGCGGACCCGGGTTCGACCTTGCCGGCGTCCTGGCGCGACGGCGTGTTCATGGAAATCTTTGTTCGTGCCTACCAGGACAGCGATGGCGACGGCATCGGCGACCTCAAGGGTCTGGCCAGCCGGCTCGACTACCTGCAGTCGCTGGGCGTGAGCGGACTCTGGCTGATGCCGATCCACCCGAGCCAGGACGGTGATCATGGCTACGCGGTCAAGGACTACCGGACGGTCGCCCCCGAATATGGCAGCGAGCAGGATCTGAAGGAGCTGCTGGACCAGGCGCATCGGCGCGGCATCGGGGTCATCATCGACTATGTGCTCAACCACAGCGCGGCCGAGCACCCGGCCTTCGTCCAGTCGCGCAGCAGCAGCGGCAACGCCTACCGCGACTGGTATCTCTGGAGCCAGCAGGCGCCGAGCGGCTGGAACATCTATGGCGGCAATCCCTGGCACCGGACCCACACGGGCTACTACTTCGGCGGCTTCTGGAGCCAGATGCCGGAGTTCAACCTGAAGCAGCCCCAGCTGCTGGCCTGGCACCACGACAACCTGCGCCACTGGCTCAACCTGGGCATCGACGGCTTTCGCTTCGATGCGGTCGGCAATCTGGTCGAGAACGGGGCACAGGCCTGGGAGAACCAGGCCGAGAACCATGTGATCCTGAAGTCGATCCAGGACCTGGTGGCGTCCTACCAGCAGCGGTTCATGATCTGCGAGGCGCCCGCGCTGCCGCTGCGCTACGCCCAGGCCGACTCCTGCGCCAGCGCCTTCGCTTTCGGCTATCAATACGCCCTGGCCGGTGCGGTCCAGGGACAGGCCGACGCGATCGCCAAGATCGCGCAACACTGGCTCGACGCGCCCGAGGGGCTGGCCGGTTTTGCCTCCAACCACGACAGTTTTGCCGGCCAGCGTCTGGCCGATCAGCTCGACGGCGATCCGCAGCGGCTCAGGCTGGCCGCGGCGACCTATCTGCTGCAGTCGCGCCGCCCCTTCATCTACTACGGCGAGGAAATCGGCCTGCGCGGCGCGGCACAACTCAGCGGCGATCCCAAGCTGCGCACGCCGATGAGCTGGAATTCGGACCGGATCGGCGCCGGCTTCAGCAGCGGCACGCCCTTTCGCAGCCTGGCGGCCAACGCGGCCGGCACCCATGTCGCGCAACAGGAGGCCGACCCGGCCTCCCTGCTGCATTTCTATCGCGCGCTGATCGCGCTGCGTCGCTCGCTGCCGGCGCTGCAGTCGGGACGCTATCTCAACCCCAATGCCAGCGGCTCGACGCTGAGCTTCCAGCGCGAACTCGACGGGCAGCGCGTCGCCGTGCTGTTCAATTACGGCAGCAGCGCCAGCCAGGTCGAGCTCGCAGGGCTGCCGGGCCAGACGGTGTTCGAACAGCACTGGCCGACGCGAGCCGACTTCATCAGCACGGACAGCGGTGAACTCTCGCTGCGCCTGCCGGCGCAAAGCTTCGTGGTCCTGTCGGGCAGCGTGGGACCGAGATGAAGCCCGATCTGCGCGCACGGCGGCTGCGAGGCCTCGCTAAGATAGCGGCGCCACCCCCTCCCTCGACCTGGATGACATCGGCTGCGCCGGGGTGGTCGAATGAGCCGGTCCGCCCCGCCATGAGCCCCAAGCCTACCCAACTGCACTCCAGCCAAGCCCGCAAGGAGAGCAAACGGCCGACCCTGAACTCGATTGCGCAAGCGCTCGGGATCAGCCGGGCGACCGTCTCCAACGCCTTCAACCGGCCCGAGATCGTGGCCGAGCCGCTGCGTGAACGCATCCTGGAACACGCGCGGACCCAGGGCTATTTCGGCCCCGATCCGATGGCGCGCGCGATGCGGCGCAGCGAGATCGAGGAAGTCGCGGTGGTGTTCCACCACGACCTGAGTTACGCGCTGCAGGACGCGCAAAGCGTGCAGTTCCTGCGCGGCGTCGCCAGCGAGCTCGATCGGCGCCAGCTGGTGCTGCAACTGATCCCCAAGATGGGACACCGCGGCCTGCTGTCGGCAGCCTTCCAGACCACGGCCGACGCGCTGATCGTGCATGCCGAGATCCCGTCCGAGCTGATGCCACAGCTCAAGGCCATTCACAAGCCGCTGGTGCTGGTCGATCGCTTCATTCCCGGCATCACCAGCATCGGCATCGATGACCAGCAGGGCGCCAAGGCCGCGATGGAATATGTGCTGTCGAAGTCGCCCCAGACCCTCGTGATCGTCTGCCTGCCGGTCGGGCAGGAGGAAAGACCACTGCTGATGCAGGACCCGTCGCGCCTGCACGGCGGCAGCGTCGGCGGCATGCGCCTGGCGGGCTATCTGCAGGCCCTGCGCGCGGCCGGATTCCCGATGAGCCAGACCATGCTGCTCGAGATCGACGACGAGCAGCCCGAACAGGCGGCGCAGGCCACGCTTGACATCATCCGCACCAGCGCAGCGCCGCAGTCGGTCGGCATCGTCTGCATGAGCGACCGCATGGCGCTGTCGATCTGGCGCGAAATCGGGGCCCAGGGCCTGCCCGCGCCCTGCGCGCTGATCGGTTTCGACGATATCCCTGAGGCCGCCACCGCCGGCTTGAGCACGATCAGACAGAACTCCTTCCTGAAGGGGGAGCAGGCCGTGCGCATAGCACTCGACGGCCTGGATTCCACCTCGCTTCCCGTCGAATTGCTGATTCGATCCACTTGACCCGCCCTGCCATCATGAGCCTCAAACCCCTCCCCCTGCCCCACCGACCACTTGCAGCGCTCGTGCTGAGCCTGAGCCTGGGCGCCGCCGCGCTGCCAGTGACAGCCGCCGAAGAACCGATGGACTTCCTGTTCGGCAGCAGCGGCCAGGCACCCAGGAACCAGGCGGTCTGGAAATACGGCGAGTTCAGCGCCCTGCGCCTGGTCGAGCAGGAGGGCGGCGCCAGCCCGAACGAGCATCCGGTGCGGCTGGACCCGGCCAGCCTCGTCAACCGGCTGGCCAGCGTCGAGTTCGACAGCGGCAAGGGGCGCTGGCGGCCGCTGTTCAGCCGGGATGAGCTCGAGGAGATGGCGCCGCAGCTGTCCCAGGCCCTGGCCCAGGCCAGGCCCGATCAGGACCTGCTGCTGGCCAGCAGCGCCCGCCGCGAAGGCGGCGCCCTGTCGCTGCCGCAGACCCTGACGGCCCGGTTGTTCGCGCGCGCGGGCGAGCTGCAGCTGATCGTGCGGCAAGCCCGCACTGACCTGCTGAGCCAGTTCCGCAGCACCCGGCTGACGCCCCAGATCGAGTTCGGCTCGCGCCACTCGGACTCGGGCGTCAGGCTGCAGACCCGCGCAGGCAGCCTGGCGCGCGGCGACTGGGTCAGGTTGCCGCTGGCGAATGGTGCGCCGGACATGGCCGGTGCGACCGTGCCGGGCACGGCCGCAACGCCAGCCACGGGCCAGCCACCGACACCGACGATGCCGGTGGCGCCCGTACGCCCGGCCCGCGACGAGGCGTTCTATGCCGCGCAGGGCCAGCGCCTGCACGGCCTGCTGCAGCTGCGCGAGCAAAAGCTGCTGAGCGAGGAGGAATTCCAGCGCAAGCGCCAGGAGATCATCAACGGGCTCTGATAATCAGGGCCTCGAGCTTGACCGCGTCGGCACAGAAGGCGCGGATGCCCTCGGCCAGCTTCTCGGTCGCCATCGCGTCCTCGTTGAGCGCCAGCCGGAACGCCGCTTCGTCGTACTGCACGAACGGCAGCTCCAGCGCTGCTGCGGCTTGCGGGTCGAGCGCGCGCGCCAACGCCGCCTCGCTGGCCGACAGCTGGGCCAACAGCTCGGGGCTGATCGTCAGCAGGTCGCAGCCCGCCAGCGCCTGGATCTGGCCCGCGTTGCGAAAGCTCGCGCCCATGACCTCGGTCGCGATGCCGAAACGCTTGTAGAACTCATAGATCTGGCGCACCGACTGCACGCCCGGGTCGTTGGCACCTGACCTGGCGGCCTCGTCCCAGGAGGCGCCAGCCTGCTTCTTGTACCAGTCGTAGATCCGGCCGACGAAGGGCGAGATCAGCTGCACCTTGGCCTGGCCGCAGGCCACCGCCTGGCAGAACGCAAACAGCAGCGTCAGGTTGGTGTGGATGCCGCGCTGTTCCAGCTGCGCGGCGGCCTGGATGCCTTCCCAGGTCGCGGCGATCTTGATCAGCACCCGGTCGGTCGGCACGCCTTCGGCCTGGTAGAGCTCGATCAGGCGCTCGGCGCGCGCCACGGTGGCGGCGCTGTCGAAGCTCAGGCGGGCATCGACCTCGGTCGAGACCCGGCCCGGCACGCGCGCCAGGATCTCGCAGCCGAAGCGCACCAGCAGCCGGTCGACGATCTGGTCGAGCGGGCGGTCGCGAAAGCGCGCGACGGTGTCGGCCAGCAGGTGGGCATACTCGGCTTTCTGCACCGACTTGAGGATCAGCGAGGGGTTGGTCGTGGCGTCGCGCGGCTGGAACTGTTCCAGTTGCAGGAAGTCGCCGGTGTCCGCGACCACGGTGGTGTAGCTTTTGAGTGCGTCGAGCTGGTTCATGAAGGGCGTGACAAGGTGAGACAGAGGGGGCTGGATTCAGCCAGGCTGGCGATTACGAGGCAGGATGCAGGGCTGGGTAGAGCGCCTGGAAGCGCCGGTGGCGCTCGAGCAGGCGCTGGTGGGTGGCGGGGTCGGGTTCGTAGCGCTGTTCGATCGGCGGCTGGCGGCAGACCTCGTCGAGCCGGCCGCCCGCGCAGAGCCAGCCCAGGCGCGCCGCGCCGAGGGCGCCGCCGAGCTCGCCGCCGGCATGGACGTTGAGGCGCAGGCCCAGGACATGGGCCAGCAGCTGGGCCCACCAGGCGCTGCGCGCCCCACCGCCGACCAGGGACAGCGCCTGCGGCGGCGCGCTGCCCTGGCCCAGCGTCAGCAGGCCGTCGCGCAGGCCGAAACCCACGCCCTCGGCCACCGCGTAGGCCAGATCGGCGCGCTGGTGCTCGTGGCTCAGGCCGGTCCAGCTGGCCTGGGCCTGCGGGTTGTTGTGCGGCGAGCGCTCGCCGCCCAGATAGGGCAGGAACAGCGGCGCGCGCTGCTGGCGCGCCGGGTCGAGCGTGGCCGCGTCGGCAATCAGCGCGGCCTCGTCGGCATAGCCGAGCAGCCGGGTCGCCCAGCTCAAGGCGGACGCCGCGCTCAGCATGACCGACATCTGGTGCCAGCGCCCCGGCAAGGCGTGGCAGAAGGCATGCACCGCCTGCGCCGGATTGGGCTCGAAATGGTCGCCGCTGACGAAGACCACGCCCGAGGTGCCGAGCGAGACAAAGCCCTGCCCCGGCTCGACCAGGCCCATGCCGATCGCGCTGGCGGCGTTGTCACCGGCACCGCCGGCCACCGGCAGACCCTCGGGCAGGCCCCAGCGCCGGCACAGCTCGGGCTTGATGACGCCCGAGCGCGCGCTGCCCTCGACCAGGCGCGGCATCTGCGCGCGGCTCAGGCCGGTGGCCTGCAGCAGGCGGTCCGACCAGTCGCGCTGGGCCGTGTCGAGCCAGAGCGTGCCGGCGGCGTCCGACATCTCGCTGACCGCCGCGCCGGTCAGCTGCAGGCGCAGCCAGTCCTTGGGCAGCAGCACCAGGCTCAAACGTGCGAACAGATCAGGCTCGTGCTCGCGCACCCAGAGCAGCTTGGGCGCCGTGAAACCCGGCATCGCCAGGTTGCCGCTGATCGCGGCCAGCTCGGGCACGGCGCGGCTCAGGGCCTCGCACTGGGCGGCGCTGCGGCCGTCGTTCCACAGGATCGCGGGGCGCAGCACGGCCTGCTCGGCGTCGAGCAGCACGGCGCCATGCATCTGACCCGACAGGCCCACGCCTTCGAGCCGGGCCAGCGCCTCGGGCTGCTCGCGCTGGAGCTGGTCCATGACGGTTTCGAGCGCCTGCCACCAGGCCGCGGGCGACTGCTCCGACCACAGCGGCTGCGGGCGCTGCACGGTCAGTGGCGCGCGCGCGCTCGCCAGCACAAGATGCTGGCGGTCGAGCAGCAGGGCCTTGAGCTCGGAAGTGCCCAGATCCAGTCCCAGAAACATGAGGTTTCCCCGTCAAAAAAATCAGATGAAAACGTCAGGCCGCGCCGCGAAAGCGCGTCATGGCCTGGCGACGGAATTCGGAGGGCGTCAGGCCCTTGAGCTCCAGGAAGCGGCGGTTGAAGTTGGCGACGTTGTTGAAGCCGACCTCGTAGCAGATGCCCGTGATCTGCTGGTCGGTCTCCATCAGCAGCTGGCAGGCGCGGTTGATGCGGACCCGGTTCACGAAGTCGGTGAAGGTGTTGCCGGTGGTCTTGCGAAAGAAGCGGCTGAACTGGCTCTCGCTCATGTCGAGCTCGCCGGCCAGCGTCGCGGCCGACAGGGGCTCGGCCATGCGCTCCATGATGCGGTTGAGCACGGCCTCGACCCGGTCGAGCGAGTCGTCGTCCTCGTCGCTTTGCAGCTGCACGCTCGACAGCAGCCGGTAGTCGGTGCAGGCGGCCAGCTCGGACAGGAAGCTGCAGAAGGCGCCGAAGCGCTTGAGTCCGCTGCCGAGCTTGATCTGCTGCCAGTACTGCTGGGCGCGCTCGGACAGGCCGAAGAACTCGATGCCGTGGCGGGCGCGCTCGAGCATCGGCAGCACCTCGGCCAGCTCGGGAATGTCCTGGCTGGCGCGCAGCAGCGGCTCGTGCGGGAACTGGATCACCAGGTCGCGCAGCGGCACGCCGCCCTCGGGCAGGTCGGTCGTGACCCAGTTGTGCGGCAGCCGGGGCCCGGTCAGCACCACCTGGCCGGGCTGGAACTGGCCGATCCAGTCGCCGACGAAGGTCTTGCCCGAGGTCGCCGTGATGATGTGCAGCTCGTACTCGTCGTGGTAATGCCAGCGCGCCAGCGGCGTCGGGTAGCCGTGCGAGAGGCAGCGGATCAGGCCGACCTCCTCGGGCGGCTCGTAGCCGAGCGCGGGCAGACGGGCGAAGTCGTGCTCGAGCTCGGGCTTGAGCTGGCGCGGCTGCTGGCGCGTCCTGACGCTCATGGCGCCCTGTGCTCGGCGACGAAGCGCTCGACCCGGGCACTGGCCTGGCGCAAGGCATCGACCAGCCGGGCGTCGGCGGCCAGGTCGCCCCACAGCACCGTGTCGGCGCAGAAGGCCGCCACCGGGTCGGCCGCAGCGCAGATCGCGTGCGCGGCCGCCGGGTCCATCGCCTGGTCCTGGTACTGGTAGGGAATCCGGCCCAGATGCCAGCGCTGCAGATAGGCCAGGAACAGCGCCGGCAGCATCGCCACGCTCGCGATGCTGTTGCCCTGCGCCAGCCGCTCGCGGATGGTCGGCGCGATGAAGCCGGGAATCTTGCTGAAGCCGTCCATCGCCACGCGCTGGTTGGTGTCCTGGATCGCCGGGTTGGCAAAGCGGTCCAGCACCACGTCGCGGTAAACGGCCAAGTCGATCGGACAGGGATGCTCGGGCGTGTCGAGCACCGGGATGGTGTCGTCGGTCACGTAGTCGTAGGCCAGGCGACGGATCGCCGGGTCCTGCGTGCCCTCGTGGATGTAGCGGTAGCCGACCAGGGTGCCGGCCCAGGCGATGCAGGAATGGGTCGCGTTGAGCAGGCGGATCTTGGCCTCCTCGTAGGCGTCGACCGAGTCGACCATCTCGACGCCGACCGACTCCCAGGCCGGGCGCCCGGCAATGAAGTGGTCCTCGATCACCCACTGGATGAAGCTCTCGCCCATCAGCGCAGCCGGGTCGTCGATGCCGGTCGCTGCCAGCACGCGCTCGCGCACATCGGGCGTCGGGCGCGGCGTGATGCGGTCGACCATCGCGTTCGGGCTGGTGGTATGGGCCTCGACCCAGGCCAGCAGCGCGGCGTCGCCGATCAGGCCGATGAACTGCAGCAGGCCGGCGCGCGAGCGCTCGCCGTTGTGGCGCAGGTTGTCGCAGTTGAGCAGGGTCACCGCGCCGGCGCCGCTGGCCATGCGCGCGCGCAGGATCGCCGTCAGCGCGCCGTAGAGGGTGGCGCCGGGCCGGCCCGCGCGGGCCGCGTCGAGGTCGGCGCGCAGGTCGGCAAAGGCCTCGAGGTCGAGTCGGTTCTTCGCGTCGAGGTAGTAGCCGGCCTCGGTCACGGTGAACGAGATGATCCGGGTCGAGGCCTTGGCGCCCTCGGCGATCAGGCCGGCGAGGTCGGGCTGGTAGGCGATGACCTGGCGGATCGAGCCGATGCGCTGGTAGCGGTGCTCGCCGGCCGGCGAGATGGTCTCGAGCGTGTAGGCGCCGTCCTGGGCGGCCAGCGCTTCGATCGTCTCGGCCATGTCGGGCCGGATATTGCCGCCGGCCAGCGCCCAGGAGGCGTCGCCGCTGCGGATCAGTGCGTCGAGATAGACCGCCTGGTGGGCGCGATGAAACGAGCCCAGGCCCAGGTGCAACATCACATTCATGTTCAGACTCGCGTGAAAGGGTTAGAGATCGAACTGGGTCGGCAGCATGACCACGTCGCGGATCGTCATGCCGCGCGGGCGCGTCAGCATGAACAGCACCACCTCGGCCACCTCGGCGGCCTCGAGCAGGCTGCCCGACTCGCGGGCCTCGCGCAGCTTCTCGGCCGGCCAGTCCGACAGCAGGCCGGTGACGACCGGACCGGGCGAGATCGAACCGACGCGCAGTCCATGCTTGAACACCTGGCGCCGCGTGGTCTGCACGAAGCAGTCGATGGCCCATTTCGAGGCGGCATAGACCGGCTCCCAGGGGGTCGGGTAATGCGCGGCGAGCGAACTCGTGACGATGATATCGCCGCTGCGGCGCTCGATCATGTGCGGCAGCACGGCGCGCACGTTCTTCATCACCACGTTGATGTTGAGGTTCAGCATCCGGTCGATCGCGTCCGGGTCGGCATCGACCAGGTCACCGCCGATATAGCTGCCGGCGTTGGCATGCAGGATGTCGAGCCGGCCGGCCAGCTCCAGCACGCCGGGCAGCAGGCTGGCGCATTGGCGCGGATCGAGCAGGTCGATCACCAGCGGCAGCGCGGCCGGGCCGAGCCGCTCGCACAGCGCGGCGAGCGCGCGCGAATCGCGATCAACCAGCACCACCTGGGCGCCGGCGGCCAGCATGGCTTCGGCGCTGGCCAGTCCGATGCCGGAAGCGGCACCGGTGACGGCGGCCACCTGGCCTTGCAGTTTCTGTGTCATGGCATGGTTCTCCTGGATTCAGTCGCGCGCGCTGACGACCCGGCCTTGCGCGTCAAACCAGTGCGCCTGCTCGATTGCGATCGACACGCCGACCGCATCGCCCGCGTGCAGCGGGCTGCGGGTGCTCTGGCGCGCGACCAGCTGCGCGCCGCCGGGCGTGCTGACGTAGATCAGGGTTTCGGCGCCGAGCGCCTCGACCAGCTCGACCTGGCCGTCGACCAGGCCCTGGCCGGCCGGCTGCAGCGTCACGCTCTCGGGACGCAGACCGATCGAGCCGCCGACGGCGCCCGCCGGCGCCTGCTGGCGCACGGTCGCCGGCAGCCGGGCCAGGGTCGAGACGTTCATCTGCGGCGTGCCGATGAACTGGGCCACGAACTGGTTGGCCGGGCGGTCATAGAGTTCGAGCGGACTGCCGACCTGCTCGATCTGGCCGTCGCGCAGCACCACCACGCGGTCGGCCAGCGTCATGGCCTCGACCTGGTCGTGGGTGACGTAGATGGTGGTCGCGCCGAGCTCGCGGTGCAGCTTGGCGATCTCGACCCGGGTCTGGCCGCGCAGCGCGGCGTCGAGGTTGGACAGCGGCTCGTCGAACAGGAACACCTTGGGCGCGCGCACGATCGCGCGGCCGATCGCCACCCGCTGGCGCTGGCCGCCCGAGAGCTCCTTGGGCGTGCGCTGCAGATAGGGCGTCAGGTTCAGGATCTGCGCGGCGCGCTCGACCTTTTCCTTGATCACGGCCAGCGGCGCCTTGGCCAGCTTGAGCGCGAAGCTCATGTTCTCGAACACGCTCATGTGCGGGTAGAGCGCATAGCTCTGGAACACCATCGCCAGGTCGCGCTTGCTCGACGGCAGCTCGGTGATGTCGCGGCCCTCGAGCGAGAGCTTGCCGCCGTCGATCGCTTCGAGACCGGCGATCAGGCGCAGCAGCGTGGACTTGCCGCAACCCGAGGGGCCGACGAAGACGACGAATTCGCCCTTCTCGATCTGCAGATCGATGCCCTTGATGGCGCGGTGCTCGCCGAAGAACTTTTCTATGCCTTGCAGCTGGAGGAATGACACGGGAATCTCCTGTTGTATTTATGCGTGGGGGTGGCGCGGCGCGTTCACTTGACCGCGCCGAAGGTCAGGCCCTGGACCAGCTGCTTCTGGCTGAACCAGCCGAAGACGACGATCGGGGCGATGGCCATCAGCGAAGCGGCCGACAGCTTGGCCCAGAACAGGCCCTCGGGGCTGGAGTAGCTCGCGATCAGCGTGGCCAGCGTGCCGCCATTGGCGGCCGTCAGGTTCAGGCTCCAGAACGCCTCGTTCCAGCTCAGCACCAGGCACAGCAGGCCGGTCGAGGCCAGTCCGCCCATGCCCAGCGGCAGCAGCACCAGGCGCAGCTCCTGCCAGAGCGTGGCGCCGTCCATGCGGGCGGCTTCCAGGATCTCGTGCGGGATGTCCTTGAAGTGCGAGTACAGCATCCAGACCATGATCGGCAGGTTCGACAGCGTGAAGACGATGATCAGCGCGAGCTGGGTGTCGAGCAGGCCGCTGGTCTGCGCCAGCACATAGATCGGCACCAGCGCGCCGACGGCCGGCATCATCTTGGTCGAGAGCATCCACATCAGGATGTCCTTGGTGTGCTTGCTCTTGAAGAAGGCCATCGAGTAGGCGGCCGGCGCGGCGATCGCCAGCCCGAGCAGGGTCGACAGCACGCTGGTGATGACCGAGTTCTTGGCGTAGAGCAGGTAGTCGCTGCGCTCCTGGACCTCGTGGAAGTTGGCCAGCGTGGGCTCGAACAGGAACAGCGGCGGCACCGAGATCGCCTGCAGCTCGGTCTTGAACGCGGTCAGGAACAGCCACCCCAGCGGAAAGAACAGCAGCAGGGCCACGCTCCAGGCGGCTGCGGTCCCCAGTGCGAGCAGCCCGAC
>ERZ1034361.1267-NODE-1267-length-13851-cov-10.248729_pt1 | contig 13851 bp, 11 predicted proteins | sample MGYA00520617_ERZ1034361 | MGnify/ENA primary metagenome ERZ1034361 (study PRJEB33736, sample SAMEA104284507) | Azolla filiculoides | biome: Urban; feature: Water surface; material: Ditch water | place: Netherlands | collected 2015-10-28 | depth 0-0.1 m ... | reverse complement strand
TGCGCATCGATCAACAGCACCACGCCGTCGACCATGGACAAGGCGCGTTCCACTTCGCCGCCGAAGTCCGCGTGACCGGGGGTGTCGACGATGTTGATGTGGGTGCCTTCCCAGCTCACGGCGCAGTTTTTGGCCAAGATGGTGATGCCGCGCTCACGTTCGATGGCATTGTTGTCCATCACGGTGTCGACCACTTTTTCGTGGTCAGCGAAGGTACCCGACTGACGCAGCAGTTGGTCGACCATGGTGGTTTTACCGTGGTCAACGTGCGCGATGATGGCGATGTTGCGAATTTGCTTGCTCATGCTTTCTCTTCCTTTAAACCTGCTCGGCCAGCAAAGGCGCGTTGACAGGTGATTTTTCCAAAATCTGTTGAATTTCGATCGGGCTCAACAATCGACCCGGAATCAATTCGCCGCCATGCACATGTGCTGTTCCCAGCAAGGCACGAGGATGTTCTCCATACACCACGACTTGATCACAATCAACCCAAGGGCCGCGTCGACGCACCCCACTCAAAAACCGCCCAGCGTTGTCACTGTCCAGGTTCACCTCGGTGTAGCCTGGTAACAAAACATCGACAGGTCGCAGAGCACCAAGGCGCTCGGCTTCATCCATGGCTTCCAAGGCCTGCAGTGTCACGCACTGTGACGCATCAAAAGGCCCTGTCACCACACGGCGCAAGGCGCTCAAGTGGCCGCCACAACCCAGTGCCTCAGCGATGTCTTCGCCCAGCGTCCGGATGTAGGTCCCTTTGCTGCAACGCACACGCAAACGCAAAAAAGGCACATCGCCTTGCAGTTGCATGTCCAGCAGATCCAGGTCATGAATCACCACGTTGCGCGCTTCCCGCTCAACGGTTTCGCCCTCTCTGGCGTATTCGTACAAAGCCTTGCCGTCTTTTTTCAAGGCACTGTGCATGGGCGGTACTTGGCTGATCGGTCCCATGAACCGATCCAACACCTCCACCACTTGGCCCGGGGTGCAACGCACCTCGCGCGTTTCGATCACATCGCCTTCGGCATCGGCCGTGCTGGTTTTCAATCCCAAACTGACCGTGGTCTCGTAAGTCTTATCGGCATCCAGATGCTGCTGGCTGAACTTGGTGGCAGCACCAAAACACAAAGGCAATACACCGCTGGCCAAGGGGTCTAAGGTCCCTGTGTGACCGGCTTTCTCAGCCCGCAACAACCACTTGGCCTTTTGCAAAGCCTGGTTGCTGGAAAGACCCAGCGGTTTGTCAAGCAGGAGCACCCCGTGCACAGGGCGCCGCTGCACCCTGGTGCGTGGCGCGTTCATGCTCAGTCCTCCTGGGCACGAGACGACACCGCCTTGGCGATCAAAGCATTCATGTCAGAAGCGCGCTCGGTGGTGCGGTCAAACAAGAAGTGCAACGTCGGCACGGTGTGGATATGCAAACGCTTGAACAGGCCATTGCGTAAAAAACCCGCCGCAGCATTCAGGCCTTCGGTGGCTTCTTCAGGATTGCCAGTCAAGACACTGAAATAAACCTTGGCATGGGCGTAATCGGGCGTGACCTCAATCGCGTTGATCGTGACCATGCCCACTCGCGGGTCTTTCAACTCGCGCGCGATCAATTCGGCCAGATCGCGTTGGATCTGATCGGCCACGCGGAAACCGCGATTCGGGACGGACGATTGCTTCTTACGCGCCATTTACAGCGTTCTCGCAATTTCCTTGACATCGAAGAATTCGAGTTGATCGCCTTCTTTGATGTCGTTGTAGTTCTTGAGCTTGATACCGCACTCGAAGCCTTCTTTGACTTCGCGCACATCGTCCTTGAGGCGCTTGAGCGAGTCGAGTTCGCCGGTGTAGATGACCACGTTGTCGCGCAACAGGCGGAACTTGGCGTTGCGGGTAACTTGACCCGAAGTGACCATACAACCCGCAACCGTACCGATCTTGGAAGCCACGAACACAGTCCGAATTTCGGCCATACCCATGATTTCTTCGCGTTGTTCTGGCGCCAACATGCCTGACATCGCGGCCTTGAGTTCATCCACAGCGTCATAAATGATGTTGTAGTAATGAAGATCAACGCCATTGCCTTCGGCCAATTTGCGCGCACCGGCATCGGCACGCACGTTGAAGCCGATCACGATGGCTTTGGAAGCGATCGCCAAGTTGACGTCGGATTCACTGATGCCACCCACGCCGGAATAAACCAACTGAACTTTGACCTCTTCGGTCGACAGTTTGAGCAAGGAAGCACCCAGCGCTTCTTGCGAGCCCTGCACGTCGGCTTTGATGATGATCGGCAGCATTTTGACTTCGCCCGCAGACATGTCAGTGAACATGTTTTCGAGCTTGGCAGCTTGTTGCTTGGCGAGTTTGGTGTTGCGGAACTTGCCTGCGCGGTAAGTAGCGATTTCACGGGCACGGCGTTCATCGCCCATGACCATGAATTCGTCACCGGCTTGCGGCACTTCGGTCAGACCCTGAATTTCAACAGGGATCGATGGACCCGCCGACTTAATCGGGGCACCGTTCTCGTCCAACATGGCACGAACGCGACCAAAGGTCTGGCCTGCCAACACCACATCACCTGTGTTCAAAGTACCCGACTGAACCAAGATGGTGGCCACGGGACCACGGCCTTTGTCAAGGCGAGCTTCGATGACCAGACCCTTGGCCGCAGCTGCGACGGGGGCCTTGAGTTCCAAAACTTCAGCTTGCAAAAGCACTTGCTCCAACAGGTCGTCAATGCCCATACCGGTTTTGGCCGACACAGAAACGAATGGCGAATCGCCACCGAACTCTTCGGGCACAACCTCTTCGGAAATCAGCTCGCTGCGAACGCGTTCGATGTTGGCATCGGGTTTGTCCATCTTGTTGATGGCCACCACGATGGGCACGCCGGCCGCTTTAGCGTGTTTGATGGCTTCTTTGGTCTGGGGCATCACGCCGTCGTCACCGGCCACCACCAAGATGACGATGTCGGTGGCTTGTGCACCACGGGCACGCATGGCCGTGAAGGCCTCGTGACCGGGGGTGTCCAGGAAAGAGATCATGCCGCGAGGCGTTTCGACGTGGTAGGCACCGATGTGCTGCGTGATGCCGCCGGCTTCACCCGAGGCCACTTTGGCACGGCGGATGTAATCCAGCAGCGAGGTCTTGCCGTGGTCAACGTGGCCCATGACGGTCACCACTGGAGCACGCGGCAAAGACTCAGCATGTTGTTCCGACACTTCATCGTCGGTGAAAGCTTCCGGATCGTCCAACGCGGCGATCACGGCCTTGTGGCCCATTTCTTCCACCACAATCATGGCGGTGTCCTGGTCCAGTGGCTGGTTCATCGTGGCCATCTGGCCGAGCTTCATCAAGTGTTTGATGACCTCGGAAGCCTTGATGGCCATTTTGTGAGCCAATTCAGCCACGGTGATGGTTTCGGGCACGTGCACTTCGAGCACACGCACTTCGGCAGGTGCCGATTGGGTCTGAGACTCATCACGGTCACGGTCATTTCCACGACGGCCACGCGGCCCCGTACGCCAGTTGTTACGGCCCACACCACCGCTGGTGTCGCCGCGAGTCGGAATGGCCTTCTTCTTGGCGGGGTCTCCAGCCCAGCTGGAGGAAAGCTTGGCTGATTTAACTTCTTTGTTACCACCTGGGCCAGATGGTGCAGCAGCTTGGGCTGCAGCAGCGCGAGCGCCGGGTGCGGGCGTACCTGCAGGTTTGTGCAATGTGCCTTTGACCGCTGCTTTGGCCTCGACTTTGGGCTCTTCTTTTTTCGCAACCAACACCTTTTTAGGTGCATTCATCATGGTGCGGATGGCCTCGGCTTCAGCCAGGGCCTTGCGACGACGTGCATCGAGATCGGCGGCACGCGCGGTGTCTTCGTCGGCTTTGGCTTTCGAATCGGCTGCCGCTTTTTGTGCAGCCGCTTCACGGGCTTCCTGGTCTGCTTTGGCTTTGGCAGCAGCCGTCTCAGCCAACTCAACCGCCTTGGCTGCAGCCACATTTTCAGCAGAAATCACTGGCGCAGCGGGCGCAGTCTTGGCTTGCGATGCGGCATTGATGCTGGCCGCTTCAGCGCGAGCCAACTGCTCACGCTCTTCGCGGCTCAACGATGGCTTGACCGGCTCGGCTTGACCAGCGGCCAAAGCAGCCGCTTCAGCCAAGGATTTGGCTTCAGCACGGGCCTTCGCTTCTTGTGCTTCCAGCTCAGAACGCTGTTGCGCTTCTTGCGCCTCGCGCACGCGGCGCTTCTCAACCAGCTCTTCTTCTTGGCGGCGGATCAGCTCTGCCTGACGTCGGGCTTCTTCTTCGCGTCGCGCCAAATCAGCGTGATCCATCACGGGCTCTTGCAGCTCTTCGACTTGAGCTTCTTGCACTGGCTCGTCGTCACGTTTGATCAATGTGCGTTTTTTACGCACTTCCACCTGAATCGTGCGGGCTTTGCCAGAGGCATCGGCTTGTTTGATCTCACTGGTGGATTTTTTCACCAAGGTGATTTTCTTGCGATCCCCGGCCACGACGGTGCCATGGCTGGCTTGCAAATAACTGAGCAACTTTTGTTTGTCAGCATCGTTCAGCGTATCGCTGACCGCGCTTTTAGCGACACCCGCTGATCGCAATTGATCGAGCAAAACATCGGCAGATTTTTTGAGTTCGTTCGCGAACTCGGCAACAGTGGTACTGGACATATTGTGTTCAAGCCTCCATAGCTTCAGGCCTGGCCAGCGAACCAATGTTCGCGGGCTTTCATGATCAGGGCGGTCGCCTCTTCATCTGTCTGAGCAGTGATGTCAGTCAGTTCGTCGGTGGCCAAGTCAGCCAAATCGTCACGGGTGTGGATGCCCGCTTCAACCAGCTTGGAAATCAGCTCAGGCGTGAGGCCTGGCAGGTCACGGAGGTCTTGCGACACTTCTTCAACGCTCTCTTCGCGTGCAATTTCGAGGGTCAGCAACGCATCTTTGGCACGTGTGCGCAACTCGTTGATGGTGTCTTCGTCGAAGCTTTCGATTTCCAGCATTTCCTGGATCGGCACATAGGCCACTTCTTCCAAGCTTGTGAAGCCTTCGCCGATCAGGATGTCTGCAATCTCCTGGTCCACATCGAGCTTTTCCATGAACAACTGGCGAATGCCTGTGGTTTCTTCGGCCTGCTTTTGGGCAGATTCGGCGGCATCCATGATGTTGATCTTCCAGCCCGTGAGGTCAGAAGCCAAACGCACGTTTTGACCGCCACGGCCAATCGCGATCGCGAGGTTTTCTTCGTCGACCACCACGTCCATGGCGTGCTTTTCTTCGTCCACCACGATGGATTGCACGTTGGCCGGAGCCAAGGCACCGATCACGAACTGGGCGGGATCCTCGCTCCACAAGACGATGTCGACGCGCTCACCAGCCAATTCATTGGTCACGGCGTTGACGCGGGTGCCACGCACACCGACGCAGGTGCCGATGGGGTCCACGCGCTTGTCGTGCGACAAGACAGCGATCTTGGCACGGGAGCCGGGGTCACGGGCGCAGGTTTTGATTTCCAACAGGCCTTGCTCAATCTCGGGCACTTCCTGGCGGAAGAGCTCAATCATGAACTCAGGGGCTGAACGCGACAACAAGATGGGCGCGCCGCGCAAGGTCAGGTCCACTTCCATGATCATGGCGCGCACGCGGTCGCCACTGCGCAGGTTTTCCTTGGGGATCATTTCGCTGCGACGCAGGCGGCCTTCAATGCGGCCAGCTTCACAGATGATGTCGCCCTTGTCCATGCGCTTGACGGTGCCGACAAAAATCTTTTCGCCACGCGACATGAAGTCATTGAGCAACATTTCACGCTCGGCATCACGGATTTTCTGCAAGATCACCTGCTTGGCCGCCATGGCACCGATACGGCCAATGGGCAAAGACTCGATCGGCTCTTCGATGTACTCGTCGACTTCGATGTCCGGAATTTGCTCTTTGGCTTCAAACAGCAAAATTTCCTGTTCGGGCAATTGCAGACCGGCTTCGTCTGGGACCACATGCCAGCGGCGGAAAGTTTCGTAGTTGCCGTTGTCACGATCGACCGACACACGAATGTCCACTTCACCGGCATACAGTTTCTTGGTGGCTTGGGCCAGAGCGGCTTCCACAGCACCAAACACCACGTCGCGCTCAACGTTCTTTTCACGTGAGATGGCTTCGACCAACATCAACATTTCGCGATTCATGACTTGACTCTCCTGTTCCACTGGGTCTGCGGTTCAGACCCGATATAAATGCTCAAAACCCGACACCCAGGTCAGGTTTCAACCTTTGGCTTGCGCCCTTTGAAATCCACCACGGGCGCCAAACGGGCCTCGCGCAATTCATCCAATGCGAAGCCCAGCGCATTCAAAGGTGCTGGGATTCGTTTTTTACTGATTCGTTGACCTGGCTTGCCCACAGGCTCATCGCTCCAGACGATTTGCCAACCGTCACCCGCAGCTGTCCGCTCTAGAGTGCCTCGAAATTTTTTGCGGCTGGCACTGACCAGACCGACAGCGTTTTCGCCCATAGGCGCTTTGAGGGTGATGTCGATCAACTCACCGACAAAACGCTCGAAATCTTTTTCGTGTCGCAAGGGGCGATCAATTCCGGGAGAAGAAACCTCAAGCCGGTTGTACGCAACGCCATCGACTTCGAGGGCAAACTGAAGTTGCCGATTGACTTTTTCGCAGTCTTCCACGTTGATAAAGAGCTCAGAGCCCGGCTGCCACGGAAAATCGATGGTGATGCGCAACAATCCGCCCGCAGTGCGGTCAATCTCAACCAGGTCATAACCCAGTCCAGTCACGGTTTCTTGAACAATTTGCTGCAATGCCACAGAGCTTCGGAATATCAACGTTAAAAAAGAAAGACCCAAAAAAAACGGGCGGTGAAAACCCGCCCGTTTGGTCGTGAAGCCAGTATTCTAGCCGAAAAACGCGCTAAGTGCGTGATTTTTAAGGAAAACGAAGCCCCGTTTAGCGTGAATCTGTTCACGCATTTGGAAAGGCCTCCAGCAAAGTGCGGGTGTAAGCGTGACGCGGTTGGTACAGAACCTGATCCGCCGTGCCTGCCTCCATGATTTGCCCGGCCTGCAGCACCATCACTTGGTGGGCCATGGCCCGTAAAACATCGATATCGTGGGTAATCAACAAATAAGCAATCGACCGCGTTTTTTGCAAATCCTGCAGTAATTTCAATATTTGCTTTTGCACCGTCACATCCAAAGCGCTGGTCGGTTCGTCCAGCACCAACAGATCGGGCTCGACCACCAAGGCCCGAGCCAAGGCCATGCGCTGCCTTTGCCCCCCTGAAAAAGAGTGCGGATAGCGGTTGAGCAAATCCGGAAAATCCGCAGTACTCAGCCCCACTTCGGCCAAAGTGGCCAAAACACAGGCCTCAATTTGGGATTCAGGCGCTTGCGGCTGGTGCAGGCGCAAACCCTCCGAAACGATTTCGCCCACCGTCATTCGGGGCGAAAGGCTGCCATAGGGGTCTTGAAATACCACCTGCACGCGTTGCCGCAGCGCCTTGTCCCGGGCGGGCGAGTTTTGCCACGTTTGATCGCCAAAAGACAGCCCGCCTTCAAACGGGATCAAGCCCAGCACCGCTTGCGCCAAACTGGATTTACCCGAACCCGATTCACCCATGACCCCCAAGGTCGTGCCAGCCTCGATCTGGAAATCTGCCGCCTGGACAGCGGTGAAGTGGTCTTTTTGGAACCATCCCCGCAAACCAGGCAAGTTCATGGGGTAACGCACGCGCAGCCCTTGGGCTTGCAGCAGTGACTCGGCCCGGTCTGCCCTCACCGGAACCAGCCCCTCCCGGCTCGGGCGGCTGTCCAGCAGCTTTTGCGTGTAAGGGTGCTGCGGCCGTGCAAACAACTCGGCCAAGGGCCCCTGCTCCACCAAATAGCCTTTTTCCATGACCGCCACATGGTCTGCAAAGTGACGCACCAAGGCCAGGTCGTGGGTGATCAAGAGCACGGCCATGCCCGTCTTGGCCTGCAAATCGGCCAGCAAATTCAGCATTTGCAAACGCAAGCTGGCGTCCAGCGCGGTAGTGGGTTCATCGGCCAGCAGCAGCTTGGGCTCGGACGCCAAAGCCATGGCCATCATGGCGCGTTGCCTTTGACCACCCGACAGCTGATGCGGGTAAGCGCCAAATCGGCGGTGCGGGTCATCGATACCGGTTTCGGCCAACAGCGCCTCGGCCCGTTGATCGGCCTCTTGGCGACGCCACATTTTTTTAAGCTGCAGCACTTCAGAGATTTGCTGCCCCACCGTCATCAGGGGGTTGAGTGCGGTCATCGGCTCCTGAAAAATCATGGCGATGTCATCGCCACGGATGCGCGTCATCTCAGCGGGTGACTGTTGTAGCAAATCGCGCCCTTGCCACAACACCTGCCCACGCAGTTGTGCCGACTCCAGCAGACGCAATACCGACAAAGCCGTGACCGACTTGCCCGAGCCCGACTCGCCCACCAGCGCACAACGCTGACCAGGGTGGATGCTCAGGTTGATACCGTGCACCACCTCGGTGTCGCCAAAGGACACTCTCAAGTCGCGCAATTGAAGCAAGGGCGTACTCATGCGTTGGCCTTTCGGGGGTCCAGGGCGTCGCGCAAGGCATCGCCCATGAAGGTCAGCAGCAGCAAGGTCACCACCAACACACCAAAGGTGGAGATCGAAATCCACCAAGCGTCGATGTTGTTTTTGCCCTGCGACAGCAGCTCACCCAATGAGGGCGTGCCGGGTGGCACACCCAGGCCCAGAAAATCCAACGAGGTCAAAGCCAGAATGGCGCCACTCATGCGGAAGGGTAAAAAGGTCACCACCGGGGTCATGCTGTTGGGCAGCACATGCCGCCACATGATTTGCCAGTGCCCAAGACCCAGTGCCCGAGCCGACTTGACGTAGTCGAGTTGGCGGTTGCGCAAAAACTCGGCCCGCACGTAGTCGGACAAGCCCATCCAGCCAAACAGGCTGAGCAATACCAGCAACAAGCCCACGCTGGGCTCGAACACCGCCGAGAAGATGATGAGCAAATACAGCTCGGGCATGGCGCTCCAGATTTCGATGAAGCGCTGAAAAACCAGGTCGGTCTTGCCCACAAAAAAGCCCTGCACGGCCCCGGTCAACACGCCCAGCAAAACACCAAACAGCGTCAGGGCCAGCGCAAACAGCACCGAGACCCTGAACCCATAGAGCAAACGCGCCAGCACATCACGGCCCCGGTCGTCGGTGCCCAGCCAGTTGCGAGTGCTGGGTGGCGCCGGATTGGGCAAGGGGGCAAAGTAATCGAGTGTGCTGTGGTGGTAAGGGTTGGGCGCTTGCAACGCCCAGTTGGAATCCTTGCGCAGTTGCTGCTGTATGAAAGGATCCAGGTAATCGGCTGGGGTTTCAAAGTCGCCACCAAACAATTTTTCGGGCAAGGTCTGCACCACCGGAAAGTACCACTGCCCCTGAAAGCGCACCACCAGAGGTTTGTCGTTCGACAAGAACTCGGCTCCCAGGCTGAGCACGAACAAGGTCATGAAAACAAGGAGGCTGTACCAACCCAGGCGGTTGCGCTTGAAACGCTGCCAGGCCCGGGCCGTGGGCGAGGCCTGAGCAGACGAGAAGGGAGTCACTGATGCGCTCATTGGTCGAACTTCACACGCGGGTCCACCCACAAATAACAAAGGTCGCTGACCAGCTTGGTGACCAGCCCGATCAGCGTGAACAAATACAAGGTGCCCAACACCACCGGGTAATCGCGCCGGATGACCGATTCATAGCTGAGCAAACCCAGACCATCGAGGGAAAACAAAGTTTCGATCAACAAAGAGCCCGTGAAAAATGCGCCGATGAAAGCGGCAGGAAAACCCGTGACCAGCGGAATCAGCGCATTGCGCATGACATGGCGGTACAGCACCCGGTTTTCACTCAAGCCTTTGGCACGGGCGGTGAGCACGTATTGCTTGCGGATTTCTTCGAGGAACGCGTTCTTGGTCAGCATGGTGATGACCGCAAAAGAGCCCAGCACACTGGCCGTGACCGGCAAGGCGATGTGCCACAAATAATCGACCACCTTGGCACCCCAGCTGAGCTGTTCCCAGCTGGACGAAGTCAGCCCCCTCAGCGGGAACCACTGCAACTGCCCGCCAAAAATCACCAGCAAAGCCACACCCAACACAAAGCCCGGAATCGCATAACCCACCAGCACCAGCAAACTGGTCAGGGTGTCAAAACGAGTGCCTGCCCGCACCGCCTTGGCAATGCCCAAAGGCACCGATACCAGATAGCTCAGGAAAAACGTCCACAAACCCAGGCTGATCGAGACCGGCAGTTTTTCCTTGATCAGGCTCCAGACGTCTTTGGGATAGAAAAAGCTTTTGCCCAGATCAAACTGCGCAAACTGTTTGAGCATCATCCAGAAACGTTCAGTGGGTGGCTTGTCAAAACCATAGAGCGTTTTGATCTCGGCAATGCGCGCGGCGTCCACCCCCTGACGGCCGCGGTAGCCACTGCCTGCAGCAGCGGCGCCCTCCCCGCCCGTGTCGCGCCCCTGCAGCTGGGCCACCATTTGTTCCACCGGCCCACCGGGCACAAACTGGATCACCGCAAAAGTCATCAGCAAGACCCCGAACAAGGTCGGGACCATCAACAACAAGCGCTTTAATATGTAGGCCAACATGGATCAAGGGCCTTTCTTGAACGCGTCCTTGCCGACGGGGGTGGTTGATGACACCGGTGCAGCAAAGGTGTGAGTAGTTGCGCCCGCCGACCTGGACCACCAAACCGAAGTCACCAAGGCTTCTGGTTGGTAATACCGGGGCAAGGTGGCAGGCCGGTCAAAAGCCGCAGCACGCCAGGACACACGGTGCACCGCGCCATACCAGTGCGGCACCACATAATGGCCATGTCGCAAAACACGGTCCAGCGCACGCAAGCTGGAGACCAGTTCCGGCCGGGTGGTGGCGCTCACGGCTTTGTCGAGCAAGGCATCGACAGCCGGATCCTTCAGGCCCAACACATTGCCCGAACCCTCCACATCGGCAGACTTGCTGCCAAAGCGCTCCAGCAACTCGGTGCCAGGCGCTTCGCTGCCCACGGTGCGATTGCTGACGATGTCAAAGTCAAACACGTCCATGCGCTTTTGCAACAGGGCGAAGTCGATCACTTTGTATTGCACCTGAATACCCAGCTTTTCGAGGTTCTTGGCAAAGGGTGTGACCACGCGCCCCATGGAGCCCGAGCTGTCCAGAAATTCGAGTGTCAGCGCCTGTCCGTTGGCATTGCGCAAAGCGCCGTCGCGGTAAGTCCAGCCCGCATCCTTGAGCAAATCACGGGCTTGGCGCAGGTGGTCGCGCAAGCTGTGGCCCGAGTCCATGGCCAAATCCGTCTTGGGGGGCAAGGGCACGTCTTGCTCGAACACGGCCGCAGGCAACTTGGCCCTCAAAGGCTGCAGCAAGGCCAATTCATCGGGGCCGGGTCGGCCTTTGGCTTCGAAGTCACTGGCCACGAAATAGCCACGCACACGGCTGTAGGCGTTGTAAAACAGCTGGCGGTTCAACCATTCAAAGTCCATGGCCAAAGCAATCGCTTGGCGCACACGCACATCCTTGAACTTGTCTCGGCGCAGGTTGAACTGAAAACCCTGAAAGTCGCCCGCATTGCCATGCGGCAACTCGGCCTTGATCAGTTCGCCTCGATCAAATGCCCGGCCCGTGAAGGCCCTGGCCCATTCCCGCGCAATGAACGACTGCATGTAATCGAACTCGCCCGCCTTGAAGGCTTCGAGCTGCGCTGTGCTGTCCTTGTAAATTTTGTAGGTGATGCGGTCGAAGTTGAACAGACCCTTGCGCACGTTCAGGTCTTTGGCCCAATAAGCCAGGTCGCGCACATACGTGATGTCTTTGCCAAACTGCACTGGACCGATGCGGTAAGGCCCCGACGAAATCGGGATGTCCATGACCATTTGGTCCAGCGGCTTGTGCGCGTTGCCTTGCAGGCCCCATTTTTGGCTGAACACGGGCAAGCTGCCCACGATCAAAGGCAGTTCACTGTTGGGCCGCACAAAATCAAAGCGGATGCTGCGCTCACCCAATACAGTGGCGGCCTTGACCTCGCCAAAATAAGTGCGGTACTGCGGTGCGGCCTGCTTGCTGGTCAGGCGTTCAAAAGAGTGGCGCACATCGGCGGCCAGCACGGGGTCTCCGTTGTGAAAGCGGGCCTGGGGGTGGATCTGAAATGTCACCGACATGCGGTCAGCCGACACCTGAGTGTCCGAAGCCAGCAAGCCATAAGCCGTGGTCGGCTCGTCCATGTTGCCCACCAGCAAGGTGTCGAACATCATGGCCAGCATGGAAGGGGGTGCGCTGCCTTTGAGGGTGAAGGGGTTGTACTTGTCGAAATTGGACTGGCGCGTGGGGGGCACCAAAATGATCTCGCCGCCTTTGGGTGCAGCGGGGTTCACATACGAGAAATTCGCAAAACCTGCGGGGTAGCGGATGTCACCAAACTGCGCATAAGCGTGCGCCGCCCACGCCGTGGCTGTCGTCCAGAGCCCGAGGGCCAGCAAGCAGTTTGTCCAAAATCGGGCCATGGGTCTTCGCATGCGACAATTCTGCACACATTTTCCAGGAGTTGAAGACATGACTACAAAAACAGGATTTCTGTCAGGCAAAAAGCTGTTGATCACCGGCGTGTTGTCCAACCGCTCGATCGCCTATGGCATCGCCAAGGCTTGCCACGAGCAAGGGGCCGAACTGGCTTTCAGTTACGTGGGCGAGCGTTTCAAGGACCGCATCACCGAATTCGCGGCCGACTTTGGCTCCAAGCTGATTTTTGACTGCGACGTGGGCAGCGACGAACAAATCGAAAAGCTGTTCACCGACTTGTCGGCCACCTGGCCCAAGATCGACGGCTTTGTGCACGCGATTGGTTATGCCCCGCGCGAAGCCATCGCCGGAGATTTCCTAGACGGTCTGTCCCGCGAAGGCTTCAAAATTGCCCACGACATCAGTGCCTACAGCTTCCCCGCCATGGCCAAGGCTGCCCTGCCCTACCTGAACGACAAGGCGGCCGTGCTGACCCTGACGTATCTGGGTGCGATCCGCACCGTGCCCAACTACAACACCATGGGCTTGGCCAAGGCCAGTCTGGAAGCGTCGGTGCGTTACCTGGCCGAGTCGCTGGGCAGCCAGAACCGTGGCCTGCGAGCCAACGGCATTTCGGCCGGCCCCATCAAGACGCTGGCCGCCAGCGGCATCAAGGGTTTTGGCAAAATTTTGTCGGTGGTGGCCGAAGCCTCGCCGATTCGCCGCAACGTGACCATTGACGATGTGGGCAATGTGGCTGCGTTCTTGTTGAGCGATTTGGCCGCTGGTGTGACCGCTGAGATCACTTATGTGGACGGTGGTTTCAGCCAGGTGGTCGGTGGGATTGCGGAGCCAGCGGCTGCGGCTTGATACTTTGTCATGGGCTGAAGCTTTTCAAGCCAGGCTTCAGCTTCTGCAAAAACCGCCTGAGCTGAGGCAGGCGCTGCCCGGGCTCATAACTCGCTTCGCTCGCCAAATCGCCCGGTTCAGCGCCCGCCTCACCCCAGGCTGAGTGGCGACTGGTCTGTCTCGAGAAATATCCTCTGTCATACCCGCGCACGCGGGTATCCAATACAGCCAAGGCATGCGCCTTCGATCGCAGACATCGTTGGACACGACAAAAGTCAAAGCCAAGGTCGTCAAATATGGCTAAAAAAAACCATGCGCTGAAATTGAAAAAAGCGGCGAAACCCGCTTTTTTCAATTCTCCCCCGCAGGTGAGTTGGGGCCCTGTGCGGGGGCGATGTGGCAAAGCGAAGCGCCTCTGAGCCCGGGCAGGCCCGCCGGACACGA
>ERZ1034361.1266-NODE-1266-length-13852-cov-2.583811_pt1 | contig 13852 bp, 17 predicted proteins | sample MGYA00520617_ERZ1034361 | MGnify/ENA primary metagenome ERZ1034361 (study PRJEB33736, sample SAMEA104284507) | Azolla filiculoides | biome: Urban; feature: Water surface; material: Ditch water | place: Netherlands | collected 2015-10-28 | depth 0-0.1 m ... | reverse complement strand
TGCCGTTGAACGGCTTCTAGCTTAGCAGCTTTGGTTCCGAGATATGCTGGATCGATGTGGGTTTTACAACGCCCTATGTCAAGCCGATCCGAGTCCCAGCATATCTGTACAGTAAGATCATCATGGAATAATTGGGCTGTATGCCCATTGCAAGCAGCCACAAGCTTTTCAAGCTGATAGTCATTTAGGTTGAACAGCTTACTATTTTGCTCTATGGCAAAAACAGCTGCACGAGGACCATGTTCTTCATCACCACTATCAGACAGCCGTTGGCTATCATGAATGAAAGCAAACAGCTCTATTACTGCTAGGTCACCATCCTTGGATAGGTATTGTAGCAGCCTTCCATTATAGCATACACGGGCCCAGTGTGAGGTCCCGTGTATTCCCTTTAGGTCAAGCTTGAAGTTTTGCTGAACATGCTGAATGAGCTGCTTAGTGAGCATTACTTAATGGTGCCTGCACTGTTCTTTGCCACGTCTTGCGGAACGATGCCATCGAACGATGATGGGGCTTTGCCAAGCAAGGCCTGCACTACAACAATAGTGGCATTCAGCAAGCGATGCTCTTCAGGTGACTTGCACAGGATAGAGATTGCACGAATGCGTTCAACCAAGTCACAGTCAGCCACTTGGCTATTTTCAAGCTGGCGTTTCAAACCTTCTACTTGCTTGGTCAGCTCAACGACCTTGTCAGTAAGCATCGAATGCTCATCTTGCAAGCGTTGATGCCCAGCAAGGATCACATTGGCTGATTGCAGCTTTTGGGTCAATGCCAGCCCATCTTGTGTCCGACGTTCAAGCCGTTCTTGCTGTGCCTCAAATTTCGTATCAAGCGCAGTGTATGCATCAAGCAGGAAGATTTGCTTCTTGAGCATAGCACGCAAGGCTGTGTATGCAAAGACATGGTGTGGGAAGTACTTGGTGGCTTGCTTCATCATCGGCAGAATCTCATCACGAGCTTCAGCAATGTAGCTAACCATCTTGGTCAGGCCAAACACACCGATCATGCTTTGGAGGTTATCCATGCGGTCAGCACCCTTGACAATGGATGCAATTGCATTGCGAGCCATCTCTTCAATGTACTGGCGTTTGGACTTGATAGAGCCTTTGAACTTCTTGGTCAGGCACCATACGGCATCAGCTACCTCACGGCCGTACTTTTCAAGGATGTATGTTGACTCAACATCGTAATCTTCCTGCACATCATGCAGCATGATAGTACATAGCACATCTTCCTCATTCTCAATGCCACGCAAGGCTGTGATGATGAAGCAGATGCGAATCTGATGATGCAACTCTGGTGTGTAACCATCCTTGCGTGTACCTACATGGTGGCGTTCAGCTTCACCCAAGGACAGCAAAGCCTTGGTATAGCCTTTGCCGATCATGTAGTAACGAAGGGCGGCTTTGTCCTTCTCAAACTGTGTTTGTGCCTTTGCAGCTAATGCCTTCTTAGTTACCATGTCACTTCACCTTCATATACATTAAGATGTTTGATTGTATATTATCCTGCAATGGGAAGAAATTAAAAAGCCTCCCGAAGGAGGCTTTCAATAACCATGTGAATGGCTTACGGAGCAGGAGCAGGTTCTGCGGCCTTAGGGGTAGCAGACAGATCAGCACCGGACTTGATGTCAGCATACACAGCATCGAGGTCGGCCGAGGCGTTGTTCACGAATGCTGAAGCGGCTGCCGACATTTGGCCACCAACTGCCGCAGAACGGTAGGAGGTTGCAGCAAAGGCCATGGTAGTGATAGCATCCTTGGCACCCTTGGCGCTGTTGTCAAAAGAAGCAACGTTCTTCAGGTTGATGCCCAGGCCACCAGCAACATGCTTGGCATCCATGTTAGCACCCAGGAAGATCACTTCCCAGTTCAGCTCTTCTTGAGCCTTCTTCATCAGTGCAGTCAGCGAAGCATGGTTGTACTCTTGGCTGGCATTTTCTTGACCGTCGGTCAGCAGCACGAAGATGTTCTTCTCACCTTCTTTGGACTTTGCAATACCGTTGGCAATGGTACGGCCAGCTGCATCATACAGGGCGGTCATGCCACGTGGGAAGTACACTTGCTCAGTCAGCACCGGTACGGTGTTCACTGGGATTGCATCATGCACAACTTCGTATGCATTGTCAAATTGAACCAGGGTCAGGTTTGCATTGCCTGGCAGCTTTTGCTGTTCAGCAACAAAGGTATTGAAACCACCGATTGCTTCAGCAGCCATCGATGACATCGAACCAGAACGATCTACAACGAAGTAGATGTTGACGTTTTTCTGTTTGCCTTTAACTTTTGCCATATTGTTTCCTTATGTCTATGGTATCCACGTTGTGGATGATTATTTACAAGCTGATCAGCTTACAGCAACTTGAGGTGGCCGGTAAGTAGGTCAATTTGTTCTTCACGTCCTGGGCCAATTGCGGCACAGGTTACTGTAGGGATGCCGTTGAACTCGGTCTTCCCATTGTCGGTAATGAGCACAGCAGGTAGGCCCATCTCTTTAGCTTTGTACACCAGCTTTTCAAGGTCAACCTGACCGGTGATGCGAACACATACTTTGGTGAATGAACCTTCAAGCCAAGGCCCGATGTTCTCATTAAGCGGTACTTCGATTACATTGTCAAACTTCATCGATGCACCAAGCAAAGCACCTAATGAAGCATGGCAGCCTTGAGCTACCATCTTGCCCTTGCGCATGTTGAGGTCATCACGCATGACGATTACTTGCTTATGCATATTTGCTCCGTTCTGAAACTGCTCGACCAATCATTTGCTCCCAATCCCGATATTCGGGTGGGACTATCTTGAGGTTTGTTTGCCATGCTGCTTCCAACACCGTAGGCTCAATGCCAACCTGTTTAGCAAGAGCAATCAATGCATTCATATCTTTAGGGAAGCAATGCCCACGAGCACCGGCTATCCCATTTGCACCGGGTACCTGCATGTGTGAATTGCCCAAGCGAGCATCAGCCATTGAAATGTTAACAGCTTGCTGGTAATCAACATCATATCCAGCTTGTTGTAAGCCTTGACAAATTTGTTGCAGCTCACAGCTTAAGATCACACGAACGGCTAAATGAATGTTGGTCATATACTTGACCATCTCAGCCGTAGTCGAATTTGACGCCACTAAGATGGGAGTCAATGGGAATAGGCTGGCATACAATTGGGCTACTTGTGTTACTTGCTTATCAGGTCCACCAAGCACAATGCGCGTTTGATTACGCATATCATTTAGTGCATTAGCTTCAGTTAGAAACTCAGGGTTGAATACCACATAGAGCCCATTCGAGTTCAGCTTAGCATTCCAACATGCAACGCTACCCGGTGGAACGGTGCTTTTCAACACTACTGTTAGCTCACCAGTCTTTGCATTTGCAAGCTCATGCAACACAGCATCAACAACACTTATGTCAGCTGATCCATCAGCTGTCATTGGAGTGGGTACGCACACAAATACAATGCCAACAAAAGCACCATGCTGCTCTAATGCTTTAACCAGCTCGACAATGTTAGCCGGCATCTGATCATTTGCTGAGCTGGCTTCAGGTGCATATTTTCCAGCTTTGTCATAAGCATATACAGTTGCACCACATTCAGACAATACGGTGGTCAAGCTGCTTCCGACAAAGCCTTGCCCGATGATACCTACTAAGTGATTATCGATTAAATTCATCTATTGGATTGTATCTCATCTAAGGAAGTTTGATCATTTATTGCGTGGTGTCAACATCAGGTCTTTGGTGCATTCAGCCAGCAAGTCTTGATATGACATACCATCATACAGGTCCTTTAACACTGAATCTAGCCACCAATGCCAATCAACATATGTTGGGTCATTGTACAGCTCAGCTTTGCTAATGATACAGCGTCGAACAGCTTCACGCCATGATGTAACTTGGAGGTTTAGATATTGCTTACCGACAGCATACCCGTTCTTAGGACTGAGCTCTGTGCCGTAGCTTTCATGATTGTATAGCGATAACATTGCATCATCACTAAAGTCCAGTGTTGGAGCCATTGGCTTGCCGAAGTGGACATAAAGCTCAGCCATGCGGCGGAACTTCTTTGACACACCGTTGACTGAATGTCTCGGTACGCCATTAGTATTGCGTGTTAGCTCATTGCGTTTAGCGATGTCATAGCATCCTCCTGTAAAAAAGGTCGTCATAGGTGGAATCGAACCACCGTACCTTCCGAATGCCTGACTTACCAAGCAGAGGTCGGACTCGAACCGACAGTCTCCGAGATGATTGATCTCGTGTCTACCCCAACGTAGAACTATGACGATAAACTCAAATTTGGACGATTTTCAGGGTGCCGGTGGACGAGAATTGAACTGTCGGCCTGCGCGTTACAAGGGCGCTGCTCTACCAACTGAGCTACACCGGCATATGCATCACGTTCTTCCGAATTCCACCTTCTTTCGACAGGTCCCTCGGTTGTAGATGCGGTGCCCCTTGACAGAATCGAACTGCCAACTGATGATTACAAATCAACTGTTATACCATTTAACTAAAAGGGCAACGTGGAACCCCGACAACTGCAAATCCTGAGAAGGAATTGATCGGCCTCGCCAGCAGTTATACGTCGTTAATGGGTTGTCTCGGTTACTAGCCCAAGAGGTTCCGGTCGGACATGTAGGATTCGAACCTACGACCCTCTGCTCCCAAAGCAGATGCGCTACCAGACTGCGCTAATGTCCGAAGTATTTCAAGTCAGAGGAGAAGGCGCTAGAAGAATCTTTACGGTAACATCGGCAGTATTGCTACGGCCCAGAGGTCCTTATCCGTTCTTGGATTAACCGCAAATCCCCAAGCTTAGGACATGCTTACCATGCTGCATCGAAACTCACTCGCTTAGCCTAGTAACCCTTACTAGACAGGAACTCGTATCTTGTTACGAGTAACAGCTTCCATTTTATTTCGGTTGGAGAGCACCGTGAGGCTTTATGTTGTTCCGTCTACCCTTCGGCAACGGCATATCAGCTTCAATCTTTAAGTAGGCGAAGTAACTCCTAACTATGCTACTGACTTGAAACGGTGGACCGCCGGGGAATCGAACCCCGATCTGTGACGTGCAAGGCCAATATAATCCCATTATACTAGCAGCCCAAATGGTTAAGGAAGAAAGCGCACTGAGGCTTTGTTTGAGGCGGCTGTCCTGCCACTGGACGACTGCTCAATTAAGAACAGGTTGGAATCGAACCAACGTTCGCTGCTTGAGTATGCGAAGTAACTCAATGCTATGCCATTAACCAAGGAGGGAGATACAGGGCTGAATCTATACCTCCCTTAACAACTAGGCACGCCGCGGCATATTCAAAGCCGCTTCATCACAGCACTTAGTTGTCAAGTGCCGCAGCGTAACACGGAACGGCAACCCATCACAGTTGCGGAACTTAGTGTCGGTGGAGGATAACGGGATCGAACCGTTGACCTATAGCTTGCAAAGCTACCGCTCTCCCAGCTGAGCTAATCCCCCAGATACAATCCAACATAGCTGCTCCGTCCTTGATAGAGCTTCGGTTCCTCACCGCCGGAATCGAACCGGCCCACGCTTTGTCTTCATGCTTTACCTTGCGGTAAAATTTGTGGCCCCTTCTGTCGGGATCGAACCGACGACCTAGGAGTTTTAGAGTCTCTTGCTCTGCCAACTGAGCTAAGAAGGGATGCCTGGTTGCGGGAAGTAGGAGTCGAACCTAATGTCTGTGGCTTATGAGACCACCGTGTAAACCGTTTCACTCTCCCGCGGTGCAGCACTAAGGAATCGAACCTTAGCAAGTATGCGTTATCACTAACGCTCCTTGAACCTATTACCACATTAGACTGTAAGAGGAATCTGCCTCGTTTAACGGAGGCAGCCCTTGTCGGAACTGATGATCTTAACAGAAGGTCCCCGCAGAAGGGATCAGCTTCTACCTACCAACTGTTAACCTATAGCCTCACGACAGTTCAGCTATAAGACAGATTCCTCTTAAAGTCTAAAGGTGTGATCAGAGGAAATGGCGGACGGAGAGACTGGCCTTGCGGCCAAGTTTGCCAAATAAACGAAGTAGCTCCATTCCTATGCTACTGATCACGGTGGGTCCTGACGGGTTCGAACCGCCGACATTCTGCGTGTAAGGCAGACGCTCTACCAACTGAGCTAAGAACCCAATGTACTGCATTAAGCAGTTGGCTCGTAACCAAGGAATCGAACCTCGCTGTCAAGGATTCCGGAAAACCCATGAAGCCACCCATGTGGGATACGAACTGAAAACCATCCAAATTTTTAAGGAGCAAGCTACGTTGTTGCTGTAGCCGATGGAATGATTATAACAACTATTTGAACCGTTGTAAACCTTTTGCTAATTTATTTTTTCATCTTTTCAATGTAATCACCGTATGAGCGATCAGCATAGTCAATATGATGCAAAAACAAATTTTCAAGCTCATTAGGAAAATAGTAGCTCATGAATTGCTTCTTTTCCAGCTTGATAGCAAAGTTTTTAATTTGCTCCAACATTCTTGCATGTTCATCTTGATGCGCACGTAAGAACGGATAATTGTTTGCTACCATTTGAACCTCTTCATGCTCGAAGTGCTTTATTAAAGCAGCCTGCAATAAAGGTACAGCAGCAAATAGCTTTTCAACCTCACCAGCTTTAGCTAAAGCCGTACATTGATCCATACCCTGGCATAACTCCCAATGGCCTTGATCAATGCTTTCGATATTGATAGTATAGTGTCTGAAGCGCTCTCTTGACATTGTCATATCACGTTCTCCACTAAGGTTAGGAGCGGGTGAGGGGAATCGAACCCCCGTCTTCTGCTTGGAAGGCAGTAGCTCTACCATTGAGCTACACCCGCTAGGTTCTTGCATAGGCCATCAACAAGATAGACAACTTCAACCGGCGAACCACCGAAGCGATTCTTCTCCGTCATCTTTACAGGCAAGGTCGGGCCTGTCAGCCGAACTGTGCTTGTCCCTCGTATGGACAAGCTAAGTCATTCTTTACGAATTCCATGGAGCGGCAGAAGGGTCTCGAACCCTCGACCTCAACCTTGGCAAGGTCGCGCTCTACCAACTGAGCTACTGCCGCAAAATCGTCCAAATTTTTAATGAGCGTCAAGCTTCTTGCGTTGCTTGATTTGATGGAATGATTGTACCCCACTCCAACATTATTGTAAACATTCTTCGATAGAAATAATTAAGGCCGCGATTGCGGCCTTTGATTAGATGCTTATCAAAGGCCTATTGCTAGGTGCAGGCTCCTGCTGTACCCACTGGTGTACCAGTAGCTGCGGTTGTAGTCGGAACAAAGTTTGTCATAGTGATAGTATATATGGTTGTTGTTAAGTTTTTAGTAATAGTCTCTGTGCAAAAGTTTTTGTACAGCCATCCAGCCGGCGCGGTTTGCTTTTGCATCATCAAGCGCATGATGTACTCGACCATTGTTTCTTAAGAACCATGCATGCTGTTCATTAGCAAATGCCTGCTTGCATTGTCCGTAGAACCAGCTCCAATCGGGCAGCTGAAGCATATATGCTTGCTTAATAGCAGCCTGATTGATCTCAGGCCAAATCATCATCGGTTGTGGTTGCACATTAGGTGGTTTCTCATCAAGCAAAGCCAGCATGAGGTCCCAGTCACCCTTATAGTCACAACAAATCTCTACATCAGGGCCGAGCTCTTCAAGCCAACACCATAATGCGGCTGAAGCTTGCACCATGGGCTTCCCATGCGTATAGGGATCGAGCAAAGGCTCTACTATTTTACGGACGAATTCTGATGACAGCTTCTTGTTATAGTCAGTGAGCTCAACATAGAACTCATGCTTCCCATCAAGGGTAACGGCTCCCAGCGAGATAAGCTGGGAGCTCATGAAGTCAGTAAACTCTGTGTCAATGAAAACAGATACTTTACTCAATCAGCTCAACCTCATTAGTGTTGACACCAAATGAATTATTGGTAATATGCTCATGTGAAACATGAGCATTCCAAAATGTAGATCCTGTTTCACGTACTACCAAGAGGTCATCTTTATAGCAAAGGTAACCTCCTGGGCTGTCACCATCTGGTGAATCATAAAGGTCTTTGAGTGCACGGACCTTTTGACCAACTTCAAGAGCCATCGTTCTTATCCTTTTCTTTCTTGCGTTTCTTTAGCTCATCAATGCCAGCTACAATTGCCATGATAGCAACTGCACCAACAGCAATCAAGAATGAAAAGATCAAGGCCTCATTTGTAGCTTTATCACTACAATCGGTCACAATAGTACAGTACGTAATTGGGTTCATGATCTATCCTTTATCACCTGATTATATCATCCTTCTTTCATTTTTGAAACAAGCTTGTTCCCAATCCTACGCAGCTTCTTACGCTTGATCTTGAATGAGTCAGACTCAAACCCACCGAACAAAGCCGCGGCATTGGAGTGGAGCTCAGCCCAAGAGCTAATCAATAAAGTAGGTGCATCATCCAAGGATAATAATAAGCCAATGTCCTCACCTTTGGCTGTATGACACAGCATATCATACCGGATCAAGTCAGCTGTGCGTTGATCAGCTACAGCCTGTAAAAAGTATTGGTAGCTGAGCTCTGCATGGTTAGGGAAATGCCGCCGTCCCTGCTCATCGAATTCATTACAATACGGCTTTCCACAGTCATGATAGACTTGGTACATCCGTGCATCTTTAGGTGGGAGAGCAAGCGGCATAAGCTGTTGCAGCAGCGCTTTATCATGCTCATCGATGTGAAACTTATATGTTGTGGGAACACCATTAAGATAGTCCCATAACCCACGATACCAATTGGCTACATCAAGGCCATGCTGGTAGACCGACAAACCTGGAGCTTGCTCACAAGTCTTCATGTCAGTAATTAGTTGTTCAAAGCTGATCTACATCATGATTTTATCCTTAAAAGCTGGGCTACAAAATTGTAGCCCAGGTTGGTCTTTAGCCCTTCAGTTTTTGCAGCTCAGTTTCAAGCTGTTTGATCTTAGCAATACGTGAAGCTTCAGCTTTTTGCTTTTCAGCATCAGCTGTTGATTGCTCAGCAGCCTTCCACTTATTAGCCATTGCTTGACGGCCTTCTTCAGTCAGCAGAGCCAGTGTGATAGGAATAGTATGCAAAATGTCATCACGATCCCCACAACGACCACGCTCCCAGAACTCAGCTTGAAAGCTGCCATCCTCATCATTGATCTCAATCCAATCAGTGGCAAAGATCCAACGATACCCATGATTGTAACGCTTGGAGTAGGTTTGACCCTTCTCCTCGGGGTACAGCTCATAGAAGGCATCTTGCAGCTTCTTCTGCAGGTCTTTTGCTGCAGCAGTCATAGCGCTCTCATGTTCATTGAAGAGCTCTTGATATGCCGCTTGTGCTTCGAGCAGCTTGTTCAGGTCTTGTTCGTTCATGATTAGGACTCCTTAGCCAGTTGTTCACATTGCTTCGCAATTTCATCCTTGCAGACACCTGCCATAGCACACAGCTCTTGAGCAAGGTTTTCATTACGACTGGTCAATGCCCACCGCAGGTTGATTGCCGCCACACGAAGACCGTTATACTCGGTGAAGCCATGTGCAAGCTTCATCTTGTTGGTGATCTTCGAAAAGCCGCTTTGCTTTGGATTGCGACCACGAATCAGGTCATAGACCAGATAGATGCTAGCATCTTGTGATTGACGGTTAGAGGTCAGGTTCTTCCAGAATGATTTGAGTTCGGACATGTTATTCTCCTTGAGCGATTTGAATGGTAGGTGATTTGTAAAGACGATACTTCTTGAAATGCTTACGGTCCTCATCGGTGATAGGGATCGTTGCAAATGAAGTGTAACCCGGAGGGTAGCCGAGACCATCATCGGGTTCGAAGAAGAGAGCACAGTCAATGCCGGCTTGCTGAGTAATATGCTCGTGAGCTTTCAGCAGCTTTTCTTCGCTTTTGGCTTCAAGGAGAATGATTGAAGACGTCTCTTTAAATGTGCTGGATTGCCCAGCTTTGAGACCGGCTTCTAGTGTTGCGTGGGCAGCTTGAACAATCTGCTGTGCAATGGGAAGGTCCGTTCGGATGAACGTATAGCAATAAGTCTTTTCGGCTTGTTCGTAAATCTACGTATGTGGTTTCATGATTTGCTCCTAAGTTGTGCCTCTAGTTAAAACTGACCGAAGTGGAGGCTGAATTACACCTCGGTCAGGTACTGCTCGATTAGCGCTTGCTTGACGAAGAGGTTGTACTCTTGTAAGTGTAAGTAGGCGCCGATTGTTTGTAAGACGTTGTCGGTTGGGACCACTTCGATGCACCAGCCGGTTGAACATTCACCGTTTTTGCTTGAACCTGCACGGTCTTCGGTGCGGGAGCCGGGGTAGGGGCAGGAGGTGCTTGCACCAGCTTTTCCTTGATGATCACCTTCTCACGAATGATCGTGTTGGTGGCGGGTGCAGGCTGTGACACACGGTCATAACGATGCAGCTCTTCATACGAAGGGCGGCGGTCGTTGTTGTTCATGGCTTGGCTCAGCATGTAACCAGCTGCAGCACCAGTAAGCAAGTTACCGGCTGTGTTGTCATGCTGCTGGGCAGCAGGCTGCTGAACAATCACAGTCGGTGCCGGTTGCTGCACGTATTGAATGGGTGCAGCTTGACCAACAGGTTGGCCAGCAACTTGAATTTGGGTAGGCTGTTGACCAGCAGCTTGCGGCTGAATCACTTGTGCCTGAGGTTGAACTGGAGTTTGCGGGTAAGCAGCGGCTTGAGCCGGTTGCTTCTCACCACAAGCCGTCAGGGCCGTAGCGATTGCCAATGCGATGATTGTGTGCTTCATGATGTCCTCTATTGTATAACTAAAACCCAATGGGTACAATGATTATTTACTCACCTTTGTGAATAGCAATCTCTACCAACTGTCCAGCGTACTTCACAATCTTGCTCCGTACCACGGTCATTTGCTTTTGAGACAATGTCCGCTGCTCATTAAGCAGCTTAGCCATTCCAGTCAAAAAGTCAGCATCATATGCAGTGAACCCAAACTTATTGTGCTCCGTAGTCTGACGTGCAGCTTGCTCTTCAGCGGTTTGCTTTTGATACAAGGCCATCAGCCCACGAATCACCCAGCGGTCATCAACCGCAAGCTTACTCTTAACAAAGCTGACCTTGGCTTTCTTGGTCTTCTGTTGGTAAAAAACAGTTTGCACTTTAACCGCTCCACTCATTTAACATGACCTATTGTACATCATAAAGCACCCAATGTAAACAAGCTTGAGTAAAAATTGTCTTGACAAATATCATCAAATGTCGAAAGTAAATACAATCTTACAATACACATAAGGATAGCCATGTACGAATATACAGCTACTCATACCCGTCAAAACACGGAACATGACTTCTTCATCTTTCAGACTGAAGACAAGCAACTGCTAGACAAGCAGAACAAATTTCGCAATGACATGCTGCAGGCCAATGGGTTCATCTCATTGAATGCAATTGTCTCCGAAAACAAGCTGCAGCTGAAGATCAGCACCCTTTGGGAATCTGAAGCCACTGCGCGTGCATTTACTTCAGTGCATCAAGCTGAATTTTTGAAGTTGCTTAAGGCCTATCAATACAAGACAGGCACTTATACAGCTACTACCACTGCCACCCTCCCTGACACATTAAATCTTAAAGCAAAGAAGCTATCATCTCGTCTCACTGTTGCTGAAGCAAGCAAAGAGCTTAAGGATTTTATTACATGTCCTCCAAAGAAGTAATTGATCAGCTAGCAGCACGGCGTAAGGCAGCAACACCCAATGGGTTAGCTGTCATGTCTGACATCTTTGTAGAGCATGCACTGAATGCTGAAGTTTGGGATGTAACTGGCAAACGGTACATTGACTTTGCTAGTGGTACATCTACGATGAGCGTAGGTCATTGTCATCCAAAGGTTACAGCCGCATTGCATGCCCAGGTTGATAAGTTCACACATACTTTCTTCCAGCAGCTACCGTATGAATCATATGTGGAGCTAGCTGAACGACTGAATGAGCTTACACCTGGGTCATTTGCTAAAAAGACTGTGCTGTTCACCACCGGTGCAGGTGCAGTTGAAAATGCAATCAAGATTGCACGTACACATACTGGCCGCTCTGGTGTAATTGCGTTCCACGGTGCATTCCATGGTCGTACGCTTATGACCTCTACCTTAGCTGGTAAGGTAGCACCATATAAGGCTACGCTTGGTGCTCCAGTGGGTGAGGTGTATCATATCCCGTTCCCATCGGATGATGTGTCAACTGATGATAGCCTTGCAGCCCTTGCAAACCTATTCAAGTATTCAGTGGATCCTTCACGCATTGCTGCAATCATCATCGAGCCAGTGCAAGGTGAAGCTGGCTTCCGTGTTGCAAATTCTGACCTGATGATAGAGCTGCGCAAGCAATGTGATCAGCATGGCATAGTGCTAATTGCTGATGAGGTGCAAACCGGTTTCGGCCGAACTGGCAAGCTATTTGCTATGGAGTACTTCGAGCCGGTATATGCTGACCTGATAGTTATGTCAAAGAGCATTGGGGCAGGCATCCCATTATCAGCTGTATGTGGTAAGGCTGAGATTATGGAAGCTCAACCACCAGGCGGTTTGGGTGGAACATACAACGGGAACCCATTAGGCTGTGCAGCCGCACTTGCTGTGCTTGACATCATTGATGACCAGCATTTATGTGTTCGTGCAATGACATTGGGCTTACACATAAGGGTCATGCTGCAATCGTTGCGATCACGTTTCCCACAGCTTACTGAACCGCAAGGCATTGGCTCTATGATTGCCATAGGGTTTACATCACAGGGCAAGCCAAATCCACAGCTCATGCGTGCTGTTCAAAAGCGTGCACGTGACCTGGGCTTGATCTTGATCTCGGGTGGAGTTGATTCAAACATGCTGCGATTCTTATACCCTCTTACTATCACAACTGAAGTCTTCGAAGAAGGCATTCAGCTGTTAACAACTGCTATTGAACAGTGCATTGAATAATATGACATTCCACTACAGCGATAACGAACATTACAAATGGGGCTTCAATGGTAAGTGGTTCAACAAGCCACAAGCCAAAGGCTACTTTCAAACTTCAATCGGAGCATGTCGTCGGCCGCATGGATCCTTTCGTGAAGAGTGCATCAACTCAGCAAAGCTAATTGGCGAACGGTTATCGAAGCCGATCTTGGTTGGCTTGTCAGGTGGGTTTGACTCACAAGTTGTTTGCTTGTCATTCATGAATGCAGGCGTACCCTTCAACCCGGTCATCCTTCGTTTGACCAATGAAGAGGGCAAGACCTACAATGACTTTGACATCAATGGTGCATTTGAGTTTTGCAAGAAGTTCAACCTTGAGCCGATTGTCGAGACCTTGAATGTTGATCGGTTCTTCTATGAAACCGCACCTCAGCTGATCTCTGACTATTGCATCACGGTGGCTGAAATTGCTGTGCAGCTGCACCTCGTGATCAAGTACAAGGACACACATGCATATGTCAATGGCGGTGGTGACCCAAACATCTCCCAACGAATTGATGAAGATGGTAAGAGTGAGCTGGTCTACGCATTAGGTCCAACACCTATTGAGCAGTACATGATTGATCATGACATTGAGGGTTGCATCAAGTTCTTCATGTATACCCCAGAGCAAATTGCTGCTTTCTTGGACAATGACATCATGCATTACTACAATAATGCACATGCTACAATTCATGAAAATACTCGCGGGTATGATTACTTCATCTTCTGTGTCAAACCGATGATGTACATGAAGGAATGGCCTGAGCTGGTGCAACGCCGGAAGAATACCGGCTTTGAGATGGTCCCATACTTTGGGAAGCTACGTGAGATTACACTG
>ERZ1034361.1264-NODE-1264-length-13865-cov-3.678126_pt1 | contig 13865 bp, 11 predicted proteins | sample MGYA00520617_ERZ1034361 | MGnify/ENA primary metagenome ERZ1034361 (study PRJEB33736, sample SAMEA104284507) | Azolla filiculoides | biome: Urban; feature: Water surface; material: Ditch water | place: Netherlands | collected 2015-10-28 | depth 0-0.1 m ... | reverse complement strand
CTGCTGGGTTTCCCAGGTCACGATGCCACCCTTGACGTAGATCTTCCAGGAGCAGGAACCGGTGCAGTTCACGCCGTGGGTGCTGCGCACGATCTTGTCGTGGGCCCAGCGGTTGCGGTAGGCGTCTTCCCAGGTGCGGTCTTCGCCCGTGGTGACACCGTGGTCGCCGGCAAAGGACTCTTTCGGGCTTGAGAAATAGCTCAGTCGATCAAGAAAATGACTCATTTGAATCTCCGGAAACAGCTTGATGAAGTGCGCGAGACGGAAAGGGTCCGCCAGGCGTCAGGGGTTCTTGATCTCAGCGCCTGCGCGCAAGTAGAACCACCAGTTGAGGATCAGACACAGGGCATAGAACACGGCGAACCCGTACATGGCGTTTTCAGGTGTGGCGGCCTTGATCTGGGCACCAATCACCACTGGCGCAATGAAAGCGCCATAGGCTGCGATGGCAGAAGTCCAGCCCAGTACCGGGCCAGCCTGCTGGCGATCAAAAATCACGCCAATGGTGCGGAAGGTCGAACCGTTGCCGATGCCGCTGGCAGTGAACAGCACCACGAACAGGACCATGAAGAGCAGAAAGTACTCTTCCGGCGTCGCTGATTTGTAGGCCAGCAGCATCACGTAACCCACCGCACCCGACGCCACCACCATCACCGCTGAAATGATCTGCGTCACGATGGAGCCACCCACCTTGTCAGAAACCCAGCCCCCAATCGGACGCACCAGCGCGCCGACAAAGGGACCAATCCAGGCCCACGTCAAGGCCGAGGGCGCGTGGGGGTTCTTCAACGTGTGCTGCATGACGCCCGCCGCATCCGGCACGTGGCTGATGCCGAAAATCACCGTGATCGAAAGAGGAAGCGCCATGGAAAAACCGATGAACGAACCGAAGGTCACGATGTACAGCAGCGTCAGGGACCAGGTGTGCTTGTTGCGGAAGATGGCAAACTGGGCCGCAATGTTGTCCTTCATGGTGCCAAAGGCGGTGAGTTTCATCACCAGCAAGGTGCTGACAATGATCAGCGGCATGGCCACCCACATGTTCAGCAGGCCCAGCCCACTGGGGGCTGGCAGGTAGAGGTACAGGCCCAGACCGGCCGGCACAAAAGACAGCGTATAGAGCCAGATGATCTTGATGAACGCGCTGATCGTGCCTCCGGTATTGGGGGACACCGTCTTGAGGTTGCTCATGCCGAACCAGCAAAGCACCGACAGCGGCACCAGCGAGAGCAGCCAGGCAAAGCCGGCGTTCTGGATGTAGGTGGGCGTGCCCGCCTTGATCTTGCCCAGAATCCAGCCACTGTCCTTCACCAGCGTCATGGGCTCGCCACCGAAGGCACCAAAGAGACCCATGGTCATCACCATCGGGATGACGATCTGCATGGTGGTCACGCCAAAATTTCCCAGACCGGCATTCAGTCCCAACGCCGTTCCCTGGAGCCGCTTCGGAAAAAAGGTGCTGATGTTGGACATGGAACTGGCGAAATTTCCGCCACCCACGCCGGACCACAACGCCATCAACTGAAACACCCAGAGCGGCCATTCAGGATGCTGCAGGGCGATGCCCGTCCCGATGGCAGGCGCCAGCAACATGGACGTGGTCAGAAAGATCGTGTTGCGCCCCCCCGCCAGCCGGATCAGGAAGGATGCGGGGATGCGCATCGTGGCCCCCGCCAGTCCGGAGATGGCCGTGAGACTGAACAACTCCGCCTGCGTGAACGGAAAGCCAAGGTTCAGCATCTGGACGGTAATGATTCCCCACATGCCCCAGATCGCGAAGCCACACAGCAGGCTGGGCACGGAAATCCAGAGGTTCCGGTAGGCAATTTTCTTGCCGGTAGCTTCCCAGAACTGCACGTCCTCAGGACGCCAGTCGGTAATCTCTGCACCGGAATTGGTTTTGGTGTTCATGTCTTTGTTCCTTTTTTCGGTAGATCGCCAGGCATCAGACGCGACCAGCCTGGGCATTGGCACCCATCACCGATGTACTGCGCACTTCGGTCCAGTACATCCAGATCAGGGAGACCCAGACCACGCCGTACATCAGCATGAAGGCGCTGGAACGGATGCCGGTCAGGTCCATCAGCGCGCCGAACATGATCGGCAGCACGAAGCCGCCCATGCCGCCCGCCAACCCCACAATGCCGCTGATGGTGCCGATGTTGCCGCCGTAGTCGTCGCTGATGTACTTGAAGACACTGGCCTTGCCGAAGGCCCAGGCAATGCCCAAGATGAACATCAGTCCGGTGAACAAGTACACGTTCAGCCCCAGATGGAAGGTCTTGGGGCCATCCACGGTCGCGATGGTGAAATCGGTTTGCGGATAGCTCAGCAGGAACAGGCAGATCCAGCTGACCCACAGCACCCACCAAGTCACGCTGTGCGCGCCAAACTTGTCCGACAACACGCCGCCAAAAGCGCGCAGCACGCCGCCAGGCAGGGAGAAGCATGCGGCCAGCAAGGCGGCCACGCGGATGTCGAGGCCAAATTCGCCCACGTAGTACTGCACCATCCAGAGCGACATCGCCACATAGCCACCGAACACGATGCTGTAGTACTGGCAATATTTGATGACTTTGGGGTCCTTCAGTGCCTTGAGCTGGTCCATGAACTTGACATTGCTTGGCACCAGATGCGAAGGCTCGCTGTAGCTGAACAGCCAGAACAGCACCAGGGTGCCCAACATGATGGCTGCATAGACCTGCGGCACCATCGTCCAGCCAAAGGCCACCAGCAGCACCGGCGCCACGAACTTGTTGACTGCCGCACCCGAGTTGCCCGCGCCGTACACCCCCATGGCCATACCTTGGCGGCTCTTGGGGAACCAGCGCGCGACATAGGGTGTTCCCACCGAGAACGAACCGCCTGCCAGACCCACAAACAGCCCGATGGTCAGGAAGTGCCAGTACTGGGTGGCGTAGCTCATCAGCCAGATCGCGGGCACGGTACAGGCCATCAGGATGGCCATCACGATGCGGCCGCCGTACTTGTCTGTCCAGATGCCCAAGGGCACGCGAATCAGGGAGCCGGTCAGCACCGGCACGGCCGTCAGCAAACCAAACTGTGTGGAATTAAGGTTCAGCGCCTTCTTGATCGGGATCCCGATCACGCCAAACATCATCCAGACCATGAAGCAGACAGTGAACGCCAGCGTACTCACGATCAGGACCGACCAGGCCTTTTTTGAATTTTTCAGATCCGAAACCATGATTTTTTCTCCAGAAATCACATGGACTGACTTTCGGACTTTTGGCCGCGCTTGAACATCCACCAATGGAACGCCAGCGCTACGCCAAAAGAACGATGGGAGCAGTGACTCCCATCGCTCTGAAGAACTATCACCCCCCACTTTTGAGGAGTAGTTGATCTATATCAAATAACGCCTTGCCCGGTCGCGTAGACAGCCGCCTGCACCCGGGAGCTCAGGTTGAGCTTGCGCAGGATATGCTGGACATGGATCTTCACCGTGGTCTCGGCGATATCCAGCTCGCGCGCGATGACCTTGTTGGCCGCGCCACGGGCAATCAGGGTCAGGATTTCCCGCTCGCGCACCGACAACATTGCGAGCCCATCCACCCGTGCGGAATCTGTGCCCGGGTCGGCCCCCCCCCGCGATCCGGGTGACGCTGGCGCCGCAGCGCCGCCACGGAATGCTGCAACCAGCTTGGTGGTCATCTCGGGGCTGACCACGGAGACCCCCTGAAAGACCTTCATGATCGACTCACCAAGATCTTCCGAGTCGATGGTCTTGAGAAGATAGCCGTCAGCCCCGGCCTTCAGGGCGGCTGACAGGTCCTTCTCGTTCTCACTGACAGTCAGCATCAGTATCCGGACATCAGGCGCCACTTCTTTGAGTCCGGCAATCGCATCGACGCCCCGAACTCCGGGCATGTGGTTGTCCAGCAGGATCAGGTCCGGCTTATCACGGCCGACGCAGCGCATTGCATCGCCAGCGTCGGCCGCTTCATGCAGGACAACGAACCGGTCGTCCTGCGCGAGCAGGGCCACCAGTCCTCGGCGAAACAGGGAGTGGTCGTCAACCACCATCAATCGGATGGGCTTCATCAGCAGGGTCTCTCAGGCAACTGGGGGTGAAACTGGAAATGCTTCTGCGATGGATTGTGCAGAACGGGTACCGCCGATGGCGACAGGATGCGGCGGCAACGTGAGGTTCACAGTCGTGCCTTCGCCGTTTCCAGATGCAATGGTGACGTCTGCACCGATACGGGCCGCACGTTCCCGCATGATCTGGAGACCCACATGGGATTCACCCCTGACCTCATGCACATCGAATCCGGACCCGTCATCGCGCACCAGGAAACGCCAGCGCCGGCCCTTGTGCACCTCCAGCGCAATGTGACTGGCGCCGGCATGCTTGCGTGCATTGGACAGGGCTTCCTGCACCACATGCAATACCTGCACCTGCACATCGGGTGGCAAGGGAAGCCCCTCACCGTGAATATCGAGGCTGGTTGGCAAGCCGGTCTGGTGCTCGAACTTCTGCAGCGTTTCCTGTAACGCCTGCTCGATGTCGTCGGTATTGGTGCGCGTGCGGAAATGCACCAGCAGCTCGCGCACATCATTGATGCTTTCCCGCACGCCCGCATCCAGTTCATTCACGATGCTGCTGACTTTCTCCCCCTGCCCGCGCTGGGTCGCGGTTCGCAGCAGCTGTACCTGAATTTTCATGAACGCCAGCGACTGGGCGATCGAATCGTGCAGTTCACGTGCCAACAGTGCCCGCTCCTCACTGACCGCCGCTTCGCGTTCCAGCGCGGCAGCGCGCAACCCCTCCAGAGCGCTGGCCAGATGGCTGGCCAGGGCATCGAGCAATGCGACCTCCTCATCGCTGAGGGTCACCGGACTCCGGAAAAACAGATCCACCTCCCCCAACAGGCGCTGCTGCAGACGGATCGGCACACTGACCAGGCTCTCGTACCCGGCGCGGGCGCAATGACGGATGGGCTCAGCTGTATGGGAGATGATCGGAATGACCCTTGTACGGGCATCAGGAAGCAAGCTCCCGCATGCGCAGGCCCCTGCAATCAGGCTGCGCTCTTCCTCCACCATGTCCTGCGGAAAACAGTCGGAAGCCAGCATGAGGTAGCGCTGGTTCGCGTCATCAGACCAGCGCACGGCCACGGCATCGGCCTTCATCACGGTACGCACCTTCTGCGAAAAGCCCCGCGCCAATTCGTCAATGGTATTGGCTCCCGCAAGAAATGCACTGACCTCGTACAAAGCCTCCAGACGGGCGCGCTGCGCTTCAATGCGCTGCGTTTTGACCTGCACCTGGGCTTCCAGTCCACCGTAGAGCGACTGCAGCGTGGCAGCCATGCGGTTGAAGCCGCCAGCCACCTGACCAAACTCGTCCTGGGTGTCCACGGCGATCCGGGTGGAAAAATCTCCCACCTCGACCTGCCGCAAGCCCTGCCGCAAGTTGCCCAGCGGATTGATGACGTACATGTAACCCGTAAACAGCATCACCACAGCCCCACCAATGGCCAATGCCATCATCACGAACTGAAACAGGTTCAGGATGGCCGTCAGGCGGGACAACTGCTGCTCGATGGACAGCACCAGACCATCGATCGCCGTGACAAAGTCCTCGGCAGCAGCCACTGATTCGGGCGCCGTCAATACGGGCGTGGCCAGCCATTGCCCCCGCTGTTGTGCCCAGAGTTTTTCGACCTGCGTGAACTTCAGATTGACGTTGTCGTCCCAAGGCACAAAAAGAGGCCGAGACGGATCACCGGCGCGCAGCAACTTCAGGCTGTTGTCGAAAACGCCCACCAGCGATTGCAGTTCAGAAGACGCCAGATTTGTCTGCACGGCGCTGGCCAGCCGCCAGGTCTGCATGCGCATGCGCCCTGCCTCATTGACCGCCGCCGCGCCACCTTCGAGTTGCCAGGTCACCCATAGCGTCAGACCGATGGACGCCAGCGCCACCAGCAGCAGGCTGGCGCCAATGCGGATCAACTTGGTCGAAAGGGAAGCAGTTCGGAGCATGGGTCAAGCGTAACCGCTTGTGCGCCAGGCCGGCGCAGGGAGCGGTCGGCCCGCCCCGGCTAGCGAACAGGTGCGGAGGAACGGCTCTCGTAACCCGGCTCGGCGGCCTTGATCGTGACCCGGTTGTAGCGGACGTTTTCACCTGAGAGCGGGTTGTAATAGGCTTCCACGACACTGCCATCACGGTGCACGGCATAAAACTCGTAGCAGTTGCCGCGGGACACCTTCAGCTTGACGACCGTGAAATCCTTCTCACCAAAGATCTCCCGGATCTTTCCCTCCGGCAACCACCCGGAACGCGCCGCCTGTGTGCAAATGATTTTTTCTGCAGGCGCACTGGCCTGTGCCAGCCCCGCCGTCATGCACACAGCGACCAAGCCCCAGCTGCATGTCAAAGCACCACGTTTCATGACAAATACCTCCCACTGCATCCTCGCGGCGACGATCGCTGGACAGATGGACGCATGCTATTCCGCATAAATGAAGCGCGCCTTAACCGACGCCTGCGTTTCTCCACGATGATCCAGTCGTTTGGCCGGTACGCCATCGTGTACGTGTCATTGAAGCTTGTGACCACACGCTCTCTGGTGAAAGCGTCAGCTACAACCGGGTCACGATCAAGGCGGCTGAGCCGGGTTGCGAGAGCCGTTCCTCAGCCCCGTCCTGCGGTCGGGCTTTCGCGCAACAGCCGCCGGGCCAGCACGCTGGTTTCCTCACGCAGCAAGGCCAGCAGGGCGCTCTGGCGCGAGGCGATGCGGTTGCCCAGGCCCGAGATCGACAGCGCCACGGCAGGCGCTCCCGCGCGGTCGGGCACCGCCATCGCCATCGACATGATTTCCGGCATGTCCGCGGGACGTTTGAAGGCGTGGCCCTCGGCGCGGGCCAGGGCCACGGCGTCTTCCAGCACGGCCACCGGGTCGGCACCTGCATCGGCCAGCCGGCGTGTGTTCTCCGCCAGCAGCCGGCTGGCCTCGTCCGGGGGCAGCAGCGCCAGCAGGGCCAGGCTGCCGGCGCCGATGCCAGTGGGGCGGCGCTGGCCGGCGTCCAGCAGCAGGGCCTTGATCGGAAAACTGCCCTCGGCGCGGTCCAGGCACACGCAATCGGGCCCGCGCGGGGCAATCAGGAAGATGGTGTCGCCGCTGGCGGCGGCCAGCCGTTCCAGGGAGGGGCGGCACAACGCACGCAGGGAGCTGCCCGCATCGGCCAGCAGGCCCAGCTCGTAGATCAGCTCGCCCAGGTGGTAAGCCCGTGTTACCGGGTCCTGCCGCAGCAGGCGCTCCTCCACCAGGCGGCGCAGGATGCGGTAGGCCGTAGGGCGCTCCAGCTGCAGGTGCGCCGCGAGGTCGGCCAGGCTGCGCCCGCCCCGGTTGTCGCCGGCGACCTCACGCAGCAGCGCCGCTGCCCGGCCGATGGCCTGGGTGCCGCGCGCGGCGGCATGTACGGATTCAGGAGTAGATGATGAGTCCATATAGTGGAATATTAAAAGAGGATTTATCCCGTTAACCCTCTAATCTTCGCATGTTTGTTTTCATAAACGTCCACATAGTGGATAAATCATCGAGGAGACATGGATGAACGACTTTCCTTCCCGCCGCCGGGCCTGGGTGCGTGGTCTCGGGGCACTGGCCCTGGGCGGTCTGGCTCTGGCCGCACTGCCGGCTGCGGCCGACACCTGGCCGAGCAAGCCCATCCGCCTGATCGTGTCCTTCCCGCCGGGCAATACAGCCGACCTCGTCGCACGCGAGATCGGGCCGCTGCTGTCACAGCGCCTGGGCCAGCCAGTGGTGGTGGACAACCGCGCCGGTGCCGGCGGCATCATCGGCGTGGATGCGCTGGCCAAGGCGGCGCCCGACGGCTACACGCTGGGCGTGTCCTCGCTGTCGCCCATCACCATCCTGCCGGCAGTGCGCAAAAAGCTGCCCTACGATCCGGTCAAGCAGATCGTTCCCGTGACGCTGGCGGCCCGCGGCCCGCTCTTCCTCATGGTGCGCAAGGATTCGCCCATCAACTCCGTGGCCGATCTTGTGGCGCAATCCCGGGCCAACCCCGGCCGGCTGACCTACGGCTCGCTGGGCCCAGGTACCGTGAGCCAGATGACCACCGAGCTGTTCAAGGCCGCTTCGGGCGCCAACCTCGTCGAGGTCAACTACAAGGGCAGCGCCCAGGCCATGACCGACCTGATCGGCGGCCACATTCACGTCATGTTCGACGGCCCGGCCACCGCGGTGGGGCAGGTGGCGGCCGGCACGCTGAAATCGCTGGGCGTGACCACGCTCAAGCGCAGCGTGCTGCTGCCTGACGTGCCGACGCTGGAAGAAAGCGGCGTGCCGGGCCTCAAGGGCTTCGACACCTTCGGCTGGATCGGCGTGTTTGCGCCTGCGGGCGTCCCGCGCGAGATCGTCACGCGCGTGCAGGCGGAGCTGGCGCAGATCATCCAGCTGCCCCAGGTGGTGCAGCGCCTGCGCACGGCCGGGCTCGATGCGGCCGACCCCAACACCCCGGCGCAGTTCGGCAGCTTCATCCAGAACGATCTGGAGCGCTGGACCCGCCTGGCCACCGATCTGAAGATCGTGGTCAACGACTGAGGAGCCCCACACATGTCGGACTGGATTGGAAACGGCATCGAAGGCTGGGCCGAGCAGCTGCTGGCCACGCGCTTCGAGACCCTGCTGGTGCGCGAGCCTGCGCCGGGCGTGCTGCTCGTCACGCTCAACCGCCCTGACGCGTCCAACGCGTTCAACACCCGCTGCGGGCATGAGCTGTTCGCGGTGTTCCACCCGCTGGAGCTGGACCGCAACCGCTTCCGCGCGGTGATCCTCACCGGCGCGGGCGACAAGGCCTTCTGCGCCGGCGGCGACCTCAAGGAACGCAAGGGGCTCAGCGAGGACGAATGGGTGCTGCAGCACGAATTCTTCGAACGCACGTTCCGCCACGTGCTCAACTGCCCGGTGCCGGTGATCGCTGCCGTCAACGGTGCGGCCTACGGCGGCGGGCTGGAACTGGTGCTGCAGTGCGACTTCGCCTACGCGGCGCGCGGCGCGCGTTTTGCGCTGTCGGAAGTGACGCTGGGCATCATGCCCGGTGGCGGCGGCACGCAGACGCTGCCCCGTGTGGTGGGTGAGCGGCGTGCCAAGGAGTTGATCCTGGCAGCCAAACCCTTCACCGCCGAGCAGGCCCTGGCCTGGGGTGTCGTCAACGAGGTGTTCGAGCCCGACGCGCTGCTCGACGGCGCGCTGGCCATTGCCCGGCGCATCGCCGGCAACGCACCGCTGGCCGTACGCCAGGCCAAACATTCCATCCACCATGGGCTGCAGATGGACATCAACTCCGGGATGCTGTTCGAGATCGAGGCCTACCAGCGCATGGTCAAAAGCGAAGACCGCGTGGAGGGCGTGCGCGCCTTCAACGAAAAGCGCCAACCTGTGTTCAAGGGCCGCTGATGACCACCACCCCGCTTCTCTCCGACCGCGCCCAGCCGCTGCAGGGCCTTGTTGTCGTCGAGATCGGCCAGAACGTGGCCGCGCCCACCGCCGGCCATGTGCTGGCCGACCTGGGCGCCACCGTGATCAAGGTCGAAAAACCCGAGGGCGACGACGCCCGCCGCTGGGGCCCGCCCTTCTGGGAGGGCACGGCCGCCGTGTTCCAGGCGCTGAACCGCAACAAGCAGTCGGTGGTCGTCGACTTCCAGAACCCGGCCGACGTGGCGGCGCTCCAGGATTTCATCCTGGCGCGCGCCGACGTGGTCATCCAGAGCATGCGCCCCGGCCTGCTTGCGGAAAAGGGCCTGCGTGCCGCCGAATTGCTGGCCGCCAGGCCGCGCCTGGTCTGGTGCGACCTCGGCGCCTTCGGTGCCGGCGGCCCGCTGTCGGACCAGCCCGGCTACGACCCGCTGATGCAGGCCGCCGGCGGCCTCATGAGCGTGACCGGCGAGCCCGGCCGCCCGTCGGTGCGCACCGGGTATTCCGTGATCGACGCCGGCACCGGCATGTGGGCCGTCATCGCCATCCAGGCCGCGCTGCTGCGCCGCGAGCGCGAAGGTGTGGGTGGACAGGTGGACGTGTCGCTGTACGAGTCGGCCCTGGCCTGGATGACCGTGCCCTCGGCCCAGTACCTGGCCAGCGGCCAGCTGCCCGCCAAACAGGGCTCGGGCGCCGAGATGATCGTGCCCTACCGCGCCTATGCCACCGCCGACGGCGAACTGGTCGTGGCCGCAGGCAACAACAAACTGTTCAGCGCGCTGGCCGGCGCGCTCGGCCACCCGGAATGGACGGCCGACCCGCGCTTCTTGGACAACGCCAGCCGCGTCCGGCACCGCGAGGTCCTCGACGCGCTGATCCAGGCCGTGCTGGCCGGCCAGCCGCGCGCGCACTGGGAGGCCGTGCTCGGCGCCGCCGGCGTGCCCGTGGCCCCGGTGCAGACCGTCGCCCAGGCCATCGACCACCCGCAAACGCAGGCCCTGGGCATGCTGCAGCCGGTGGCCGGCACCTCGCTGCGGCTCATGGCGTCCCCGGTGCGCTTCGACCTTGCCCGGCCACCCGTGCGCCAGCCCGCGCCCGCCCTCGGGGCCGATTCGGCCCTGCTCGATGCCTTCCGTCCCGCCACTGCGGCGGCCTGAGCCCCCCAGACTACCGCCCAACGAATTCATTTCAGCCATGACCACTGCCACCGACACCGACCTGAACCTCTCCGTGCCCCTGGGCACCGACTACCCCGAAATCCGCGAAAGCATCCGCCGCATCTGCGCCGACTTCCCCGGCGAATACTGGCGCGACCTTGATGCGCGCAGTGCCTACCCTGAAACCTTCGTGAAGGCGCTGACCGAAGCCGGCTACCTCTCGGTGCTGATCCCCGAGGCCTACGGCGGCGCCGGCCTGCCGCTGCGCGCGGCCTCCGTCATCCTGGAGGAGATCCACGCCGCCGGCTGCAGCGCGGGCGCCTGCCACGCGCAGATGTACACCATGGGCACGCTGCTGCGCCACGGCAGCGAAGAGCAGAAACGCCGCTTCCTGCCCGAGATCGCGGCCGGGCGGCTGCGCCTGCAGGCCTTCGGCATCACCGAGCCGACGACCGGCTCCGACACGACCCAGCTCAAGACCCGCGCCGAGTTGTCGGCCGACGGCCGCCACTACATCGTCAACGGCCAGAAGGTCTGGACCTCGCGCGCGCTGTATTCCGACCTCATGATGCTGCTGGTGCGCACCACGCCTGCCGACCAGGTGGCGCGCAAGACCGAAGGCCTGTCGGTGCTGCTCGTGGACATGCGCGAGGCCCGTGGCAACGGCCTGGAGATCCGGCCGATCAAGGCCATGGTCAACCACAACACCACCGAAATCTTCATCGACAACCTGCAGGTGCCGGTCGAAAACCGCATCGGCCTCGAAGGCAAGGGCTTCAAGTACATCCTGGACGGCATGAACGCCGAGCGCATCATCGCGGCCTCCGAGGCCATCGGTGACACGCGCTGGTTCATCCAGAAGGCGGCGAACTACGCCCGGGAGCGTGTGGTGTTCGGCCGGCCCATCGGGCAGAACCAGGGCATCCAGTTTCCGATCGCCCGCGCCTACACCGAGCTGGTGCAGGCAGAGATGATGGTGCGCAAGGCCACGGCCTTGTTCGCCGCCGGCCAGCCCTGCGGCGAGGACGCCAACATCGCCAAGCTCGCGGCCTCCGAGGCCGCCTGGCACGCCGCCGAGGCCTGCCTGCAGACGCATGGCGGCTTTGGTTTCGCCACCGAATACGACGTGGAGCGCAAGTGGCGCGAGGTGCGGGTGATGCAGGTCGCACCGGTCTCGACCAACCTCATCCTCGCCCACGTCGCCGAACACGTGCTGGGCCTGCCGCGGTCCTACTGAGCACAGGCAGCACCCGGATTTTCATGCACGACGCAGGCACCCCCATGGCAGACATCGCACTCACCCGGGGCCTGGCGGCCTTCGTCGCCGCGCCCCCTTTCGACACCGCGCCAGACGACGTGAGCCCCGTCATCCGCAACGGCTTCACCGACACGCTGGCCGCGCTGCTGGGCGGGCGCGCCGAGCCCGTCACGCAGGCGGCGCTGCACACGGTGCGCCACCGCCGCCTGGACGATGGCGCCACGGAATACGTCACCGGCCTGCACCTGGACCCGGCCGCAGCGGCCTTCGTCAACGGCGTGGCCGCGCACGCGCTGGACTATGACGACATGGCACTCAACGGCCATCCCAGCGTGGTGCTGGTGCCGGCCCTGCTGGCCGCCGGCGAACCTGCCGGAGCGAGCGACGCCGCGCTGCTGCGCGCCTACCTCGTGGGCTACGAGGTCTGGGCCGAACTCAACGCGCGGGAGCCCGACCGCCTGCACGGCAAGGGCTGGCACCCCACCTGCGTGATCGGCACCGTGGCGGCGGCGGCTGCAGTGGCCCACCTGCGCGGCCTGGACGCGGCGTCGGCCGGACACGCGCTGGGCATCGCGGCCAGCCTGGCCGGCGGGCTGATGGGCAATTTCGGCTCCATGACCAAGCCGCTGCACGCGGGCTGGGCCGCCGCCCACGGCATTGAGGCGGTGCAGCTGGCCGAAGCCGGCGTCACGGCCTCGGCCGACATCCTGGAAAGTCCGACGGGTTTTCTGGCCGCGTTCTCGCCGGCCGGCCGGGCCGACCGCGGGCCGCTGGTGCCCGGCGGGACGCTGCAGATCCGTTCCAACGGCCTGTCGGTCAAGAAGTACCCGGTCTGCTACGCCAGCCACCGGGTCATCGACGGTGTGATCGACCTGCGCCGCCAGCACGGCCTGCGTGCGGCCGACATCGCCGGCATCACGGCCACGATCTCCGACGTCAATGCCCGCGTGCTGCACAGCCATGCGCCGCAGGACGCGCTGCAGGCCAAGTTCAGCCTTGAATTCGCCTGCGCCATGGCGCTGCTGGAGGGCGCTGTCGGCCTGCCCGAGGTGACTGACGCCCAGGTGCATCGCGCCGATCTGCAGACGCTGATGACGCGCGTGACGGTGGCCACCGTTCCGCCAGGCTGCCCGGTGGAGCCGAGCTTCGCCCTCAATGACCAGGTCGTGATCACACTGCACGACGGCACCCGCTTCGACAGCGGCCCCATCCGCTTTGCCCGGGGCCATGCCCTCCTGCCCCTGTCCGGCGCGGACCTCGCGTCCAAGTTCATGGGCTGCGTGGCGCCGCCAGAACACCAGGCCGCAGGCGCGTTGTTGAAGGCGCTGCAGGCGATGGGTACTCACTCAGGGAGCGGACTGCGCGACGCATTACGCGCCTTCGCAGCTGCTGGCTGAGTGCGGTACAGCAAGATGGTCTTCCATTGCTGATGCTGGTGCTGTCGCGCCCGGTTGCATCCGGTGGTGGCGCGTCACAACCGGACGCAACCGGCGCCCCAGTTCCACAAATTCGCCCCAGCCTGCAACTACTCCACGGTCACGCTCTTGGCCAGGTTGCGTGGCTTGTCGACATCGGTGCCGCGCGCGCAGGCCGTGTGATACGCCAGCAATTGCAGCGGCACCACATGCAGCAGCGGGCTTAAAGGCCCGTAGTGCTCGGGCATGCGGATGACGTGGATGCCCTCGCTGCTTTCGATGCGGGTGTCGGCGTCGGCCAGCACGTAGAGCACGCCGCCGCGCGCGCGCACTTCCTGCATGTTGCTCTTGAGCTTTTCCAGCAGCGCATCGTTGGGCGCCACGGTGACCACCGGCATGGCGCTGGTGACCAGCGCCAGCGGGCCGTGCTTGAGTTCACCGGCAGGGTAGGCCTCGGCGTGGATGTAGGTGACTTCCTTGAGCTTGAGCGAGCCCTCCAGCGCGATCGGGTAGTGCAGGCCGCGCCCCAGGAACAGCGCGTTTTCCATTTTCGCGAAGTCTTCGGCCC
>ERZ1034361.1263-NODE-1263-length-13865-cov-4.324775_pt1 | contig 13865 bp, 10 predicted proteins | sample MGYA00520617_ERZ1034361 | MGnify/ENA primary metagenome ERZ1034361 (study PRJEB33736, sample SAMEA104284507) | Azolla filiculoides | biome: Urban; feature: Water surface; material: Ditch water | place: Netherlands | collected 2015-10-28 | depth 0-0.1 m ... | reverse complement strand
GACTCTAAAGTAGATGTCACTATCAACCTGGTAAGTACTCTCTGTACTGATCAGATTAGAAATTGAATCTGTAATCACACCCATCGCTTCAACAACACCGATATAGCTATCCGGAGGAATGACGTGGAGATCGGTCATATCTCCCCTGAAGAGATCTATTTGGGATTGAGCTAACTCTCTCCAATCCTGACCATCGCGATTGGCTCGTTCGAGTAACGGATCATCTATATCTGTAATGTTTCGACAATATAAAACATCGTAACCCAAAAAAGAAAGCATTCAAGTCAATCAAGCCGTTAAAGTAAAAGGAACTGCCAAAGCCTTTGCAGGAAGCAACATTTCGGATGCCAAAGTAACTTACACCGTTACGAGATTTGTGAATTATTACCGAAATTTCTACGGCAATGAAGAAAGCGAAGTGATGGTTACAGGCGAAACCAAAACCGATGCTTCGGGAAAATTTAGTATAGACTTTATTGCAAAACCCACTGAAAATGCCAACAAAGAGCAATTGCCTGTTTTTAATTATCGAATTAAAACCTCAGTAACAGACCTTAATGGTGAAACACATTCGGCAGAAACTACTGTAAAAGTAGGTTATCACGATTTGATTCTGAATGCAACTATTCCGAGTAAAATTTAAACCAAAAACGACAATGAAATTACACTAAAAAGCACCAATCTTAACGGAGAATTTTTGGCTACCAAAGGCGAAATAAAATTGTATTATGTTAGTCCTTTTTCGAATAAATTCAAAAATAGAGTTTTTCCATTACCAGAAATAGAATCGATTTCTAAATCCGATTTTGAGCGATTATTCCCTTTTGAAAACAACGAGAATCCCATTGCTAGCAATCATTTAGGAACTTTAGTTTTTTCTAAAAAAATCGACACTTCAACGGATAAAAAATTGATTTTAGATTTTATTTCCAATTACAAATCAGGGGATTATAAAATCGTGTTTTCTGCAAAAGACAGCTTTGAAAATCCGATTGAAACTATTGCCGATTTTAAGCTAACTCAAAGCAAAGATCTTCTAAATACTAGTCAACTATTTACTATTGAACAAGTCAATGAAGATGCCAAAAAAGATGGTTTTGCAGTACTAAAAATAAGCAGTACTATTCCTGAACTTTACATCACAATCACTGGAAATTATAAAACCGACGTTTTTTATGAAGAAAACATTCAATTAAAAAACAACCAAGCTGTTGTGAAAATTCCGTTGCAAAATGAATTTCAAAAAAGTATTAGAATAGGTTTTCAAAGCATTTTTGAAAATCAGAATTTTGAAGAAGAATTAGAAGTCGTTCTCAAAAAAGAAGAACACAAATTAGACTTTAGTGTAGAAAGTTTTAGAAACAAAATACAACCCGGCAGTAGCGAAACCTGGTCATTTCAGTTAAACGCTTCAAACACAAAAAAAGAAGCAGAAGTTTTAGCCTCGATGTATGACAGTTCTTTAGATCAATTTACAAGACGAGACTGGAATAGTTTACGATTCTACGAAAATGACGACAATAGCGTTGACTTCAAATCAAATTTAGGGTTTGATAAAACATACAGCTCAATTCGGAATTTGAATTCCTTTGCAAACAAAATAGAATATAGTGACGAGAGTACAAAGTTGCTTTGGTTTGGTTTTAATTTTATTAATTACAACTCCACCGATTTACAAAATCAGTACAAAAAATCATTAACCAAAAAAGCCAAAAAGCCACTAAACACCAATTTAATTTCAGGTTTTGTTACGGATAGTTACAAACTTCATATTCCTGGAGTAAATGTAACTGTAGATGGAACTCAACGTGGTACATCTACTGATTTTGATGGTTATTATGAAATAGAAGCGGCTGTTGGAGAAGAATTAACCTTTGCATTTATTGGATTTGAATCTAAAAAAATATCCATAAAAACGAAAGTGATTGATGTACAATTAAAAGAAACTACTGATAATTTACAAGAAGTAGTCGTCATAGGTTACGGAACACAGAAAAAATCTTCTTTAACTGGAGCAGTTATGAAAGTCAAAAATATTGGATCCGAAAAAATAACAATAGATGATGTTTTACAAGGCAAAATTTCTGGGGTTAGCATAACTACTAACGGCAAACCCGGAAGTAGTTCAAATATTTTAATTAGAGGAGTTAATTCTGTATCTGGAAGCTTACCTCTCTATGTTGTTGATGGAATGTTAATTTCAGAAGAACAATTCAAATTAATTTCACCAACCGATATTATTTCAATAGATGTTCTAAAAGATTCAAAAGCAACCGCTTTATATGGAGAAAAAGCCAAAAACGGCGTTGTCATTATCACGACAAAAAAATCCCTAGAAGCCTTAACCCAAGTAAAAGCCAGAAAAAATCTATCTGAAACGGCTTTCTTTTATCCTAATTTAAAAACAGATGCGAAAGGGAAACTGAGTTTTAGTTTTACTTCGCCTGAAGCTTTGACGGCTTGGAAACTTCGTTTGATGGCACACAATAAAGATGCCGTTACCGGTTATTTAGAAAAAAGCGTCATTACCCAAAAAGAGCTAATGTTGACACCCAATTTTCCACGTTTTTTCAGGGAAAAAGATTCGATTGTTATCACAGCAAAAGTGGCCAATATTACCAAGGATGCCAAAACTGGAATCGCTGTTTTGCAACTTTTCGACGCGACTACAATGCAAGCCATTGATGCCAAAATGGCAAATACCAATACCATCAAGAACTTCAATATCACTGCTTACGGCAACACCATCGTGAGTTGGAAGATCTACATTCCCGAAGGATTGCAAGGCGTTCAATACAAAATTTTGGCAAAAGCCGGCAACTTTTCGGATGGAGAAGAAAACATACTTCCCGTTTTGACAAACAATATGCTCGTTACCGAAAGCATTCCTATTTGGGTTCGCGAAAATTCCAAGAAAGAATACACCTTCGAGAACTTGAAAAACAATAGTTCTACCACTTTGCGAAACCATCAATTTACATTAGAATACACCTCGAATCCGTCTTGGATTGCGATTCAATCTCTGCCCTATTTGATGGAATACGAACACGAATGTGCCGAGCAAACTTTTGCGCGGTTTTATGCCAATGCTTTGGCTTCGGAAATTATTTCGAGCAATCCGAAAATTGCCAGTTTATTCGAAACTTGGAGAAAAAACGGAAAGTTAAATTCGAAACTCGAAGAAAATGAAGAACTTAAATCGATGATTTTGGCCGAAACACCTTGGCTGAATGATGCCCAAAACGATGACGAGAAAAAGAAAAATTTGGCTTTGTTATTCGATTTGGAAAAAATGAAAACTTCGCAAGAAGCCACTTTCGACAAATTGAAACAAAAGCAAAAAGCCTCTGGAGGTTTTGCTTGGTTTGACGGAAGTGAAGAAAGCGAATACATTACCCGACACATTTTGGCCGGTTTGGGACATCTTTCGAAATTAAGCAAGAACGAAAATAACGCTGATAAAATCAAACAAATAGCTGGAACTGGAATTCCATTTTTGGATCAAAAATTTTTAGAAAACGACAAACATAATAATCCAAAAGCAAGTCAAAAATTGATTTGGATCAATCCGTATTCTGATTTGCATTATTTATATACTCGAAGTTTCTATTTGGATAATTATCCGCTTTCGGATACTTTAAAAAAGCACACTAAACGCTATTTGGAAACCGCCAAAAAAGATTGGCTGACCTATTCTTTATATGAAAAAGGATTGGCTGCTTTGACTTTAAATCGCTTTGGCGAAGCAGAAACTGCCAAAAAAATCATCGAAAGCCTGAAAGAAACTGCTTCGAACAACGAAGATTGGGGAATGTATTGGATTGCCAACAAAGCAGGCTGGTATTGGTATCAAGCACCAATCGAAACCCAAGCACTTTTGATTGAAGCATTTGCCGAAGTTACGAACGACACCAAATCGGTGGATGCAATGAAGGTTTGGCTATTGAAAAATAAACAAACCAAAAACTGGCCCACCACAAAATCCACCACCGAAGCCGTTTACGCTTTGTTGATGCAAGGAACGGATTGGCTAAGTGTCAAAGACAACACCATTATCAAAATTGGTGAACAGAAAATATTGACCAGAAAACTATCCGAAAACGAAAAAGAAGCCGAAACCGGTTATGTAAAAATCAATTGGAAAGCGGGCGAAATCAAAAAAGATATGGCAACGATTGCTATCGAAAACAAATCGAAAGTTCCGGGATTCGGAGGTGTGTATTGGCAATATTTCGAGGATTTGGATAAAATCAAAACCAATTCGGGAGCTTCATTATCTGTTTCTAAAGAATTGTATTTGAAGAAAAACACCGACAAAGGCGAAAAACTGGAACGAATCACTTCAAATAATACACTTCAATTGGGCGATTTAGTGACTGTTCGATTAGTCATTTCCGCCAAAGAAAATATGGAATTCGTTCACTTAAAAGATATGCGCGCTTCCTGTTTTGAACCCGTAGATGTTCTTTCAGCATACCAATACAAAGGCGGATTAGGATTTTACAAAAGCACCAAAGATGCTGCGACTCATTTCTTTTTTGACTCCATCAACAAAGGAACTTATGTTCTGGAATACGACATTCGAATAAACAATCTGGGGAATTTTTCTAACGGAATAACGACTATAGAAAGTATGTATGCTCCAGAATTCACCAGTCATACCAAGGGTATTCGGGTGAATGTGAAAAAGTAAAACCTTCATTCCATAAACAAATCCATCTCGTTAAATTTTAATGCGATGGATTTTTTATTTGCAATAATCATAACACTAAATCAACATTCACATAACACTACGCCCCTACTTTCGTAAAAACTTTTTATGAAAAGGAAGAGAAAAATACCTTTAGTAGTCATTAGCGATGTTCACCTTGGAACGTATGGCTGTCACGCCAAAGAATTACTGCAATACTTGAAATCCATCAATCCACAAACGCTGGTCTTAAACGGCGATATTATTGATATGTGGAACTTTACCAAACGCTATTTTCCAGCAAGTCATATGGAAGTTTTGCGTTACATCATCAAAATGTCGAACACAGGAACTCGTGTGGTTTATATTACTGGAAATCACGATGAAGCCTTACGAAAATACTCCGATTTTATTTTAGGAAATTTGGAATTGGTTGATAAACTCATCTTGGATTTAGACGGAAAGAAAACCTGGATTTTCCACGGTGATGTATTCGATTCTTCGACTAAAGGCTATGCTAAAATATTAGCCAAATTAGGCGGAAAAGGCTACGATTTATTGATTTTAATCAACAGTTTTATCAATTGGATTTTGGTCTCCTTGGGAAGAGAAAAGAGAAGTTTTTCCAAAACCATCAAAAATAGCGTAAAAAAAGCCGTTGCCTTTGTTTCGAATTTTGAAACTACTGCCGCCGAAATTGCCATCGAAAAAAAATACAGCTATGTCGTTTGTGGCCACATTCATATGCCACAAAAAAAAGTGGTAAAAAACCAGCACGGAGAAGTTTTGTATCTCAACAGTGGTGATTGGATCGAAAACCTGACCGCATTGGAATACAAGAAAGAAAAATGGAAAATTTATCAGTATAAAAAATCCGATTTCTCGCAATTGGAACCTAAAGAAGAAGTAGTTTATAATGACATTGTTTCCAAAATTTTATCTTAAATAATATGAAAATATTTTACGCCATTCAAGCCACAGGTAACGGACATATTAGCAGAGCGACTCAATTGTATCCTTATTTACAAAAATTTGGAGAGGTAGATTTCTTTTTGAGCGGCAATAATGCTAGTTTGGATATCAACTTACCCATCAAATTCCGAAGTGCGGGTTGTAGCTTGCATTACAGCAAGTGCGGCGGCTTGAATTATTGGGATATTGTAAAAAACATTCGCCCACACCAAATCTACAAAGATGCTACTGCCTTGCCTTTGAAAAATTATGATGTAGTCATCAACGATTTCGATTCGGTTACTTCTTTGGCGTGCAAAATGCAGAAAATAAATTCGGTTCAGTTTGGTCATCAAGCCAGTTTTGTTTCAGAACATACTCCAAGACCTGAAAAACGTAGCCTTATGGGCGAAATGATTCTCAAGCATTATGCGCCTTCTCCCAAACATATTGGTTTGCATTTCGAAAATTATGATTCCTTTATTCATCCGCCTGTTATCAAAGATGAAATCACACAAGCCGAACCCAAAGATTTAAAACACATCACGGTTTATTTGCCTTCGTTTCAAAAAGATTGTTTGGAAAAAGCGTTTCATAAACTCTCGGATGTTGAATTTCATTGGTTTTTGAATGATGTTCCAAACAAACATAAAGTGGGAAACATTACTTATTTCCCTGTCAATCAAAAGTTGTTTAACGAGAGTTTAATTAATTGTCACGGCATTATTACTGGTGGCGGATTTGAAACTCCTGCCGAAGCTTTATACCTTCGAAAAAAAGTATTGAGCATTCCTATTCGAGATCATTATGAACAAGAATGTAATGCGGCTGCCTTAAAGAAAATGGGCGTTCCTGTGGTGTATGAAGTGAGTAATGATTTTGATTTGATCATAGAAACTTGGCTCAACTCACCTATAATTTATCCGAAAATGCAGGCTAACAACATTAATGAAACCTTGCAGTTTTTGTTTGACACTTATCAGGATTAGAGGGGTGTTTGGAGAAAAATACTCATAAATACTCTTTCCTGAGTGGAAGATAAAAAACTCAAAAGCGATTAAATTCCCTCTAAAAAACTTATTTCATATTAATATAACTTCCAAAAAAAATGCCCTCAAATAGCAGTTCGCTTTTTGAGGGCAGTTTAAAATAGTATGTGGTTTTAACTTTATTTCGAGTTTTCGCCTGCAATGGTCATTTCGTCAACGATGTGTTTTGCACCTGCATATTTGTCTATCAGCCAAAGCACATACCGAATGTCAACACTGATGGTTCTTTGCAATTTTTTGTCAAAAATAACATCTCCAGCCATAGCTTCAATGTTTCCATCAAAGGCAATTCCTATCAATTCCCCTTTTCCATTGAGTACTGGAGAACCTGAATTTCCTCCTGTTATGTCATTATCGCTCAAGAAATTTATTGGCATATATCCATTTTTATCAGCATATTTCCCAAAATCTTTTGCCTTATTTAATTCTAATAATCGAGCTGGCAAATCAAATTCTTCATCTCCTGCTTTATACTTTTTGACCAATCCTGTCATAGTTGTATAATTATTAACCTTGGCATCGTTACGTGGGTCTTTAGGCAAAGCATTTACTTTTCCGTATGACAATCTCAATGTAGAATTGGCATCAGGATATTGAATAGAATTTATTTTAGATTCTCGCAAACCTTCTACCAAGTTGCGGTAGGCTTTCTCAAAATTATCATCCATTTGCTGCTGATCTCCTGATTTTGCTCTTACTTTTGTAAGCAAATCATTGGAGAGTACATAAAGTGGATCAGCACTAATTGCCTCTGGCTTTGGGTTATTCAAAAAAGCCAAAACAGTTTCTTTGGAGGCAAAAATACTTTTGAAAACTGCCTCATTAACCACTGTGGCAAAATCGCCTTTATTGTCTTCTTTCAATTTTGATATCATTGGCGAAAGTCCGAATTCAGCCCCTTTCGAAGTGTATAAATTCAGTTGAGCTATCAAAACATCTTTCTCTAATGGAGCATAAAACTTTCCGTAAATCGACTCAATCAAAGCGTTAATTTTCGGAAGTACCTCAGCTCTTTTGGCTTCATTTTCATTAAAATAATACAGTAATGAGTTTCCTAAATTAGCTGGAGCAGAGCCATAAGTAGCTGTTCGCATCAATTGCGAAAGGTAATTATCGTGACGTGCTTTCAAATTAGTTTTGGCATAATAGTCATTTATTGTCGCCACCACTTGACCATATTTAGCTTTATTCTCCGATTTATTGGCCCACACATTAAATTTAGATTCCTCTTGATTTTTAGTCTCAACCGTTCCTGATTTAGTTAAAGCATCAATCATTCCTTGACGATTTTTCCAATAATTGGCAGTCGAAGCATATTTTGAGGCATATTGCAAACTTACTGTTTCGTCCTTATCCATATAAACTTTCATCCTGTCCATTCCCATTTTTGCACCGTCAACCCAAGCAGGATATGCAAAATTCACATTTTGATTAATTCCATTGGCTGGCATCCAACGATTAGTTCTGCCTGGATAACCCAAAATCATTGCGAAATCATTTTCTTCAACACCTTTCAAACTTATTGGCAAATAATGTTTGGGTTTCAAAGGCAAATTGTCTTTTGAATATTCGGCTGGATTTCCGTTTTTATCGGCATACACTCTAAACATCGAAAAATCGCCTGTATGACGTGGCCATTCCCAATTGTCAGTGTCGCCACCAAACTTTCCGATGCTTTCTGGAGGTGTTCCCACTAATCGCACATCTTTATAATCTTGGTAAACAAAATAATAATATTCATTCCCTTGAAAGAAAGGACGAACCGAAACCGTGTATTTTCCACCTTCGCTGTTTTCTTTTTCAATCAGCGCCATCTCTTGTTGGATTACTTTATTTCGATCTGTTTCAGACATTTTATCATTGACTTTTGACAAAATTCTTTTCGAAACATCATCCATTCGAACGAAAAAACGAACGTATAAGGACTTGGGTTTCATTTCTGCACTTTTGTCTTTTGCCCAAAAACCGTCTTTCAAATAGTTTTGTTCGGCAGTAGAAAGTTCTGCAATTGCACTATATCCGCAATGATGATTGGTCAAAACCAAACCTTCTTTCGAAACGATTTCGGCAGTACATCCGCCATTAAATTGTACTATAGCGTCTTTCAAACTACTGTGGTTAATGCTGTAAATTTCTTCGGATGTCAATTGCAATCCCATTTTTTCCATATCACGGTGATTCAAACGTTCGATAAACATTAAAAACCACATTCCTTCATCGGCTTTAACTGAATTTGGTAACAGCAATATTCCAGCGATTAAGGCAAAAATAAATTTTTTCATTTTTTAATTTATAAAGGGTTACTTGAAAACTGGCTGAACCTATAAAAAAATGTTTTTTTTATTCAAAACCAGAATATTCACTAAAAATAGTATCGCAAAAGTAATGATGTTTAAGGATTTGATAAAATATTTGAAGAGATAATATCAAAATATTTAAGCTAAAAAAAGAATTTTAAAATAAAAAAGGTGCTCTATTGCTAGAACACCTTTTTATATAAAATCCTTAAACCTTTAATCATTCAACATTTTCCAAAGCTTGTCTTTCAAATCTTGCAAACCTTGCTGAGCAACTGAGGAAATAAACATATACGGAATGTCTTTAAACTCTTTGTCCAATTGTATTTTCAATTCGTCTTTAAGTTCGTCGTCGAGCATATCACATTTTGAAATCACCAACAAACGCTCTTTGTCCAACATTTCGGGATTGTATTTGGTCAATTCGTTGACCAAAATATCGTATTCTGCTTTAATATCAGGTGTATCAACAGGTACTAAAAACAATAAGGTAGAATTTCTTTCGATATGACGTAAGAAATAATGTCCCAATCCCTTTCCTTCGGCTGCACCTTCAATAATTCCAGGTATATCGGCGATTACAAACGATTGAAAATCTCTGTAAGCTACAATCCCCAAATTGGGTTTTAAAGTGGTAAACGGATAATCGGCAATTTTGGGTTTTGCTGAAGTCAAAACCGACAATAAAGTCGATTTCCCTGCATTTGGAAAACCTACCAAGCCCACATCGGCCAAAACTTTAAGTTCCAAAATCACATCCATTTCTAAGCCTGGTAAACCGGGCTGAGCATATCTTGGAGTTTGATTAGTAGAACTACGAAAATGCCAGTTTCCTAAACCTCCTTTTCCTCCTTGACACAGAATCTTTTTCTCACCGTCTTCGGTAATTTCGAATAATGTTTCTCCGGTTTCTTTGTCTTTTACAACAGTTCCTAATGGCACTTCGATGAATTTATCTTCTCCATCGGCACCAGTACTTCTGTCTCCACCACCATCTCCACCATGACCTGCCTTGACGTGACGGGCAAATTTCAAATGAAATAAGGTCCACAGTCCTTTGTTTCCAACCAAATAAACGTGTCCACCACGACCGCCATCACCACCATCTGGACCTCCATACTGGATAAACTTTTCTCTATGCAAATGTGTAGATCCTTTTCCGCCTTTACCGGAAGAAACAAATATTTTTACGTAATCTACGAAGTTCCCCTCTGTCATTTTTTTTTAGTTTTCAGTGGTCAGTGGACAGTATCTTAGTGTCAGCTTGTTTACTGAATACTAAAAACTGAATACTGAACACTATTATTTTATGGCTTTTACCATCACTTTATCAATCTTCACCCCATCCATATCTAGGACTTCTAATTCAAATTTTTGCCAAACTAATTTTTCTCCTTCTTTTGGTATATGAGAAAGTTCAGTCATTATTAATCCGCTTACAGTAGTTACTTCATAATCACTAATTAAATCGTCTAATTCGAAATAAGTCAAGAAATCGTGTAAGGAATAATGTCCATCAACTAACCAACTTCCATCTTCTCTTTCGATTAACTGAAAATCGTCTTTATAAAAATCGGATGCATCTCCTACTAAAGCTTCCAAAATATCATTCAAAGTGATAATTCCTTGAAAAAAACCATATTCATCCGAAACAAAAGCATAGTGAACGCCCGAGTCTTTGAATTGCTCTAATGCCTTGTATGCCGTGGTATATTCCATCATAAAAGGCGCTTCGGTCATAATGTCGCCCAAATTAAAATCGGCTTTGTCAATAGTTGCAAATATATTTTTCAAATTGACAACGCCCAGAATATCATCATGATTTTCGCCAAAAACGGGGTAAATACTATGCAATTCTTTAAGCATAAATTCCTTAACCTGTTCTTTGTTTGCATGCAACGGCAGAATAACCACTGATTTTCTGTGGGTCATCAATGAATTTATCTTGCGATCACCAATATGAAAAACACGTTCCACAATGTCTTGTTCAATTTCTTGAACTTCGCCGCCTTCTGTTCCTTCTTTGATAATTGCTTTAATTTCTTCTTCAGTAACTTTGCCATCAGCAGTAGGTTTTATATGCAAAACATTTAATAAAAACTCGGTCGAATGGGTTAACAACCATATAAATGGAGCGGTTACAATCGAAATTACTTTCATTGGTAGAGCTACTGCTTTTGCAATAGCTTCTGGATGATTTAATCCAATTCTTTTGGGCAATAATTCACCTAAAACCAAAGAGAAAAAAGTTAAAACGACCACTACAATTCCAACTCCAAGTGTAGCTGCAAAGGGTTTCAAAACTTCAAAACCACCAACAAAAGCTTGAACATCATGCGTAATTTTATCTCCTGAATAAATACCCGTAAGAATCCCTATTAGCGTGATTCCTATTTGAACTGTGGATAAAAATTTATTGGGAGAATTGGCTAAATCTAATGCAACTTGGGCATTTTTATTTCCTTTTTTTGCAGCCGTTTCTAGTCGATTTTTTCGCGCCGAAATCAATGCGATTTCCGACATCGAGAAAACGCCGTTGAGGATGATTAAAAAAAGAATTATTAGAATTTCCATTGGTTTGTTTATTGTTTGTTGTTTATGTTTTGCTGATACATTGGATACTACCAACTATAAACTATAAACTATAAACTTTTTATAAATTATCGATCACTTTACTTAATCGCTCCGTAATATCAGTAATAGAACCTATTCCATCTACAGCATAAAATTTATTTTGCTTAGTGTAATAGTCCATCAAAGGAGCTGTTTTTTCGTTGTATTCTTGGTAACGATTTCTAATTTTTTCTTCATCTTGATCGTCAGGTCTTCCGCTGGTTTTGCCTCTTTCTAGCAAGCGAGCTACTAAAATTTCGTCGTTGGCTTCTAATGCAACTGTTGCGGTAATTTTGTCATTTTTGGTAGCCAAAAAAGCATCTAAAGCTTCGGCTTGAGCAATTGTTCTTGGAAAACCATCGAATAAAAACCCTGCTGCATCTTGATTTTTTTCTACTTCGCTTTGCAACATTTTGATGGTTACTTCATCTGGAACTAAATCGCCTTTGTCCATATAAGTTCTGGCTAATTTACCCAATTCGGTTTCATTTTTGATGTTAAATCTAAAAATATCACCTGTTGAAAGATGTACTAAATTGTATTTTCCTTTTAAAAACTCGGCCTGAGTTCCTTTTCCTGCTCCTGGTTTCCCAAATAAAACTATGTTAATCATTTTAAAATTCTAAATTGTGAGTTATGTTATTATTTTATTTCTAAATTATTCCTTCAATTGATATACTTCTGGTAAATTTCTGCCTAAACCATCGTAGTCTAAACCGAATCCAACTATAAATTTATTAGGTATTCTGATACCAACATAATCAATTTTAATATCATTTTTTAAAGCTTCGGGCTTGAAGAAAAGAGTTGCAACTTTGAAATGTTTTACATTTTGCTTTTTGAACAAGTCTTTTAGAGCTACCAAGGTATTGCCAGTATCAACAATATCTTCTATAATAACTACGCTTCTTCCAGACAAATCGCGGTCTAAACCTATTAATTGCTTTACTTCATTTGTTGATGTCATTCCTTCATAAGATGCCATTTTAATGAAACTTACTTCGCAAGGTGATTTATAATGTTTCATAAAATCAGAAACCACCATAAAAGCACCGTTCAAAACGCCTACAAAAACTGGAACTTCGTCGGCAAAATCATCCTCAACTAAAGCAGCAATTTTTGCTATAGCGAAATCTATTTCCTGAGCAGAAATAAATGGAACAAATTGTTTATCGTGTAGTTGTATCACTTTTTTCGTTTTAAAAATAATTTGCAAATATAGGGATTTCGAAATTGAGAATTGACAATTGAGTTCTACTTTTCAATCAAAATAAAAAAACCAAATAAATCATTCTACTTTCTAGAAAGTCGTTGGAAAGTAAATCTTGAAGAAAATAAAATAGCATTTTCCTATTCGGTCATTATAAAGTATCTTTGCCACATCAAACTACAACTCAATGAATTATTTTTCTTCTGATTTTAAATTAGGCATATTAGGTGGCGGACAATTGGGCAAAATGCTTTAAAAATGGTCAAACAAAGAGAATAACATTCTTGCTTTGAGTCAAAAAAACTCGTGATTTGCAAAAACGCCGCCAAGACTATGACTGAACATAGTCTTGGCGGCAAAAAAATAATAATCTCAGATGGATTAATCCTCGCTATTTGCCAATTTTTGGATTGGTATCCAAAATATTTTTCTTTAATCCATAAAAAACTCCTGTTGCAAGGACAAAATAAACCCATCCATCTATTGGAGTCGCAGGAGTATCTACAACATCATCATCAAAACCAGGTTCTGCACAATAAATTAGATTAGAAAACAAAAGTATCGTTATCAATAAAATTTTATTCTTTTTCATATAACTAAAATTAGTTTATTAATATTTTTTTAGTTTCTTTTTGTCCATTTTGTTTGATTTCAACACTATACACGCCTTTATCAACAGATTTTGGGATTTCAATTTTCAGGTTATTAGAATTTACATTTGAAACTGTAAATGGAATTCTCTGACCCAACAAATTGAACACCTCAATCTCCATTCCTTGAGTGCTATTTGGAGAGCTGATAACGAACCACCCTTCTTTGACTGGATTCGGATATACTTTTAATTCCGATTCCAATTCCAGAGATTTATTAGATAAAGAAGATTGTGTTTTGAATACTACATTAAATCGACTTGACGCAGTTGACTGTACATCTGTACCCACCACTGAATAATTATATGCAACAGCACCATCTGCTGGAATTTCGGTGTACGCTTGTGTATATTTATCATACAAAAACGGATACAGACCACCAATATTTTTTGCTTTGGCAACAAA
>ERZ1034361.1262-NODE-1262-length-13890-cov-7.677261_pt1 | contig 13890 bp, 8 predicted proteins | sample MGYA00520617_ERZ1034361 | MGnify/ENA primary metagenome ERZ1034361 (study PRJEB33736, sample SAMEA104284507) | Azolla filiculoides | biome: Urban; feature: Water surface; material: Ditch water | place: Netherlands | collected 2015-10-28 | depth 0-0.1 m ... | reverse complement strand
GTCAGTGTTTTATGAGTTTGCGTAGTTTCTACACTCGTATTCTCTACCACATCAAAATTTTCATCGACAACAGGCTCCGTATTCGTGTTTTGCGTTACACCGATTTCATTTCGCTCAACGGTTTGCATACCCAATCCAAAATCAGTGTTATCAAGTCCCAATGCACCAGAAGCGAAATGAGGCGCAAATTGAAATACACTCTCTACGCCCGCAACAAGTGAGCCACGAACCGATTGCACATGATCAATTCGCAAAGGTCGCCCACCGTAAACTTCAACGCTAACGGGTTGACTGAGTTGATACTTAGCCACCGCACCATCCACCAAATAAAGCCCCAAATTATCGCTTTTCTCAAAACGTCCACCACGTAGCGTTAAAGGCATACGATCAAATTTTTTTTCCGCAAAGGCTTGATATACTTCCTGTCTATCACGATAAATATCCGTACTTAAGCGACTAAGTACACTCAAATTTCCGTTTAACTTTTGATTTGGGTTGCTATAAACCATTTGTCCCCACACTTCACCCGTGTAATCACCGTCCAGATTATAACGATTATCTGTTTGTACTTTCGTTCGCACAGAACCACGCCAGCTATCATTTTGATCGTCAGCCGAAGCGCCTGTTGTTATCGAAAATAACAATGTAAATCCGCCAATGTGATAAAAAAAACGCGCTTTAATCATTGCTCGTGCGAATTTCAAACGGTTCAAGACCTTGCGCCTGTTCATTACGACGTTTTTTAAGCGCCCATCCAGTCAATGTCACCACTGCAATAATGCAACTGCCACATCCTGCGCACTGTCCAATTTTAGGAACAGTGCATCCCGTTGCAAGTAAGCCTTGTCCTAACGCGACACTTGAGCCTGTTAGCCAAGGCAGAGACTGTGCAAGTAAATCTGACGTTTTCATGTTTATATACCTATTTTTTGACGTTTTTCAAATCTACCAAAACCGCGTAGTCAGGTAGTTTATTGACCGCTAAAATGACATAATTGCGTGAGCTAACCGCAATAACATCTGCAGGAATGCGCGTTGTGGGTTCACTAAACACCCCCTCTTTTACTTTATTTACCGTATACAGCCCAACACCGTTAGTACTGGTTGCAAAACCGCTATAAGGCAGTTTCAAAAATAACTTTTCTTTGGTTAACCATAAATCAATTAAACAATCCGCATTGGGATTGAGGCAGCGTGATTGAAAATTAAACACATGACTGCCTAAAGTACCTACGGCAAACTTAGGCGTTTTTTTACTTACTGTTGCTAACCAGTCTGTTGCAGAAATTGTAAAACGATAATTTGCCAACACATTTTTACTAAAATTTGAATAATTGGCCATTAACCAAAGAGCTTTAACCTTATCGCCTGTTAACGGATTTTTTAATAACAAAACTTGTTTTGTTAACTGCGCTGATAATTTTGTTGCTGCGCTAGACTCCGAATTGGGGAAGGCGCTCGAAATCTCCCCACGTGATACTGCCGCTAACTCACCACTCAACACATTGACTTGATTACTTTGCAGCATCGATGTAAAAGGATTGAGTTTTGTGTCATAGAGAACCTCATCAACGTGTTCAATAATTTTGCCGTCAGTTGAAACCATTAAATAGGGCAATCCCAGTTTGACAATACCCTCTTTAATTAACTGAGGGTAAGACCCGTCACTTAATTCACTCACCACGCGAACATTTTCTTCACCTAAAATTTTCGTTTCAGACACTAACGGATTAATGGAACCATTACTTTTACGATCATGGCAATCTATGCAAGGCATCGTCTGTGCAACAGGGCGTGTATTGTGGCTAATTAAATACTCGTTAGATTCAGTCCACACCATTTGTGAATTAGGATTTGCATAGCCTTTTGTTTTGAGCAATTCATCAAAACGTGTTTTTAAGGTTTTAATCTCTTGATAATTTTTAGGTTCACTATCAACGCCATTTGTCACAGATAAACGCTCCGCGCGACTCAATACACGCTGATTCGTGCTATCTATCCAGTAATAGCGCGACGCAGGAATATAGGGAATCATCCGCAATTTACCGTCTTCACTCGCGCGATAGCGATAACGCAAACTTAACGGCTTATCTTGATTCACTAAACCCGTAATATGGCAAGTCTGACACGCGATAACGTTAAAATGCGTTTGCACCGTTTTGTTGTAAGTTGACTGCGCATAGCCCTCCATATCTCCCCGACTTAACCAACGCTCTCTGTGAGCCGCAAGCAAAGTCGTTTGGCCTGAGTAGGGTAACGACGGTTTTTCTGTACTATCAAACTCTTTGCCTCCGTGACAATGCTCACAAGACAGCGGTTTAGGCTGATAATTCAAATCACGACGAACATCTTCATCCGAAAAACCCATTAAAAAATTATGGTCAAGACTTAAATCAATGCCCGATTTATAATAAGTTTTACTATGACACGCATTGCAATTTTCAATCGTTCTCGACTTACCTTTTTCCGTCCACAACTTTCCTTTGTGAACATCGCTTTGCGGATTTACCTGACTTAATTGATCAGGATTATTTTCAATTTTTACATTCTCGCCAAAGCCATAAAACCCACGACGCTCATTACTTGTCGAGTGACACTGCATACAGTTTTCACTTGAAGGGAAACGCAGTAGCGGCATAGACACTTCGCCATTTTCATCAAATGCGGCTTGATTCCATTTCAGCGTTGGCGCTGTCGTTGATGAGCCTTTATCTGCGACGGTAAGCAGAAAACGTCCCTCTTCAGCTTGTTTAGTATTTATATTCATAAACGCTAAAATCGCAGAATTTGCGTATTCAAACCATCCATTAGCAATGAATTGATGATTACGCAAATCGCTCCACGCATTAACAGGTTGTTTAAATCCCGAAAAATCAGCATGACACGCAAGGCAATCGGGCTCTATCACGCCACTGCGTTTCCAGTCCCAGCGCTGAAGTTTTTTGACTTGATCATCCCATTCATAATAATCACTGTCGAATACTTTAATGGCTGCTTCATCGGCTAAATCATACTGAATGCCATTACGATCTTTTTCAGCAAAGCCACCGCCCACATGGCAACTTTCGCACGCTTTAATCAATCCCACCGCGCCGTAGTCTAAAAATTCATTTTCTTTCGCGTTATTTTTTTTACTTAGCCACTGAGGATTACTCCCCTGCATGCAGTTATAGCCACCAAAATATCCCGGTGACGTTAACGGAGGAATACCACGCGCTAATCCAAATTGTTCGTCACTTTCATCACGCCCCATTTCATAGTGATACGCATGACCAATCTTATCCATGTCATGGCACCCCCCACAGCTCAACCTTGAGCTGTAAGGCTTTTGTGTATCTAGCACGTTTTCGCCATTTTTATCGAGCAGTGGAATGCTTGGGTGAATTGAAGGTAAATCAATTGAATTACCTGCCCAAACATACGTCGCACAAATAAAAAACAGCGAAACACGAAGAATAAATTGAACTACTAATTTGAATTTAAACGACATCTTCCTGATTTTTACTATTATTTATAAAATGATTGAAACAACTCTGTCATTATTTTTTATTCATTAAGCATAATAGAAGCCAAAAATATAAATAGCTTGTAAATCAATGACAAAAGTCATTTTTAACCCGCATTTTTCATTTCATTAAAAACAATAATGTGGCATATCACTCATTTGAGTGAAAAACATGGGTGATATCACTCATTTGAGTGAAAAAAAGCAGGTAGCATCACGTATTTAAGGAAAAAATAAGTGATATCACGCATTAACACTTAAAACTGTTTTTTATTGTATTTGTCACTCCTCAAAACACCTCAAAACAAAAAATGCTGCATATCACTCATTTGAGCGAAAAAATAGGTGATATCACACACTTAAACACTAGAAAAAAACAAAAAAATATCTTTATATAATTGAATTATATAATAAAAAAAAATTAGGAATATTTTCTGCTTAAAGTTAGTTCGTCGCCTATGAATTTTAGGTGGCTTTTTAGAAAGTTAACTTTAAAAAAATTGATAATAGAGGTTTTATGAAAAATACCAACATACCGCCACATCGGCGCAAAAGCCGGCTAGGTTTGCTAGCGCTTGCGCCAATGATGACTGTTATGGCTCTCAATTCGCCACTCACACACGCTGCGCCAGCTACCGTTACCGCCTCTGCAAAGTTAGATGTTAAAACAGGTAAAGTAGTGGTGACAGGTAAAACTGCTGCAACCGTTGATGCAGGTGCACGAATTTCAGTTTATGACGCTGTGAATCACATCACGCTATACACGGTCAATACCACCGCAAAAAAAACATTTACCATGAGTTTGCTCGCAACAACGACGGTGCCTTGTTTAGTGCGTGTTGAAGCAACGAATCCAAAAGATAATTCACAAACTGAAATATTAGTCCCTGTTGCCGGTGCTGATAAATCATGTAAAACATCAGCAGCCGTACCTGCGTGTGCAATTTTAAAGCCCATAACAGACCCTACTGAAATTGACGCGGGGAAATCACTTGATTTCGTCGCAACGGCAAAACTCAAAGGCGATTATGTATGGTCTTTCAATGATGGCAGCGCTGATGAAAAATTAGCATCCACCAATCATCAATTTAAAGATGTGGGTAAATTTCGTGTCACCCTCAAGGTGACCAATGGTGCCAATCAATGTTTAGACGAAACCATGGTGTCCGTTATTCCCCCTAGCGGTACCAATCCAAACGGAAAAGTGGGTGAACGACCTGCGCCAGCACTTGGCGAAGCATTACCAAAAGCGGATGGCTCAAACGATGAAAAAGCCTACGTTGTTTTGCCATTTGAAGAAATGGGGATGCAAGGCGGCAGCCAAGTCAATTTGCCTTATAACGTCATGATTCCTTACAATTCGTTAAATGCGCAGGTTATTCAAAAACTCGAACATAAACCCCCTCTACTTGATAACAGTAAATTAGCCGTTACCTATTCAGCCGCCTCAAACGCAAAAGATCCATCAGGTAGCAATTCGATTAACTCAACAAGTGCTAATTTATTTAAAAATCAACAGGCTGGATCAAATTTTGACCCTGTCATAAGTCAAGTAGATCCGATCACTAAAAAACCCATCAAAAACGAGTTTGTCGATGGTCAAGACTATCGTCAAGCGAGTATTCGTAAAACAGAGCAATGGGACAGAATGAAACAGCCTTTAGCTAAAGCGCTCAAAATACCCGAAACGGGGTTAACGAACGCTGACAGCCAAAGTACTTTCACACCTGCTCGTGATTTAGCAAAAGTCGATCAAGGTATTCGTGGGTATGTGGATAATGGATTAGGCATGCGTCAAATGCCCGGAGTGAAAAATCCTTATGTTGCGAATGATCCACAAAACTTTGATTACAGTGATAATCAAAAATCTTTCGTTGCGCAATTTATTCCCGCCAGCGATATTGATGACAAAGGCAGAGCCAATCCCTATCCGCTAATGCGCGTCGAAGCAAAAATCGGGAATGAAGTCGTCGCAAAAACGGACGCTGTTTTCACTACCGCCTCTGAAACACGCTGCCGCGAATGTCACGCAGCGGGAAAAATTGCAGGTGATGAAGATGTCTGGCGTATGCCCGTCACCACTGATGAATTAGTTGCACCCGATGGTAAACCCGGTCCTGCTACAGGTGCAGGGAATTATGATCCCGGTGTCGATCCAATGAAACCGTGGCCACCTGCAATACATAACAAGTTTGACGATAAAATTGCCGACAACGACAAATTCACCAATCTAGCGCCCAATATCAACGATAAAACCAGTCCGTTTTATGTTGAGCGCGATCAAAATAATTTACGTAAAGATCGCGTTAAAGCGTCTCGTTGGGTGAAAGTGGATGCCAATGGCAAACCCACAAGTGAAACCAGTCCAACCAAACCAGCCAATGCAGACGCCAGTTGGCACCTTCAAGTACAGCTAAATTTCCGCTCACCTGAAGAAGAAGGTGGTAATTCATGGATTGAGCAAGAAAAAGCGGCAACATTTAATACGCTCGTCATGCACGATTACATGGTGTATTACGGACCAACACCTGCTGCAGGTGCAAAATGGCCAGCAAGTTACTCCTCACAGTTAGCGGATAACTATGCTGACGATAAAGGTAAATCGCGTGCACAACCTCAATATTTCTGCTCAGGGCATCATCAAAGTGCGCTGAAATGGGATGTGGGCGTGGGCGCAAAAGCATTCCAAACCACACGCTCAGATTACTCTAAAGCCTTCCATGCTTTCCACGGTAAGATGCAAGTGTATAAAGCGGATGTTAGTGCAGCAGTTAGCGCAGATGGTTTGGCGCACAAAAAAGGTGACTTGATTCGTGATGAACGCGGCCACCCAAAAATGATTGGTGGACGTGGTTGGGATTCACAACACAATGATGACAATGGTGTGCCTTTAACAGCAGATAAAGCCACTGGTCAATTAACCGTTAAAACCGCTCAAGCTTATGACACCAAGAAAAACAACTGGCGTCCTGACTTATTCCCTGCGGATAAAAATGGCGAATACCTCGTGAAAGTAGGTGAAAACGTTCCCGTTGAAGAAAACTGCGTGAAATGCCACACAGGGCCTACCGAAAAAAGTTACCGCGATATTCATCACACAGCAGGGTTGAAATGTGATAACTGTCATGGTGATATGCTCGCTGTGGGTAATGTATATCCAAACAAAGATTACAATTCAAACTTAAGTGGCGGTGGCGCTTATACAGGCGACTCCATTAACTTCCGTCGTCCTTGGTTAGATAATCCTGATTGCGGTTCATGTCACATGGGTGATGGCAATATGGGTAAAGATGACAAGGATGCGTTTAGCGCAGGCATCATGCGTAATGCTTGGAATGCTGATGATAATGCGAAAAGATCACGCGATCCTGTCAATGCACGTTTTGCGGTGATGCCTTCATTTGAAAAACGTCCCGAAAAAGAAACCGTTAATGGGGCAACAGCATATGTTCCAAGACCTGTTTCACAAACGCTCTATCGCAAAAGCGCTGATGTTCATGGCTCAGGTGCTAATGGTACGTTGACTTGTTCAACCTGTCATGGCGGTTCACACGCGCTTTGGCCAAACCAAGACCCTAACGCTAACGACAACCAAACAGCTAAACAACTGCAAGGCTACGACGGTAATATTGCAGAATGTTCTGTTTGTCACGTTAAAGACGATTTCAAAACCGGTCTTGTCGCAACCGATGGCGGCAGCAGTGGTTTAGGGGTTGGACAAGGTGTTCGTGATGGGACGGTAGTCGATTCAAGCAGCGCTAAAGCCTATCTCGCCGGTCCACATGGTATGCACCCTGTTGGCGATGAGTCATGGTACAAAAACGCTGACGGTGCCGCTGCAAATACGGCAAAAGATGCAAGCCAAAAATTCAATGGTGGTTGGCATAATGACTTTGCGAAAAAAGCCGGTCCTGATGGCGAAGACCAATGTGCCGCTTGTCATGGCGCAGATCACAAAGGGACACGTTTATCGAAAACATTAACCGATCGCACATTAATGAATGCGAAAGGGGCGCCGGTAAAAGTCGTCAAAGGCCAAGTCATTGGCTGTGATTTATGTCACACCCTTGCAAAAAGTTTCACTGATAGCCCAAAAGGCACAGCGAAAATGCACCCACCACCAAAACCCCAAACATTTAGTTTGGCAACGACTCCTACACCTGCAACAGGTGGCACAACAAGTGGCACAACCACTGGCGGCATGGGGGGGATGAACATGGGAGGAACCACCGGCACAACGACAGGCGGTATGGGTGGAATGAACATGGGAGGAACCACCACACCACCAGCAATGAGTCATTAGTTATAGTTGTTAAAGCGCGGTGCAATGCCGCGCTTTTTCAAGTTGATAATCATTTAGTAAAAAAAGGGGCATTCAAAAATGCCCCTTTTTTTATTTCAGCTCACCAATGAACACCGCACTATAAAATAAAATCCTTTGGAACTAATTCGCTCACGCCACTAAGTAAAATCGAAAATTCAGGTGTAGTATCCGCATCAGTACTACCATAAAGGACATGCGCCTTAGAATCGAAACGCAACTGCCCAGTCGCATTATTAGAACTAAACACAGCTGTACCAATAAACGTAAAGGCTTGGTTTCCCGTTAAGGTATCACTGGCGTCAATGGAAGATAAATCAATACGATCATTTTCATTGTGGTGAAAATCGGCAATAGTATCGCGTGTGGAGGATTTAATGCCTGTTTCATCAACTGAGTTAAATTTAAAGAGGTCAGCGCCCGTTCCACCTTTGAGCGTATCGCGTCCAAGCCCACCAACCAACGTATCATCACCATCTGAACCCGACAATTTATCCCCTTTCAGAGTCCCAAGTAAAAAATCCTTGTTTGCGGAGGCTTTAATGCTTAAAACAGAATCAATTGTAATCGGTTTACTCAAAACCACTTCAGGGGCTCCACCTAAGTCTGTATACTTTGCTTGTACCGTTATTTTTTTACCCGCATCCGCAAGTGTTAGCGTATACATATCCTGCTGGATATCCGTAATAGGTACTCCATCACGAAACCAGATATACGTGACATCGCCCATACCGTCAACATCGCTCAATGTATTTGACACAATAAGCGTTTCCGTTGGCAATGTCTTGCCAGTAATAATAACGTCACCAATAGGCGTGTTATTTGTATTTTCGACTTTTGATGTTTCTGAACTTGTTACACTTTCAGTAGTACCTTCTTTATCCGTATAACTTGCTTTTACGCTAATCGCTTTATTCACATCAACTTGCGTTAATTTATAGGTCGGACTCGTTGCACCTGAAATAGCGGCTCCATCACGTAGCCAAAGGTAATTCATATCACCTAAACCATCGGCATCCGCAAGGGTATTATTTATACTCAAGGTAACGCCCTCTACAGCTCGACCAACAATGGTGACAGCCCCTGTTGGACGGTCGTTTGTATTGCCTGCTGTGTGCGTAGATGTCGTATCATCCACAACCGGCGATAACGGAACGCCATTAGGACCATATTCGACTTTAGCGGCGTATTTTGTAGAAACGACTGACTCTTTGTTACCTAAACTATCTGTGTAATCTGCTCTGACAGCAATGATTTTACCTACTTGACCTTGACCAATGACAAAAGTGGAATCAACTGCCCCAAAAATAGGCTTACCATCGGCTAACCATTGATAAGAAACCTCTTTAGGCATACCATCATCATCTTTTAGGTTGTTGAAGGCTTTGAGTGTTTCACCTTGTGCAATTGTACCTTCAACAATGACGTCGCCAGTGGGTAAGTTATTACTCGTTTCAACAAGAGTCGTCGCACTTGATCTGACTGATTCTAACTTACCACCACCGTCTGTATAATTTGCTGTTACGCTGATTTGCTTGCCAGTTTGCGCTTTTGTTAAGGTAAATGTTGAACCAGTTGCACCTGAAATTTCAGTATCATCACCATACCATTTATAGGAAACCGTCCCGAGTCCATCCGCATCGCCTAACGTATTAGAGGCTGTCAAAACCTGACCTTGTAACGGCTTTCCAGAGATTGTAACGCTACCTGTAGGCGCATCATTTACATTAGCAATTTCTGTCGTTGCACTAGATATAACAGATTCTAGTGTGCTTCCTGCATCAGTATAGCTTGCCTTAACCGTAATGACTTTACCCACTTGTGCTTGTGACAATATCAATGTGGAGGTTGTTGCACCGATTTCTGCGCCGCCAGCTAACCATTTATATGTCACAACACCAAGTCCGTCTGCATCTGCTAGCGAGTTTGCTGCAGTTAGCATTTGACCTTGTGCAGGTGTACCGGAGATAGTGACGCTTCCAGTGGGCGAATCGTTAACATTAGCAACCGCCGCTGTCTGACTTGATACAATGGATTCAGGTGTATTTTTACTGTCTGTATAACTAGCCTTAACAGTGATTACTTTACCCACAAGTGATTGCGTTAACATTAAAGTGGAAAAAGTCGCTCCAGAAATATCAACGCCATTTGCCATCCATTGATAAGTCAAAGAACCTATGCCATCCGCATCTTTAATGTCATTGGTAGCTGTGAGTTCTTGCCCCTGCGTTGCAGTACCTGTAAAAACTACGCTACCTGTTGGGATATTATTTGTTGCCATAAACACTCGCCTCAATCAATTACTTAATCGCAAAAATAGAGTAACTATAACTAACCTCTCATGGCGAAAAAATGACCGAGCACCAAAAATGTGACCTAACGCACACTTTTGAAAAATATATTTTTTAGGTGTATTTTTTATAGTAGAATTTCAATCAAATATTTATTTAAATCAACCATGTGAGATAAATATAATAAATTATTCATCGCAATGGCTATGGAGTATTTCCGCTCTTTTTTTCTAAAAGTGTCCGTACTATTGATGTTGTAAAATGACTTTGAATGGTCAAGGTAAAAATATTTAGCAATCGCAGTGATTAGAAGGTTAGCCATTTAAGTCTTGTTTTTACTGATTTTAAAACTAACACTTTATTTATCAGCGAGTACTTTACATGACGTATTTCTTAATAACAGCGGTGATGCTAGGCATATTTGGCTTTAGCATTGAAATAAATCCTCATGCCCAATCATGGCAATTATTTATTGGATTTCATTTGGCGGGCTTAGTGGCGATTTGTAGTGTTTCATTGGCTCATTTAAAACAATTGCCAACCAAGAGCAAACGCTATTTGTTTATTTTATTGCAAATGATAGCATTTCGTATTGCCTATTTCCCCGTGGTTGTTTTTTCGGCGACTGTGTCATGTTACAGTGAACTAGTGCTATCGCATTTTTCAATAGATATTCCAATCAAAATATTTCCAGCTATGTTTATTAGTGCAGCTATTTTATTTGCAATCATTGGGATGGTTTTATTTTGGGCACTTAACGGTAAAAAGGTGCTTTACGCTTTAATCATCATAATGGGAACACCTGCTTTGCTGATCTCATTTGTGAATACCAGTGATCTAACGATTTTTCCAGATAATAATTTAGCTGATATCGATCCTCTTCCACAAATTGCCTTCCCCCAGAAAAATCCCTATGGCTTAGCATTGACGTCGCCTCACTATAATGCGGGACAAAAGATGATTGGATTGGCGGGGAAAACGCTTTACGATTTCATTCCTGATGCACCATGGTCACAATTAGTTCAGGGAACACTTGAGCAGTCCTACCTCAATAATCCCAATGGCAACGCACACGATCAATTGAGATATCACTACGGTGCTTTTTTAGCGGCACATCATTCGCTATCAAATTCATTTTCTCATAACACAATTCCACTTAAGCCAAAAAAGATGACAATCTAGCAAACTTGAGTTGTTAAAAGTTCGACATTTTATTCTAGGCAAAAAAAAGAGCGTTAACACATAAGTGAAAACGCTCTCTAATATATGGTGCCTTGGGCCGGAGTCGAACCGGCACGTTCTTTCGAACGAGGGATTTTAAGTCCCTTGCGTCTACCAATTTCGCCACCAAGGCAAATAAACTTGATAAGCCATTTATTATATATAAAAATAAAAAATATGCCACATTTATTTATTTATTTACCGCAAAAAGTCATTATTTAATGGGGTTTTTTAATCTAACACCTTGTTTTATTGCAAATATTAATAACGCAAAAAAACTTATCCAAAGCAAAATGGGCAGCAAATAAAACCATTCTTGATAAAATGTGGGTGAAGGATTCTTTACATAAGGCACATGATAAACATCTGTCCATGGTTCATAAACCGGTGAGCGCTGCAAAATATCACCTGATGCTAACACAACTGATGAAATGCCTGTGTTAGTCACGCGAAGTACAGGGCGACGAAATTCAATTCCCCGCGCGAGCGTCATATAAAAATGTTGATACGGTTGTTGCCATGCCCCATACCATGAATCATTGGTGACATTGACAATCACTTGCGCACCTAGGTTGGCTAAATCACGCGAAAAATACGCAAATAATCCTTCGTAGCAAATTTGCGGTGCCATTTTCAACCCATCTAAATTAAATAAATCCGTTGCGCCTTGCCCTCGCGCAAAATGCCCAATTTGCGGAAACCATTGACGTAGTTGTGATAATACATCTTCAAAAGGAATGTATTCGCCAAAGGCGAGTAAAATGGTTTTGCTGTAATGGGGTGGGACAATCTGCCCCATTTCATTCAAAAGAAACAGTGAATTCGTTAATAGTTTAACGCGCATATCTACACTGTATGCCCCTGTGACTAGCGGCAATGAATGATTTTTCAAAAACTGGCTCAGTTGCGCGGGATAGGTATTAGGCGACACTAAATTTTCACCTAAAAAAGTTGGAAAAGCTGTTTCTGGCCACAGTGCAAAATCAATTTTTTCGTTTTTATGCGCTTCAAGCGCGTTACTTGTTAATGACAAATAACGATTCAAAATGGCTTGTCCGTAGCCGTCCCCCATTTCGGCGGCCATTTTCTCTGAATTGCCAATATTACCCTGTACCATCAAGACGTTAAACTCCGCATCTGGTTGCGGTAAACGTGATTTTAAGGCCAGTCCGGTCATATTAAAAAGTAAAAAACTGCTAATAACCGCGCCAAACAGTATTTTTCCTTTGGTTTCATGGCGGGTTTGCCATGCCAGATACAGCGGTAAATTGTAAGCCAGTGTGATCGCACTCAAGCCGCTAAATCCCACAATTTCAGCTAAATGATAAAAGGGAATCCCAAAACCAAACCACGAATAGCCAAAATTCCAATCAAATAATGTCAACGAATACGCTTCACATAAAATCGTAATAAGGGTTAATAACCCAAGAGAAACGGATTTTGAGCATGAATATTTTTTGACAATCAAAAACCAAATCATTCCCGCAAAAGGCACGTATAAATGCGCAATTAACGCATAAATAATCATCCCAACCACCGCTAATGCCCAAGGCAAATGGGCAAATTCATGCAGTAAATACGTCATCCAATTAAAGCCAATGAGCGTAAAAACAAACGCACTTACCACGCCACCTAAAATTACCGATTTTAATTGTGTTTGTGCTTGCCAAAACATCCACAGCGGCACAAATCCAAACAAGGCCGCCCATGGTGGAAAGGGAATATAACTCGTTCCAATAAAAATGCCTGATAAAACAGGCAATGCCCATGCTTTAGCGCTTGTGAATTTCATCATGAAGGGCACGGAATTCGTCGGTTAATTTATGGGTGGGAACGTAATGGATTAACGGTTGTGACTCTGAATGTGATTCACGCACTTTCACTGAACTTGAAATCATTGACGCTAAAACCGGCAAACCACCTGCAATGAGCTCGTTGACTAATTGACGCGGCAAATTTGCTTGTTTTTGAAACTGATTTACAATAATCCCTTCAATTTCAAGCGCTTGATTATGATCGGCTTTCACCTCACCTAATGTATGAATCAGTAAATGCAGCGCATCACGCGCAAACGTATCGCAATCAAAGGGAATTAAACATTTATGCGCTGCAATTAACGCAGATTGACTATAAAAATTTAAAATAGGCGGCGTGTCCATATAAATTTCATCAAAATCGTCTAGCTTTTCAAATGCCTCTTTGAGTTTGAAAATTTTGTAACGCGACTCTAAACGTCCTTGCAAAGGTTCAAGCTCAGGATGCGAGGGCAACACAAATAAATTGGGGAATGGCGTGGCATGAATTGCATTCTCAAGACCAGAGCCCGTACTACTGCTACCAAATAAAGAAATACTCAAACTATCTTTGAAAAAATGTGCAATGGTTTTATCGCTATCGGCTACTTTATGACCGAGCAAATATTGCGTGGAATTCCCCTGTACATCTAAATCAACCACAAGTGTGCGCTTGCCTTGTTGCGCACTAATTGCCGCTAAATTACAGGTGATTGTGGATTTACCCACGCCCCCTTTTTGATTAAAAATAACTCTACG
>ERZ1034361.1259-NODE-1259-length-13899-cov-6.857691_pt1 | contig 13899 bp, 13 predicted proteins | sample MGYA00520617_ERZ1034361 | MGnify/ENA primary metagenome ERZ1034361 (study PRJEB33736, sample SAMEA104284507) | Azolla filiculoides | biome: Urban; feature: Water surface; material: Ditch water | place: Netherlands | collected 2015-10-28 | depth 0-0.1 m ... | reverse complement strand
GAGCGTCAAGGACGTTTAATTGACCACGATCAAGCGGGTTCAATGGAACAGAAAAAACGCGAAGGGTATTTTTAAATTTCACACCAAATAGCTATTTTTAGAGAATAATTCATGTCACACCAATCCGATTTAATTAGTACCGATATTAACGCGTATTTAGCGCAACATGAACGCAAAGAACTCGTGCGTTTTCTTACTTGCGGCAATGTCGATGACGGTAAAAGTACGCTCATTGGTCGTCTTTTGCACGATTCAAAAATGATTTACGAAGATCAACTCGCAGCCGTTCAAGCCGATAGCGTGAAATCCGGTACCACCGGCGCAGGAAAAATCGATTTAGCGCTGTTAGTTGATGGTTTACAAGCCGAGCGCGAACAAGGTATTACCATTGACGTGGCATATCGTTATTTTTCAACGTCAACGCGTAAGTTCATCATTGCCGATACACCCGGACATGAACAATACACGCGTAATATGGCCACTGGCGCGTCAACGTGTGATCTTGCCATTATTTTGATTGATGCGCGTTACGGCGTTCAAACGCAAACGAAACGCCACAGTTTTATTGCGTCTTTACTGGGTATTCAACACATTGTCGTTGCCATCAATAAAATGGATTTGGTTGAGTACAGCGAAGCGAAATTTAATCAAATCAAAGCAGATTATTTACATTTTGTTAAAACACTTGATTTACATGATATTCGTTTTATTCCGATGTCAGCGCTTGATGGCGATAATGTTGTGAATGCCAGCGAAAATATGCCATGGTTTGATGGTCAACCGCTCATGGAAGCACTTAATACGATTGAAATCGCCAATGACCGTAATTTTGACGATGCGCGTTTTCCTGTGCAATATGTGAATCGTCCGAATTTAGATTTTCGTGGCTTTTGCGGCACCGTTGCGGCGGGGATTTTCCGAAAAGGCGACACCGTAACGGCATTGCCTTCGGGTAAATCCAGTACGATTAAATCCATTGTGACCTACGATGGTGAACTTGAACAAGCCTTTGCGCCGATGGCGGTAACATTAACATTGAATGATGAAATTGACGTAAGCCGTGGTGATACGTTAATTGGCCAACAGACGCTTGCTCCCACCGTAGCCGATAAATTCAAAGCCAATATCGTTTGGATGGCAGAGCAACCGCTCAGTATTGGTAAACAATATGTCATTAAATTAGCCACGCGAAGTGTATCGGGCTCCGTGTCACTTATTGATCATCGCATTGACGTGAATACGCTTGAACACCACGATGCGAATGTGTTGCAACTTAATGAAATTGGCGTTTGTCATTTTTCAGTTAATGCGCCTGTGGTGTTTGATAATTATAAAACGCATAAAGGGACAGGTTCATTTATTATCATTGATCGTTTGACCAATAGTACCGTTGGTGCGGGCATGATTATTGGTAGCAATGACAAGGTGAATTTACATCCTGTGAGTGCACAGGAACGTGCTACACGCTTTAGTCAAGTGGCAACGTCGATTAATTTGACGGGTGAGAAAAGCCTTGAAATTGCCTATGTACTTGAACGCCGCTTGTTTGATAATGGACACGCTTGCACGATTTTAGAAACAGCGAATCATGTTCTCATTGAAGCTATCAATCATGCTGGTTTAATTGCGATTTGTGTAAATACCAATAAAGGTTTCACGCCGATTCATTTTGATGCAGATACCCAATCTATTGATGACATTTACAGTGAATTAAAAGCGCAAAACGTGATTTATTAATATGCCGCGCTACGATACGTCACTTTTCATTTTTCGCCGTGATTTGCGTATGGCAGATAATACGGCGTTAAATGAAGCGCTATGTAATTCGCGTAACGTTATCGCCTGTTTTATTTTTGATGATCGGCAAATTGAAGTACACGCGTATCAAAGCAAGCCTGCTTTACATTTTATGGTGCAGTCGCTTGATGATTTGGCGAGTCAGTTCGCGTCCATTGAAGCAAATTTAGCCTTTTTTTCTGGATTGCCAGTTGAAATCATCGAGCGTTTGCATCACAAGTACGCTATTAACGCCGTGTTTTTTAACCGCGATTACACGCCATTTAGTCGAGCACGTGACGTTGAAATCGCACAAGTTTGTGCGTCATTGCACATTGATTTAATTGTCACGCCAGACGCGCTAATCAATGAGCCTGAGCAAGCGGTGAAAAGTGATGGCAGCGCTTATAAAGTTTTTACGGCCTTTTATAATAATGCGCGTCACTTTGGTGTTGCACTGCCAGAACCTTTAGCGAGTGGTACATTTTTAACCGTTGAGTCAACGGCTAACTTGGACGCGTTCGCCCAAATGGGGAGTACTCAATATGGCCTCATTGAAGGCGGACGAACGCAAGGACTCAAACAAGTAGCCAATATCCACCGATGCGCAGATTATGCAAAAACGCGTGATTTCCCCGCGTTGCAGAGTACCAGTCATTTTTCAGCGCATTTGAAATTCGGGACGCTTTCTGTGCGCGAAGTGTTTTATGGTGTTGCTCAAGCCTTAGAGTTCGATCATCCACTTTTGCGTCAGCTATATTGGCGGGATTTTTTGACGCACATTGCGTATCATTTTCCCCATGTGTTTGGTCATGCGTTTATCGAGAAATTTGACCGTTTACCGTGGGAAAATAATCGGGATTATTTTGACGCGTGGACGCAAGGCAGAACAGGATTTCCCATTGTTGACGCGGGGATGCGCGAATTGAACGAAACGGGATTTATGCACAATCGTGTGCGAATGATTGTCGCGTCGTTTTTAACGAAAGATTTGCGAATTAGTTGGCGATGGGGTGAGCGCTATTTTGCACAACATTTAGTGGATTACGATCCTTGTTTGAATAATGGAAATTGGCAATGGGCAGCGTCAACAGGATGCGATGCACAGCCGTATTTTCGTATTTTCAATCCGTGGCTGCAGCAACAAAAATTTGATGCCAATGGCGAATACATTTATCGATGGGTGCCTGAACTGCGCGGTGTTCCCTTAAAAACGATTCATCAATGGGATAAAAAACACTCAGGGAATTTTTATCCTGCGCCGATTGTCGATCATTCAAAAGAATCACAAATAACCAAAGCATTTTTTAAAAATGCAGACTAATCATTTTTATTTTTACACTGAGATTTTAGAGCTAACATGACAGACGTACACGATAACCATCAAGACGAACAAGAACAAATTCGCCAACGCCGTGAAAAATTAACGGCTTTGCGTGAAGAAACCATTGCGTTTCCAACCGATTTTCGACGTGATGTCGTCGTCGCAGAGTTGCTTGCAAAATACGATGAAAAGTCTAAAGAAGAACTCGAAGAGGCGCATTTGCGCGTCAAAATTGCTGGTCGTATGATGACACGTCGTATTATGGGTAAAGCGAGTTTTAGTCATTTGCAAGATATGTCCGGTCAGCTGCAAATTTATGTTGCCCGTGATAATTTGCCTGAAGGTGTGTACAACGATCAATTCAAAAAATGGGATATCGGTGATATTTTAGGCGCAGAAGGCGTACTCTTTAAAACACAAACCGGTGAACTGAGCATTAAAGTTGACGTTATTCGTTTATTAACTAAAGCGCTCCGCCCATTGCCCGAAAAATTTCATGGTATTGCCGATCAAGAAATTAAATACCGTCAACGTTATTTAGATTTGATTATGAGTCAGCAATCACGCAATACTTTTTTGATTCGCTCAAAAATTGTGGCGTATATTCGCAATTTCCTCACGCAACGCGCGTTTTTGGAAGTGGAAACACCCATGATGCAGGTGATACCTGGGGGAGCAACAGCGCGTCCATTCACCACGCATCACAACGCACTGGATATGGATATGTTCTTGCGTATCGCGCCAGAACTTTATTTAAAACGTCTTGTTGTGGGTGGTTTTGAACGCGTGTTTGAAATTAACCGCAATTTTAGAAACGAAGGCTTATCAACACGCCATAATCCAGAATTTACGATGCTCGAGTTTTACCAAGCTTACGCCGAGTATCATGAGCTAATGGATTTAACGGAAGAAATGCTTCGCGGTATTGCACAAGAAGTGGTCGGTAAAACGGTGGTTTCTTATCAAGGTGAAGAATACGATTTTGGTAAACCGTTTACGCGCATGAGCGTATTTGATTCGATTTTACATTTTAATCCTGATTTAACGGCAGATAATATTTCAACGCGCGAAGCGGCGGTGAAAGTCGCAGAAAATTTAAAAATTCCCGTTAAAGACGGTTATGGTCTAGGTAAAATCCAAATTGAAATTTTCGAGAAAACCGTTGAAAGTCGCTTGATGCACCCCACTTTTATTACAGCGTATCCTGTGGAAGTATCACCATTAGCAAGACGCAGTGATAATGATCCGCATGTGACCGATCGTTTTGAATTCTTTGTAGGTGGACGTGAAATTGCGAATGGCTTTACCGAGTTAAACGACGCGGAAGATCAAGCAGCACGTTTTCAGCAGCAGGTAAACGAAAAAGAAGCGGGCGACGATGAAGCGATGCACTTTGATGCGGATTATATCGTTGCACTTGAACACGGTATGCCGCCCACAGCAGGCGAGGGCATAGGTATTGACCGTTTAGTGATGCTGTTTACGGACTCCCCATCAATTCGTGATGTTTTATTATTCCCACACATGCGACCGAAGTAACATCAATGATTATTTGGGAGGGCGGCGGTTATGATTTATTTTGATAATAATGCAACTACATCGCTTGATGAGCGTGTACTTGACGCCATGATGCCTTTTTTAAAAACGATGTACGGGAATCCTTCTAGCGTGCATCGTCTTGGGCGTATTGCTAAAAGTGCCGTTGAAACCGCCCGTGAGCAGGTGGCCGCTTTAGTTGACGCATCGCCTGCACACATTATTTTTACGAGCGGTGGCACAGAAGCCAATAATATTGCGCTAAACAGTGCTATGGCGATGGCGAAAATAGCCATTGGTGCAACGGAGCATTCATCCGTCTTTGAGGCAGCTAAATGCTGGCAACAGCAAGGCGGTGCGCTTGAGGTTCTTGCGGTTAATTCAGCGGGTATTATTGAAGAAAACACCATTGAGCAACTCATTTATTCGCGCCCAGATATCGTGTCTATTATGCTTGCCAATAACGAAACAGGAACCATTCAAGCCATTGAAGCTATTGCAGCAAAATTAACACCGCATGGCATTCGTGTGCATACTGATGCAGTGCAAGCGTTGGGAAAAATACCCGTTTCGTTTAGGCAGCTTGGTGTGCACTTATTATCTATTTCAAGTCATAAAATTTATGGGCCTAAAGGTTGTGGGGCATTGATTTTTGATAAATCAACCCCACCTCATGCGTTAGTTGTTGGTGGTGGACAGGAGCAGAATTTACGTTCAGGCACTGAAAATGTCGCAGCGATTGTCGGGTTTGGAAAAGCCGCTGAACTCGCTAGGTGTGAACTCAATGAGCGCCACGATAAAATGTTGGCTTTGCGGTCACTTTTAGAAGAAGAACTGCGCAAGAATCCACGTGTGACACTATTTTCAACGCATACGCAGCGTTTACCTAATACGGTTTTACTTGGCCTTGATAGCGTGGATGGTGAGTGGGTATTGCTTAAATTAGATCAACGCGGTATTGCGGTTTCCAGCGGAAGTGCTTGCGCAAGTGAGGCAACTGAGCCAAGTCCGGTTTTGCTTGCAATGGGCGTTTTACCCAATCAAGCTCAAACAGCGATTCGTGTTAGTTTGAGTCATCATAATACAGCAGATGACGTTTTAAAATTTGTTGAAATTATTCATTCTTTAGGGAATTAAATCATGTCTATTTTATTGACACAAAGTGCAGCGCAGCAAATTAATCAGCAATTAGAGAAACGAGGCAAAGGCTTAGGACTTCGTCTTGGCGTAAAAAAATCGGGATGCTCAGGCTTTGCATACGTTTTGGATTATGTGGATGCGCTTGAGGAAGTGGATCAACTCTTTGAACCATTAGGAACCAAAATTGTAGTTAGCGAAACCGATTTACCCTTTTTGAATGGTATTGAAATTGATTATCGAAAAGACGGTTTAAACGCTGCCTTTAAATTTAACAATCCCAACGTTAAAGCCATGTGCGGTTGTGGTGAAAGTTTTGCTGTTTAAGCAAAAAATATGATTGTAATGAATGATATATAAAATAATTACCGTATTATTGTTTATGCAAAATAAGCATTTTGATTCTTTTAACTTGCTTACTTTGCACTATTCTGCTAAAAATGCGCGGTTTTAAATCTGTCTTTAGGAGTCATGAATGACCAATAGTGTGAAAGCGCACGCATCCCCGTTTAGTTTTGTGCCGTACGAAGAAAAAGACGGCGAAGAATATATGAATGACACTCAATTGAAACATTTTGAGGTGATTTTAAAAAACTGGAAAAAAGAATTAATGCAAGAAGTGGATCGTACTGTGATGCACATGCAGGACGAGGCGTCTAACTTTCCTGATCCAAATGATCGTGCTACGCAAGAATCTGAATTTAGTTTAGAGTTGCGTACGCGTGACCGTGAGCGGCGTTTAATCAAAAAAATTGAAGATGCACTCAGTGACATTGATTCAGGCGATTACGGTTTTTGCGAAACCTGTGGGGTGGAAATTGGTATTCGTCGTTTAGAGGCTCGTCCAACGGCAACACAGTGTATTGATTGCAAAACATTAGATGAAATTCGTGAACGACAAATGGGGTAGTTAAACCTCTTGTGACATCAAGCTATATCGGTCGGTTTGCTCCCTCACCGACCGGTCAGCTGCATTTAGGCTCAGTCTATACCGCTCTTGCTAGTTTTTTAGAGGCACGTGCTCGCGGTGGTTTATGGAAACTCCGTTTTGATGATTTAGATACGCCACGAAACGTAAAAGGGGCTGTGAGTGATATGTTGCGAACCCTTGATGTATTGGGTTTGCATTGGGATGGAGAGGTTGATTATCAAAGTTTACATATCAGTGAATATGAAGACGCACTCACTGATTTAATCACCCAACATAAAGTGTATCGCTGCGAGTGTTCTCGAAAAAATCTTTCCCAAGTCTACGCGCAGACGTGTCGCTACGCGTCGATTTCGCCTCAAACTCCTCATGCCCTTCGTTTGCTCGTTGACGATCAACATATCTGCTTTTATGACCATCTTCAAGGGAATATTGAGCAGCACGTTGCCACGCGCTATGGCGATTTTATTCTCAAGCGCAAAGACGCTATTATTGCTTACACGCTGGCTGTTGTGCTCGATGATGCACGTCAAGGCGTTACGGATGTGGTGCGTGGACTCGATTTACTTGATGAAACGCCCAAACAACGCTATTTACAGCATTGCCTTCATCTTCCCATGCTCAATTATTGTCACGTGCCTATTCTCGTTGATCAACAGGGCAAAAAACTCAGTAAAACGACTTTAGCAAGTGCTGTTGATCTCGCTTCCCCAAGCGATGTCCTATTTCAACTTCTTATGTGGCTCAATCAATATCCACCATATGAATTAAAGCATGCAGCAGTTGTTGATGTTTTAGCCTGGGCGATAGCGTGTTGGGACAGTACAAAACTCAGTGGAATCTCGTCAATTTGTGTTGTGTCGTAAGTGCTAAAGCATCAATTAAGATTTTTTGCCTATGTGAAGGCGTATGATGCTTTAATTACACGCTCCACTTCGTAAAAGTGACTCACCTTGATTTTTCAATACCTTCATGAATGGTTCGAGTTAAAAAAGACTCAAATGTTATGCCCGCAGCCACGAGCATTTTGGGGAATATACTTTGTGGCGACATACCGGGAATGGTGTTAATTTCTAAAAAGTACAGTTCGTTATCTTCTTGATTTAAAATAAAATCAATTCGCATCACGCCCTCGCCGCCAAAGAAACTATAAATATCTTTGACAAAGTGTTGCATTTTCAACAGTAAAAAGTCATCGACATTAGCCACTGTTAATGTAATATTTTTTGTGCTATCGACTTTGTTTTCATGTGATAAGTAATCAATATTATTTTCAATTAATAATTCTTCACTAGGTGGCGTGATGATAATGTGATTATCAAGTGTAAAAATACCCATTGTAAATTCTCGACCTGTAATGGATTGCTCGATAATAATTTCATCGTCTATTTTGAGTGTATCTTGGATGAGTTGCTCTGCTTGTTCTTTTGAATACGCTTTGCTTACACCAATACTGCTACCGTTCTTGCACGCTTTAATAAAAAAAGGAAATGCTATTTTTTCGCATATCGCATCAATATTGTATTGAGGTGTGTTGATATAATGATTTTTTGCAACACAGATGTTATTTGATTGCACGTAGCAGACAGAATGGTATTTATGATTAGTTAACGCTGAGATTCTTGAATTGACAGAAAAATAAGGGATGCCGATTAATTCAAATAAGGATTGCAGTTGTCCGTTTTCACCCGGTGCGCCATGCACCGCAATAAAACAATAATCAGGGCTTATTGTCCTATTATCCTGTGTGACAAAGGAAAAGGTATTGAGATCAATGGCGTATCTTTCGCCGTTTAACACGCACATCATGGTGCGTTCAAAGAAAGTGATTTCATAAATTGAAAATAGCGAGGTATCTAAATGATCAATGATATGTTGACCACTTCTCATTGAAACGCTCGCTTCTTGTGTGTAGCCGCCGTAAATGACAAATACAGTATTTTGCTTGCTATCGGTTAATTGAGCCATTTTTATTTTGGGTTCAGTGGATCTGTTTTATCGAATCTGCGAGGGCAGATGGGCTTTTGTGTCAAAATTACGATGATTGTATCGTATTAAACACGTTAATGCACCATTCAGAAAGCTTAGATGGTGATGTAATGTATGCGTGAGAATGGACTGATAAAGCACTTCCCCCGCGTTCATAAAATGAATGATGTTTATTTACTTATGCGAGTTCAACGTGCGATGAATATTCACAGTTCAGCGATAATATAACAAAGTATGATGACAGTTTAACTGAATTCGTGGTTTATTATGAATTACGTTTTTTCATTAGAGACTATCGAGTAAACCACTTTGTCGTTCAATATCTTGAACATAACGCAAAATAGCGCCTTCGGTAGATTCATGCAAATCCAAAAACTCAATACCGATATGATCTTCGAATTCGTTTGCATTAGGATTGGGATCGAGGACAGATCCCACCATAGAGTGCACAGTTATTACTTTAAATGATACATCAATGTTGATATGAGGCAAATGCAGTGAGCGCTCACGGTGAAAAGCACCAACGGGCAAATAGTAGGAAAATTCAGGGTCAATATTGATTAATTGACAACCTGACATACTCACGTTAACTAAATTAAAACGGATTACATTGGCTAGTTTGGTACTTGGGTGCGCTGGGTGTGCATCGAGTTCTTCTTCAAATTGCTGTCGTGCAATATTGGCCTTTGCCTTTGAGGTCGGGCCCATTTTAGCGTAAGCACGTTGCCATGCTAATTTTTCATCCGCAATGTGTGTTTGAATGTCCGCCAGCAATTTTTGTTCGATTTTGCCAAGGGCGAGTTTATAAGCCTCTTTTTTGTCTAATTTGGCCTCTTCATCGGGTTGATTTAGCACAATTTCAATATAAGCACCGTCAAGCGTTGGGCAATCAACACGGTAATATTCACGTCGGTTATACCAATAAAGTTGATGAGGGATATCAATCATAAAACAATCGCTTCCCTTATATTTACTTTTTCTGACATGGTCGACATGAAAAGACACTTGAATACCGTTAAATACGGTATTGAAGTGCGGATTTTTAATATTACCGAGTTTTTTATTTAAGTACTCAGAAGAGCCATAATCCAAAACAATGGTACTGTCTTGATGGTTAATTGCAATTAATACGGTGAGCAATGTTTCTTTACCGCCCAGTGACACAGATACATTACATTTGTTTTTAACCAACATAGCAAGATTATTGACGATCATCGCGCGGTTGTGAATCATTGCGGAATCTTGAGACATGGTGCGTCACCTCTTTTTTGAAAATAACGGTATGGGTGCTGTTTTAGTTCGGTATTTTACGTAACCGAAATTTCACGTGTTCCCAATAATAATAAAAATAGACTTTTACCTCGATTTTCTTCTGCTTTCCAGCGTACATTGCCAATTTGAACGTGTGTCCCCACAAAAACACCTCGATCTACTATGATTCGTGCATTTTCGGCTACAGAAAAACTTTCCGTTAAATCCGCTATTTCCTCTTTGAGTTTTTTAATATCAAGGGTAAGTTTACTGAGCGTCCGATGCAATTTTGCAATCATTCTATCGGTGGTCTTTTCGGGATGATCATCATAGAAAGCGAGTAGCGTGCCGATATACACTAACTCATCTTGTTTAGCCATTAAATCGTCTTTCATATCGAGTATGCGTTTTTGGATATAAGGATTTAAACCAACTTGAAGTTGCGTTTTAATTCCCGAGCGTGCGCCTACTACGGCAGCTTTAAGCTGCACTAAGGCACAACTGCTTCCACCGATAATAGAGGATTTATTGCTACTATTTTTTGCGCCGGCAAAAATTTTATTTCCTGCCATCAATTCGGTATTTAATGCATATTTTGAAATGACGATATCATACCCCGCTTCAATATGATAATTCTCAACAAACTCCGTAATCACCGAGCCACGCGCAACGATCTTCTGCGTATCATTGACATGATTGTCATCATTGGGTTGCTCTGCACCTTGCACGCCACTTTTGATAATAACATCGGCATTAGAGAATAATTGACTACTCCCCATCACGCCACCTTTAATGATAAGACCGCCCTGGGATTTGATACAAGCGCCAATGACATTGCCGTTAATAATGACATCTTCAAGCGCTTCAATAGTCATGCCTTCCACCACATCACCTTTGACAATCACTGATCCGTCAAAATTAACGTTACCTGTTGAAAAATCCACTGTATCAAGGGTTAAAATTGAAGATACTGTCATTCCATTGGGTACTGGGACGGCCTGCCCCGTTACTGACGACAGTAATTGATTTTCATCGTTTGGGTTGAGGTAAACACCGGTCATATCTTTAGAAAAAGGAATGTTTTCACCTATTTTTGGCTCAATGACTTCATTAAAAACAGTGCGTCCTTGTTTGCCTTGAATGGCGGGAATGCGTTGCATGACAACCGAGTCTTTGCGAACTACTGGAATTTCACCTAGTTCACGGTAATCCGCCACACCGTTTTCGTCAATTTTCGGTTTGCGCTCTTGCATTTCAGGCATCATACTTTTAAATTGAGAGTCAATGCCATCAATTGCTCTGATGCCTTCGGCAATTAAATAATCTGAACACGAACCTTTTTCAATGATGGCGTCCAGTTTTTCTGCGTCAACTACACCATAGGTGACTTCTTTTTCTTTCAATGCTTTTTGGATGGTAGACACGGTTGCTTCTTTCCCTCCAAAATTAGGCGTTAAAGTCAAACGCGCACGTAATTTATCGTCAGATACAGTAATCACGCACGTTGCATCTCGGCGTTCGCCAATTTCACATTCAAACGCTTCTGCTTTTTCATCATTGTACCGATTAACTAAATCCGCTAAAGACAACTCACTGACAAACAAATGGGCGAATTGCGCGTCTTCTATGCGCTGCTTAACCATGCCAATTGTTAAATTATCAAGCTTATCAGCCGATGGCGTGAAAACAGCAAGTAATTTGCGTTCACTTTTGCTTAATTTAATTTCTAAGCCATTTTGATTGGTCATTTCAGTATCATCTCGTTATATTTGTATTCGTTAATTACAATTACGGTTATTGTAATGCTTGGCAGGGCTTTATGTTCGCTTTATTTAAAAATTACGCCACTTGATTTGATCTCTCTTATCCACTTTCTTATCCATATTTTTTACCATCTCAGCCTCCCCGTTGTGCACAATTCATTGGTTGTGTATCAATGCCGTGTTGCTGTTTCTATTTCATCTGCACAGGATTTGAATCGCAATAGCACGCGCTCACGTTCAATTGCGTCATGACTGTGATAATAAAAATAATCATCGACGCTCCAAATAAAAATGTGACTATCTTGCACAATAACGACATCATTTCCAGTGCATTGACTTATTTGCATTTGCTCATATACCCCTAAACTACACATGATAGCAATAATTGCGCCACTCTCGCCAGTCATCAGCGTTAATGTGTCAGATAAATGTTGAACCATGCCGTTTTACCCTTTGTTGCAACCCAATGGAATAACCCATGATGCGCTGGGTTTTGTCTCTTTAATATTATCATTCACTGGAATTTGTTGGCCTGTTAGCGTTTCAATGTCGTTTACAGTGACGAGATAATCATCTATTTTATGGCGCGTGGCATCTTGTGAATTAGGTATTATCCACGCGATAGCTTGTTCATCTTCATGACCACCACGCACAATAACTTTCCAAAACGCATCTGGCGTTTTGATACCATGCGATTTTACAAAAAAATCATCTGTAGGATCATTTCCCCAAATGACACCCCCTATAACAAGTAACTCAGAAATATCGCGGTAGCATTCGGTAATTTCCTCTGTTACCAGCCAAGCCCCTCGATTCATATTAGATGCTTGAGGCAAAATATTGGTGATATTATTTGTTGCCTTAATGGTGGTCATTGAGGCGTCCAAATGATTGGCTGGCACAAGATGCCCGCGATCGTAATGATGACCGTACGCCTTAGCGGTTATTTGTTGGCAATTTGCAGGTACCTTGGGGTCAAGAGAAAATGTCTTAGCGCGTGAAGCGTTTCCTGCATCATGTTGCGCGTTATATTGAAATTGAATAGCGCCATGTCGTTGACAATCAAGCCATACAGTAAATCCTTCATAATCAACTTGGATGATTTTACGCTCAAATTGATTATCATTCATTAACTTACATTCATTGCGTGAATATGTTTTACTTTTATTGTCGCAAACAGATTGACTCTTGTCGCAGTGATGCATTCCCTCTTTTTTTACACAAGACTGACTAATTGCCGTCTGGCTAAAAAAAAGTAACCCGAAAATAGAAAGTATTTTCATCATAATGGTTTTGAGGGAGCGCTTGGAATAGTGTTGAGATAGATTTTATCAAAATTACGCAGTCAGCCTTAGTAATTTATATCAATTACCCTAAATCAATCTTTTATTTTTACCAATAGCTGTGTTAAATGGCCAGTAATCAATTGCCAAAAAGTATGCATTATGGGAATTATTTTTGTATCTGTGGTCGAGTGCGTAACGTCTAATTTTTAGACAAAAAGAGAATATGTAGGTCGGATTAGCTTTGCGTAATCCGACACTGGTAAGACATGTTTTAAATTAGCGGTAAAGTCAGTATTTACATATTAAAGAGAGTAGGGCTACATTTTAGGAGGATTACACGCCTATAAAGTCAGTTGCTGCGATATCAACAGTACTTATGCCCGTTAAGGTGAGTAATAAGGTTGAATTAGTTGTTGTTGCTGCGCCAATATCGGTAGAGTAATACACGGATACTCCACCTGTGCCACTTGCAGCGCCGACAGCAATAATACCTGCACTACTCGTTCCTCCTGTTCCGTTTAAATCTAATGGGTTTGTTGTTAATGCCGTTGCTGTTTCTGCATAATTATTGGCATTGCTTGTCGTCACAAGCGCATTACCATTCCATGCCACACCTAATGTGAATACTGATATGGCTAACTGAATTTTATCCGTTCCTGATACAAAGCCTATAATGCTATCGCCACTTTCATTAAGGTTAGAGTAAATAATCGTATCTATTTTTGATGTAGTTTCAGTTAAATTAATCGTATCAGTTCCTTGACCACCCGTGATGGTGTCAGAGCCTTCACCCCCGACAATTGAATCATTACCAGCACCACCGATAATTGAATCAGCACCAGTAGATCCTGTAATGGTTTCCGCCCCAGATACAAGGGTAATAACATCACATAATGAGGATCAATATAT
>ERZ1034361.1257-NODE-1257-length-13913-cov-2.861954_pt1 | contig 13913 bp, 9 predicted proteins | sample MGYA00520617_ERZ1034361 | MGnify/ENA primary metagenome ERZ1034361 (study PRJEB33736, sample SAMEA104284507) | Azolla filiculoides | biome: Urban; feature: Water surface; material: Ditch water | place: Netherlands | collected 2015-10-28 | depth 0-0.1 m ... | reverse complement strand
GAAGGCTATTGTAAATGCTGTTAACCTTGCAATTGGTGAGTATCAGTTTAAAGTAAATGGGATATTAATGAATAGTGTTTCTGGTAGTAATCAAACTGAAACAGAGTCAGAAACATTAGAATCAGATACTTCAAAATTTTATGCTAGATTTGACTGGCCGGTTTATACATACCTTACAATCAATAGTCAATCTCAGAGCTCTGCAATCGGTGGTGGTTCGGGTTCTGAGTGGTTAGGCGGTTACCAAACTGGAGTTAAATGGAACCATATAGCTATGACTAGATCTGGAAATACCATTACACTTTTCAGTAATGGCGTGAATAAAGCACAATTTACTCATACTACCACTACTGACACATCAGCAAATAACTTTTATTTGCGTGGTATGAATTATTACCAATTCTTCTATAATTATAGAGTTACTGTTGGTACTGCTAGATATGTTTCTAACTTTACACCATCATTAACACCACACACAAATGACGTCGCGGATATTCCACCAACCATTTTAAATGATGGCTTAAATATTGAAGCAGGTGTTAAACTTAGAAATGTAAATTCTGCACCTATTGATAATTATACTAATGGTGGATATATGTATGTTGAAGGCGGTGCTCTAAAATATAGAGGATCAAACGGTACAGTTACAACAATTGGAGCAGCATAATGTTAGATTCATTTAATATTAAAATTACAAAACTTTTTAAACTTCCGCAAGAAGTTATTGACAATAATCCAGATGAATATGGGGAAGTTACTGATTTAGTTACTTTAGTTCATTTTGATTATATTGCAACAAAGCATGGTTTACAAACAATACAATCAAACGTTGTTCATGTCCCATTTGTTAAAGATTCTGAAATAATTCCATTTAATGAATTGGATTCAGATACAGTGGTTGCTTGGGTTAATTCTAAATTTACTGAAGAAGAGATTCAAGCAGTTCAAGACACTATGGAAGCAGAATTAGATGCTACAAATCAAGTAAATCTTGACTCAAAATTACCTTGGGAATAATATATGGGAATCTCAAAACCATATGTAATTGAAAACGGCTTAGATATAACTAGCACTACTATTAATTTAAATGGTAGTGCAGTTTCAGTTAATCCTGACAATTCATTAAGTGTTAATGGTGTTACATTAAGTACTCCAGATGCTATCAATCGTGCTGGTTTAGTTTGGAAACAAGCATCATTTGGTATTGGCGGATTAGTTCAAGGCGGTGGACAAGATAATCGTAAGTGGGGAGACATGACAAAGTCGGGTCCTATTCTGTTTAGTTTATCTGATGAACAATATGGCACCGATGGATATACTGGAAACTTACAATACCGTTATAGTTTAGACGGTGTTACATGGGCTCAATCTGAGTTTCCAAATCAAACCAATTCAAATGCAGATAGAGAACATTTACCTGGATTATATGATAGAAATAAATGGATAGCATATGGTAATGGCAAATGGGTCAATATGCTTCACCAAAATCCATACTATCATTCAGACAGATGGGTTAGAACTAGCACAGATGGTATCAATTGGACTACACATACAAACACGGTGCCTTGGGCATATTCATATCCTAGCCGTGTTGGTAATGATCGTGGTAATTTATGGTATGCTACAATATTCGATGGCACTAAATTTATAGCATTAGGCGGTGAAAGTTATTATCAGCGACCAAGTGTAATGAACTCGGATGATGGTATCAATTGGACTCAAGTTAGTCCACGATTTGTAACAGTTGGTAACGTTGAAACAAATGATCCAACTGCAGATTCTTTATATCTCCATAGCGATTACACTGGAGATGATCCAACAGTTTATAGAGCAGGGTTTCATAAATGGGTTGACATGGCCAGTGATGGAAAAGTTCTTGTGGCTATGGGAGAATGGCAGTGGGCAGAGCCTGGCACTGCTCCATGGCAAAGTGATAATGTTGCATTAAGTTATGATCAAGGGGCCCATTGGGCGTATGTTAAAACCCCTATTAAAGCAAACTGGGATACTGTAGAATATGCTAATGGAATATTCATTGCAAAAGGTAGACATCAAACTGATCCAGTATTAGGAACAAATATTCCAGTAGTTATTCGTAGTATTGATAGTGGTTTAACGTGGACTCAATGTACATTACCAGCAGGAAGCAATAATTACTTCTTACAAGGTTTAGCTTATGGTGATGGACAATGGGCTATTACTAGAAGTGGTATATATGACACAACAGGTGAAATACTAGTATCTGTTGATGGTGCTCAAACATTTAAAAATGTACCAACTGATCCAGTAATTGATTTATTATTCCCAGAAAGCGGTTTAAACCAAGTATTTTGCACTGGGGTACAGTATTTTAATAATAGATTTATTGCAGCTTGGGGTAATGGTGCGGCTGGTAATAGTACTGATATGTCATTGCAGGTAAGTGGTTCAACATTAAATGTTGATTGCTGTGGCATTACTAGTTACAATGATCTAACAGATAAACCAACCTTTAAAACGATTAATGGTAACACAATAATTGGTACCGGTGATATCACTATTACTGGCGGTAGCAGTTTTTCTGGTTCATACACAGATTTAACTAATAAGCCAACGCTATTTGATGGTGCATATGCTAGTTTAACGGGTAAACCAACGTTATTTAGTGGTGCTTATGCTGATCTAACCGGTAAACCAAGTATCCCTACAGTTCCAACTACTTTAAGTTCATTTACAAATGATAGCGGGTTTATTACTGGTTATACAGAAACAGATCCTATATACACTGCATCTACTTGGCATTCTACATCTAATAATAGTTCTAATTGGAATACAGCTTATGGCTGGGGCGATCACTCGACTAAAGGTTATTTAACTAATGTTGACTGGATTGCTATTACTGGCAAACCAACATTATTTAGTGGTGCTTATGCCGATTTAACCGGTAAACCGACTATTCCTACAGTACCAACATTGGTATCTGCATTTACTAATGATGCTAATTATGTTAATACAACTCAATTAGCAACCAAACAAGATACACTGGTATCTGGCACGAGTATTAAGACTATTAATGGTCAATCAGTATTAGGTTCTGGTAATATTACAATTTCTGGTGGTGGATCAGCATTAACTGTATCTGAAATTAATGCCGCTAACTCAATAACCAATTCAGTATCAAATGTTACTGCTATCAGGTTTGACAAAGATACTGGTTTTAATGTAACAGATCTTGGCAGTGGTGAAATTAAAGTAAGTCTAGGCAGTGCATTCAAGACAATTAAAGTAGCTGGACAATCTGACATTATTGCAGTTGGAGAAGATACTTTAAATATTGATGCTGGAACTGGAATAACTTTAACAACTTCTCCATCTGCACCAAAGACACTAACTATTAATGGTTTCTCTGGGAATTATTCGGATTTAGTTAGTGCTCCAACATTTAAAACTATTAATGGCAATTCAATAGTTGGTTCTGGTGATATCACTATTACTGGTGGCACTGGTGCTTCTGCATTAGTTGACCTAACCGATGTTTCTGTTCCATCTCCTACTGATGGTTACGCATTAGTTTATAATTCATCATTAAGTAAATGGACAGCACAAGATGTAACTAGTGGTTTATACACAAACACAGCAACAACTACAACGCTTGATCCTAGTCAAGTAGTAGATTCATTTGCTAAGACGCAATATAGAACAGTTAAGTACATGGTTCAGGCTACTTCGGCCGCCGAAGTTCATAGCGTAGAAGTTACAGTAATGCACACGGACATAAACGTATTTGTTACTGAATATAATACAATGTACAGCGGTGCCGGAAAACTATTTAATATTGATGCAACTGTTAACGGTTTAAATATAGATTTAATTGTTACTCCATTAACTGTTGGATTAACTGTTGATGTAACTAGAATAGGTTTAGTATCACGCTCTATCGGAGTACCATTACCAACAGATTTACAAACTGAAACTTATACAATGATTGATTTACAAACACAAACTTATCCGACTAAGGATTTGAACTAATATAAATAATATAAAGTTAAGGAATACACAGAATGTCAACCGTATTAAAATTTAGAAGAGGCGATACAACAGCATCGAATGCTTTCACGGGAGCAGAAGGTGAACTGTTTGTAGACACTACTAAGGACACCCTAGTTGTTCATGACGGTGTGACAGCTGGTGGTAAGGCCCTTGCAACAGAATCATATTTATCCACACAACTTGGTGCTTATACTAAAACAGTTGATTTAGCAACCGTTGCTACTTCGGGGTCTTATGATGATCTATCTAATAAGCCTACTATTCCATCATTAACCGGATACGCAACTGAATCATATGTTACTACACAAATTAGTAACTTAATTGATGCAGCTCCAACAGCATTAAATACTTTAAATGAACTTGCTGCAGCGTTAAATGACGATGCAAGTTTTGCTACAACAGTTACTACATCGTTATCTGGTAAACAAGCAACATTAGTATCTGGCACAAATATTAAAACAGTTGGCGGAACTTCTTTATTAGGTACCGGTAATATTACATTATTCTCTGGTGCTTATGCAGATTTAACTGGTAAACCAACATTATTTAGTGGTGCTTATGCAGATTTAACCGGCAAACCGACCTTATCTACTGTAGCTACTTCCGGTTCATACAATGATCTAACCAGTAAACCAACATTATTCTCTGGTGCTTATGCAGATTTAACCGGTGCTCCAACGTTTAAGACTATTAATGGTAACTCAATCATCGGTTCTGGTGATATTACTATCTCGGGTGGTGGATCAAGTTTTTCAGGTTCATATAACGATTTAACAGATAAGCCAACTAGTTTTAATGGTTTAGGATTATATAATGCAAACCTTACTGGTCCTATTCTTCTTAATGGAATAGTTACAGATTATTTTGGTCAATCCCAAGGAACTGGCTCAGGCGATAGCATTCTAACTAGCGAAGGTGGTTATGCCGTACGCTGGAAGAATCTTAAAACAATTAACGGTAACTCAATTGTTGGATCTGGTAATATTACAATTTCTGGTGGATCTGGTGGTTCATCATTAACATATGGCCAATTTGTAGATAACACCGTAGCATTAACAACAACTGCTGCTAATCAAGTTATTGATACATTCTCAGCAGTAGATTATAGAAGTTCTAAATATATTATTCAAGCAGTATGTGATGGAGTTGGTATTCATTCAACTGAAGTTTTGATTATTCATAATGGGGCAACTGTTTATATTACAGAATATGCTACAATATTTACTGATACCAGTTTATTTACGGTAGATGCTTCTATTGTTGGTGATCCAGCTGAAGTACAAGTTACAGTAACTCCAACAAATGCTAATACTACATTTGACGTAGTTAGAACTAGTTTGGCTGCTAGAACATTTACTCCACCTAGTTTAGAGGGTGATTTAATGACATTATCTGGTACTGAAGATTTACAAACTGAAACCGGATCAGTTGATCTAAACGTATAGTATTATAAATATAGAATAGTTAACAAAGGAAAAAACTAAAATGGCAAAAACGTTACAACATAGAAGAGGTACTACAACAGAATTAGCTTCTGTAACAGGTGCCATTGGTGAAATTTTTATGGACACCGACAAGAAAACCTTGGTGGTGATGGATGGTACCACTCCTGGTGGTAAAGCTCTAGCAGTTGAAGGTTCAGGCGGTGGTAGTGGAGCATCTTACGATCAATCATTAAATACAACCGATGATGTTGTATTTGATTCAGGTCTAGTTGGTAATGTATCAATCATTGGTAATGAGATTGCTGGTGTAGATTCATATGGCAATGCAGATACATTGGTTGTTTCTAGTGAAATGCAAGTAAATGTTGGTGAATTATCTACATTTAGTGTAGTAGACAACACCGGCACTTTACACCAATGGAATTCATATGACCCTGGTTTATCTGGGGCTTTAGCTTTAAACGGTTTGTCAAATGAAAATATAACCAAATTAACATCTCTTGCTCCAGGCACCGTTGTTCAGTATAACAACTTAACTGTATCGGGGTGGGGTACTTATAGTGGTACGTTCACTAAGGCTGCTGATTCTTGGTCTTCTGGTAATACCTTTTACCTTCCAATCAATTTCGATGGATTCTTACCAGAACTTGGTAACTCTTTACAGTTTAATTCTCAAGAATTCTTCAATATTAATTTTACATGGAGTGAAGATGGTGTAATTAATGCACTATCTGTAACAGAAACTGGTGTTAACGTTAATGGCGCATTTACTGTAAATGGTCAACCAATTTCTACTGGTGGTGGATCAGGGGCATCTTATGACCAATCATTAAATACAACCGATGACGTAGTATTTAATTCAGGTCTAGTTGGTAATGTGTCAATCATTGATAATACAATTGGTGGTGTAGATTCATACGGTAATGCTGATACTCTAGTTGTAGATGGTGATTTATCTGTTACTATAGGGAATCAAACAACTACAACTTATGCAGGATCAGAATTAAGTTGGAATAGCGCACAAGTGTACTCCAATGGTGGTGATGGTTATCCTGCTGTTGCTGGTGCAGGAGCGAAGATAAATTTCAATGGTTATGGGCAAATGAACCAGTTGACTAACACTATACTATCTTCACTGACAGTAGGACAGACAATTACTGTTTATGAATATGGTACAGGTACACCACATACATATACGATTTTTAGTATCGTTAGCGGTGCTGGTATGATGGGCGATTCATATTGGGTCTATGCAACTGAAACCGTTACTGGTATGATGAATCTTGATGTTAATTATGGTATGGCAGTGACAACTAGTTCTAGTACAACTCCTTTACAAGTAACTGACGCTGGTGTATCACTTAATAACATTAACGCTACTAGTGACATAAGCGTAGCAATTGATACAACTTCAACAGTTGATACAGTTTGGACATCATCTGACTTTGCAATGATGTCCAATTCAAGCCATCAAAACGGTTCATCTCAGATTGAGCTTTCTTTGATGGGTAATCCCAGTGCGTTTCTTGCATCACTAAAAATTGGTGATAAATTAACATTTCAGGGCTCTACCTATGGCGGTACGACTCAATTTCTCCATACTGTTACATTGACTTCATTACCAACAAATTATATGGCAAATTATTACCTAGATGTTGCTGAAGTTAATACACTTGGTACACAAATTAATCTAACTACTCCGGTAACAGTTACTACCCCAACCGGTTCAATTGAAACATTTACGTTTGACACAACTGGTACATTTACTACGCCATCTGTTTTAGCTACAGATGCTTTAATCGGTGATGTATCAATTGTTGGTAATAATATTTCTGGTGTAGATTCATATGGTAATCCTGCTGAATTGGCTATTTCATCTCCAGATGTTGTATTTGATACTAATCTAAACTTAACCGTTGATACACGTGTTTCATCTACTGAGACTATTAGTGGCGGTATGGCACAATTTAACATTGCACAGGCTCCATCAGAAGTAGTATTTTATTACTCTCCAATGGGCCCAGTTAACTTTGATACTACCAAGTTTAAAACTGGTACATCAGTAACTTTAGTTAGTTCAATGTATGGTAATTCTGTTATTGAATTGACATCAGAGTTTCTGTTTGATAATATGAACAATAGATATGAAGCAACGTTCAATCTTATTTCTGGCCCTGCTCAGAATAATGCTTCTAGCGTAATTATTACTAATTCATCTGGTGACTTAGCTAATTACGGGTTTGATGATCAAGGTACATTCTCTACTAAAGCATTATTAATTGACGGAACTGCTCCTAGTCTATTAACAAATAATATTGATGGTTCTAAATCAATTGTAGTTGATTCATTCGTAGAAACTACAGAAACTATTTCCGGTGGAATGAATTCATTTAACTTAAGTTCGTCAACTAGTAATACATTCTATTACTCACCAATGGGTACTGTACCATTTGATACAACTAAATTTAGAACTGGTACTTTAGTAACGTTAACCGGTATGATGGGTACTGTTGTTATTGAATTAACATCTAATTTTGCTTTTGATAATATGGATAACAGATGGGAATCTACATATACTTTAATTAGTGGAATTGTTGGTAGTGGTGTAAATTCACAATCAGCAACTATTACTAATACTAGCGGTGCTGTTGCTAACTACAGTTTTGATGACCAAGGCGTATTAACTGCTCCAACAGTATCTACAAATTCATTGTTAATTAATGGCTCAGTTCCAGCATTATTAACAAATAATGTTGATGGTTCTAAATCAGTTGAAGTTGACAGCACAACTGAAACATTCTATGCTGGCGACAGTTTGATGATGGATCCAAGCAAAGTATATTGGTCGAACGCAGCATGGCAATGGAGTCAACCTACTATTATACAATTTAATAGTCCAAGTGCAGCTGCACTTAGTTTATTCCAGAGTTTAGCGGCTGGTACTAAAATTAAGTTTGCTTACTATGACTCGGGTCCGATGACCACAATCTATTATACAGTCACATTGGTTAACTTTTACCAGGATGCTGGATCTACTTATATGATGCAAGTAGTTGAGTCAAATCCAAATGCTCAATCAATGCAGACTATAAATTTTAACCCAATGGGTGTAACTGTTACTGTTGATACTTTTAATGATTATAACTTTGGTCTTGATGGCGCTTTAACTGTTCCATCATTAATTGCAGATGAAGCTTTAATCGGCGATGTATCAATTGTTGGTAATACTATTGCTGGTGTAGATTCATACGGTTTAGCAGATACATTAATTGTTGATGGTGACCTACAAGTTACTGGTGACTTATCATCTCCAAGCGCCTTAAGTTTAACAGTTGGTGGTGGACCAATCACCTATGATGTTGATACTCCGCAAAACCAATCTGCTACTTGGTCTGGAAATACTTTAACATTCTCATCAACAATGGATTCAAGTGCGCTTAACTTATTGCTTGCATTACCGATTGGTTGTCATATTACGTTTTCACACTATATGTATGGTTCTTTTGACGTAGTTACTACATCAACTGTTACTGCAGCTGGAAGCGGTAATTCAGTTGATGTCTCAAAATCTCCATCTGATTTTGGATGGAGTAATTTTAGTTTTGACGAGAATAATGTCCAATTTGTATATCCACGACCAACTGCAACTTATGGATTTGGCACTGATGGTTCAATAACTGCTAATGGTTCTCCAGTTGGCTCAGGTGGTGGACTAACCACTACAATTATTGATGCTTTTAACGATTTACCAAGTGTAGGTTATACTGTCAATGTATCTACATATAAGCGTGTAAAAGTGTCAGGATATTTTGGCAGTGATGCGCCAGGTACGCAGCCTCTTATAAAAGTATTCAAAAATACTACTACTTTGGAAGGTCCTGAGGTAGGTACTGGTTGGGGTAGGTACTGGAGACGCCCAGGATCTAGTTGGTCTGCAGCAGACTATGCTCCAAATACAATAGACGATATTTATTTTGGTATGAATCTTCCCGCCACTCAAGGTTATTTTGAACTTGAAATGGAAGGTAGCGGTTCTGGCGCAATGTGTATTCGAAGCTCTACTGTTACTAATAACACTAGCGTACCAGACCAGGGTTGGAACGGTTATTATACTACTAATTGTGATGGAGATTTATATATTCAATTTAATAATTCAGTGGGCGCAGTCTCAAAGGTTACAATAGTAGGATATAAATAACAGAATGTTGTTATATCAATAATAAATTATGAACTTATATAATGGTAAATGTGAATCAATAGAAAAGTATTTTAATATGGCTTCTCTTATTAAATTAAGGGAGGCCATTTTTAATGCTTCTTTTGTTGATATAAATAGAATGGATAGTATAAGTGAAAAACGATATGCACTCATTGAAAAGCGAAACCGCAAGAATTCCTAAGATCATTTGGCAAACCGCAAAAGATCCAAATAACCTGCACATAAATGCTAAGAAATCTATAGCATCCTTTCTACAAAAAAATCCAGACTACGAATGGTATATTATGGACGATGAACAATGCCGTCGATTTATACAAGATCATTTCAGCCAAGAATTTTACAATATGTATATCTCATTGCCATTTGGTGTAATGAAAGCAGATGTGTGGCGCATTGCAATTGTGTATGTTTATGGCGGAATTTACGTAGATACCGATTGTAATTGTATTGTTTCATTAGATAATTGGATTAATCCTAATGATGAATTAATAGCTTTTGAAGAATGGCCAAATTCTTCTTATGGCAACTTTGTTATTATTGCCGAGCCTAAACATCCTGCAATACTAAAATCATTAGAATGGATTATGAAAAGATATAATGCAGAAGACTTTTTAACTAAAAATTCTACTACTCCTATTCAAGATTTTGGTGCTTTAGCTTATTATTTGGGAATTAAAGAATATATGGAAAATAATGTAAACCATAACATTAGAGTTTTAAAATACCATGAGCATAGAATAACAAACTCATTCCACAATAGTTCATATATAGTACATGACTCTGCCTCTATAAAATGGAATAGATATGATTCATGGAGAAAACAACAGCAAAAACATTTTGGAGTATTTGGCGGATGAAACCTATAAAATTTATTACAACTTTTTCCACAACAGGATATAGTTTATATGGCAGAAGTTGGTTAGAAACATTTAAGAATTCAGTTAAAGATGATAATATTAGTGTAGATTTATATTTAGACTTTGAAATACCATCACAGAATAATGTTAATATTATTAATTATGACGCAGCAATTCCTAATCATAAACAATGGATTAATGAATTTAATTCGCAATATAATGGCTCAGTCTATAACAAAAAGATGGCGGTAAGATTTAGTTATAAATCATTTGTAATGCAACACGCTCTACAAAACAACACGGATTGTTATTTAATTTGGTTAGATGGTGACTGTGTATTTAAACCCAATAATGATTATTCTAATTTTGCTGAAGATTTACTAGATGGTAAATTCATTGCAGTTCAAAGAGAACATAATGGTGGTGACGATCATTGCGAATCTGGATTTGTTTTATTTGATACTGGTCATGTAGACAAACAAAAATTTGTAGATCAATTTGTAAGTAACTATAAGATAGAAAATGTTATACAAATGGGATCACCGTATGATGGGTTTATTATCTATAGATCTTTAAATGGTATTGATTATGTAGATCTAAATGACGGATATGGCCGTGGTGGTATTCAATCTGATCCAAATGAAACCTTTTTACACCCAGAAATTAATAAAAGATTCTTACATAACATTGGAATAACTGGAAAAAGTAGTTATGCTGGGTGGGAATTCCATAAAAACGATGAGTATTTTAAATTGATGTTTGGCAGAGCAAAGAAAACGCCAGAAGAGATTAAAGATATTAGAAATAAGCTTTTAACTATTAGAAAAAACAAAAAATAGTGGATTACTATTTTGTAGAAATTGGTACATCAGACTTTGATACATAACATAGATAAAATTAAATGGGTTGGTAAGCATAGTTATTATACTGGTGCAATTGATATTGTTAATTGGGGAGACGATATTAGATTTGTTCATATTGGTAATTTTACGGCAATATCAATAAATTGTAAAATCATATTAAGCGATGGCAATCACTTTTATAATGCTGGGTCAACATATGATTTTCCTCATCCAAAATTTAACCATAAAGAAAACAAACGACCATTTCCTTCACGTGGAGATGTTATTATAGGAAGTGACGTATGGATTGGTCAAGATGTAACTATTATGAGTGGCGTGAAAATAGGTGATGGAGCAGTAATTGCTGCAAATTCTCATGTAGTTAAGGATGTTCCGCCGTATAGTATTTGCGGTGGAAATCCAGCTAAACATATTAAATATAGATTTTCTTCAGATATTATTGAAAGATTTATAAAATTAAAATGGTGGGAATTCCCTGACAATTTAATACAAGAAGTTATTCTACTATTGCAAAAAGAACCTAATACAGAAATTTTAAATAAACTTGAAGAAATTTTAAAAGATGAATACAGAGAAAAAATATCTATTGTATCTAGATATCATGAAATAACTAAATTATATGTACATCTTTTAAATAGATACCCAGATTGGCATGGGTTAAAAAATTACGAATATTCTGATATGTCTATTCAAGAAATTAAGGAAGCAATAATGAAATCACAAGAATATAGGATGTTGAATAATGGATAGAATAGAATCAATTAAACAGTTATATAGAAAATTGCTTGGACGAGAAGCCGATCAAGGTGGTTTAAATAATTATATAAAATCAAGATTGCCTTTAGCTGAAATTCAAGTGGCTCTTTCACGATCAGATGAATTTAGAAATAGATTCAATTTACCATCATTTGAACCTACTGAATTAGATAATAAACTTCATATTTTTGTTGTCAATCTTAAAAGAAGACCAGATAGAAAACAACAAATTGAGTTGCGTTTAAAAAATCTAGGTATTAAAAATTATGAAATAACAGAAGCAGTTGATGGACAGCAGTTGCCAGAAGATTTAAGTAATGTTTATAACCAAACAAAGTCTAGACAAATTCATAGACAATTGAAAAGATCTGAAGTAGCGTGCTCATTGTCACATATCAATATAGCTAAAAGGATTATAGATGAAAATATTGATTATGCTATTATCTTAGAAGATGATGCAGAGTTATCTATTAACTTTAAAACCTTTATTAAAGATTTTAATTTAGAACCAAATAAGTTTGACTTTTTAATTCTTGGAAGCTTCTCATCAAATCAATTCTTTAATGGTAAGCTTAAAACTAAAGTTGCACCATATGAATTACACGAAAAAGAATCTATAACATATTTAGATAAAATTGAATTTAATATTGGAAATACTACTATACATAAAACACACTACCCTTCTCAAAAATTAGATTATGTTCATGGTACTCATGCATATATGTTATCTAATAAGGGTGCTAGAAAACTATTAGAACTTAACTACCCTGTTATAGTTGAAGCAGATAATGTATGGAATTATTTTTATAATACATGTGAAACATATTTTACAAATCCAATATTAGTTCATCGTCAGCATGAAGACAGTGACATACAATTAGAACGAGGTGAATTTATGCACAACTTTGATAATTATTCGGACAATTTTAAAGCTCGCAAATTTCACGCAGACTTTGGAACATAATATGAGAGAAATAGCAAACTTTTTTTGGCATGGCGAGTTAACTCAATATGAAATAGCGTGTTACCAATCTGCTATAGATAATGATTTTGACGTTAATGTTTGGTCATTTCAAAAATTAGAAAATTTGCCAGCTGGTGCTGTATTAAAAGATGCAAGTGAAATTTTACCAGAAGAAAATTTACACTTGTATAAACAGCCACATCCATTTGACGGTACTGATCAAAGAAATCAAGACTATTCTACAATTGCAGCATTTTCAGATGTATTTAGAATAAAACTGTTGAAAGAGCGTGGAGGATGGTGGTTTGATTCAGATCAGTTTACACTAAAAAATCAACAAGAATTTAAAAATCTTAGACAAAATAAAAAGTTTTGTCTATGTTTTGATTATATAAATTCAAATTATATGTCAATAGGGGTAATATATTTTGATCAAGAAGTTGCTAATATGTGTTATGATAGATTAAATAAATTATTAATTGAAAACAATAATACATTTAATGAATGGGCTCAGCTTGGTCCAGCAATGGTTACAAATATAATTGAAAATAATTATAAATTAAACGAAGTATTCCCGTATACTACTTTTAATCCAATAAATTGGAAAGAGATGAATTTATTACTAGATCCTGAAATGTGTAGTTATGCTATAGATAAATGCAAAAGTTCATATTCTATAAGTTTATGGAATTCGCAGTTATCACAAAAATATAATTTAAAACACACTTTGCCAAACGTTAATTCATTTTTATATAAATTACTAAATAGGAACATAAATTA
>ERZ1034361.1255-NODE-1255-length-13933-cov-6.095049_pt1 | contig 13933 bp, 29 predicted proteins | sample MGYA00520617_ERZ1034361 | MGnify/ENA primary metagenome ERZ1034361 (study PRJEB33736, sample SAMEA104284507) | Azolla filiculoides | biome: Urban; feature: Water surface; material: Ditch water | place: Netherlands | collected 2015-10-28 | depth 0-0.1 m ... | reverse complement strand
TGTTCATTAGCTGCTCGTTCGGATTCATCTTTATATACCTTTAACCATTTATGTAACTCAGGAGTTACTTCATAACTCTGTCCTCGTTGGAGAAGCCACGCATGGATACCCATAAGTCCAAGTCCAAGGCGACGGTTCTTTTCCCTGACCTTATATACTTTGTCATAGGGTAGATCTGCTCTAAGTGTACCACAGACAAGGAACTTTGATCCCAATTCAACAACAGACTTGAACTCTTCCAGATCTTTAATATTGCTAAGATTAATTGAACCGAGATTACATACGTCAGAATCATCTTCACTTGTAACCTCTGTACAAGCGTTACGCAAGGTTTCATTCTGTTTATCCCCAAAGTTAAAACTAAATCCCGGCTCACCTGTCATCATTGCTTGACGACAATTCTCTACAAAGGTATGTAGCTTAGAACGATCCGCGTTATACAACCACTTGTCGTCATAATTAACTGAGATGTTTGTCATGTCAAGGGGAGCAGCAGCATTGAAGTCTTTAATCTTCATTGCCTTTACTTCATCCGACCAGTTCTTTGCTTTCAAGAATGCAGGGATGTCTTCATGTAACCAATTTAGTGAGGCATAGATTGCACTGCGCCGTGATCCGCCCTGTTGCACAGAGCGTCCAATCTCATTTAACATATGCATAAGACTTAGTGGCCCACTTGAGATACCACCAGTACGGCTTAGTGTTTTACCAGAAGGGCGTAGGATAGAATAATCAACACCTATTCCACCGCCTGTCATTAAGCAAGATGTAGCACGATATGCTAGGTTAGCCCATTCTTCACGAGAATCTTCTTCAGCACGTAGTAGAAAGCAGTTGTTGTAGTAATGATTTAGGCGTCCTGCATAGTATAAGTACCGACCACCAGCCATAAATTTCTGATCCTTCATGTACTCTACTAGCTGTGCCTGATCTTCAGCAGACATAAGGGGTCGCTCTTGTCCTCGCCGATCACCACAAACATCATTAACTAGTCGCTCACATAAAGAACCCCAACTATCGTTTGGCCCTTGCGAGTACTTGAGTTTGAAAATGTTTTCTGCAAACCCATTCTTAAAGTAACTACGATTCATATATGACTCCAGATTTTATTCTTTTTAATATCTTTGATTGTTGTACCACTACAACCAAAGAACTCAGCTAACTTTCGAGAAGATCCAGACAAAGAACGAATCATTCTAACAACATCATCCGTTAGTTTTGATGTACCAACTTGTTCTCCACGTGCTTGTCTGTTCCTTGTTACCATATCAGTAGAGTTTTGTTGATGCGTTCCTAGTACAAGATGGTTTGGATTAATACATAAGCGATTATCACAGGTATGACGTACTATCATTCCTTCTGGAATAGGGCCATAGTTTTCTATGTATATCTTTCTATGTGCCCTTGTCCATTTACCGTTTAACCAACTTACACCATAACCATTCTTGTCTTTTGCTTTAGTCCATTCTTGACAAGGCATTATATTCCTTTAATTGTTTTTCCCAATCATGCAACTCAATTGTGTGCTGCAATTTTCGCTTAGTCTTACGAGCATCGTGCTTGGCTTTTAGTTCTAAGTTAGTAGGTAACTTCTTCCCAACCCAACTCTTTGGAATTTTCATCGTAATAGTTCCAAATAATTTCTTGTTTATCGAAGATATAACTTTCGATTAGATCAACTAGTTCTTCAGAGGATATGTCTAGTATTTCAAGAATCGTTACCTCATCCTCTCGCTTTAGCTGCTGTATTAGATCGTCAAATGTTTTCATCGTTTAATATTAGCAAGTACTCTTGTTCCAAAGAGAAAACCAAAGGCAATGTTAGCACCCTCAAGGCCGATATACTTAACCTCTGTTGGAATATCTGGTACAAAGGATAGACCTAGCCCACCTACAATGCTCACAAAGGCCGCTATATAGCGTGCTGAGCCACGCAAATCAATGACCCATTGGCTAGGTGTGCCTCCGGGATTATCAAGGGCAGCAACAGCGTTTAAACGCTTGATCTCTTGATCGTCAAGTTGTAGTTGTTCTGCTACTGTTGTGGGCTTAACGCCCCCGGCAAGGTGTGTGATAACCTGCTTGACCCCATCAATACCAACAGGTACTAACGCAGAGAGCAGAGTTGTTAGTAACATACTCATCATGGCATCCAGTTAAATAAGCCGGGACATTCCTTGGCTAGTTGGTTATTAATTTCCTTGGCTACTGCGCGTATCTCATGCTGTGCATGTTTATCTGCACGTAGTTTAATGAAGTCAAGCCAGCTTTGTAAGTTACCTGTAACAATTAGTTCTGTTTGTGTTCCTTCAGGTAGTACAAATCGTGCATCTTCTTTCTTAACGCCTGCTGCAATAAGCTCTTGGTATCGGGCCATAGCACTTTGATAAGCACTAGATATGAGAGTATCTTTATCTGTACCCGGATAAACAAAAGATGTACTGGACTCATTACAATATCTCTGACTACGTTGTAGGAAGTCTAGGTGTTTGCTGCGTACGAACTGATGAGAACATACACGGCTAATACCAGTGATATGAAATGTAGCAGAGGCAAACCGTAGAGTAGCCAAGTGTCCTTTATCTTTACATGCAATTGCCCGTTTAATACATGTATCGCGTTCTGTAGACGAACCATAACATATACCTGCATAACGACCGATACGCTCAAGAGCGTTAGGTGTAATGTATTCAAGTTTGACATCCATTTATTAGCTTCTCAGTTAGTTTATCAATAGTCTCTGCTGCATCAACTAGTGCTTGACGTAACTCTTCGTTGTTAGTCATACACTGTTTAAGCATAGAGTATAGCTTACTATTCTCATGGCCTACTGATAACGGCCTGAGATTATCGATAGTCTCCAGATCCTGACAGGACATTTTCTTCCTTTCGTTTACTCAATTTACTGTGATTAATTTCCATGATCTTTTCTAAGTCATAACCAATAGCATCACCTAGTCTAGCGCAATACCATAGGACATCACCGAGTTCATAAGCCATACCACCCGGATCGTAGTAGTCATCACGTAGTAGCTTCTTAATCTTTCCTGCTACCTCTCCAGCTTCACTAGCCAAACCCATAGCCAGATAGTAAAGCTCAAGGTTAGAACCTGTACCAGATTCAGGGTAGATCGCAGTAGTGGCTGTCCATTCTTGATAATCATTGGCCGTCATTTACCAACTCCGCATGTGTAATAACAGCATTAAGATAATCACGTGCCTTATATAGATCACGGATACCATCCTTGTCTTGCCAACGGAATACATATTTCATAACATTACCTTCTGCAAAGGGTACTCGCTTTTCTACAAGCAAGTCCATCAACTTAGTATCACCATAGTGGTCAGGACTCTTCATATTTTTTCCTCAAATAATTTAAGCTAACAAACATCTCGTCAAAACTGCCGTCATTTACCTCGTTGAGGACAACCACTCCGCGCCAATGTCGGTTAGTCTGGTGATCCATGTACCCCTCATCATGTTCATAGCAACTACCAGCAATGATGCAAGTGATAGTAGATCCATCAGGTTTCTTTCCATACGCTATTTGCTTTCCTTGTTGATGTCCTGCCACACAGGATGAGTGTAGTTTAGTAACCATCGCAGAGGCAGTAGTAGCAGGGCGACCCATAACACCAGTGGGAAAGTAATGACTATAAAAAACACCATCAATAAGAACAGGACGTAAAAAGTCATGTACTTCCCAATCCTCATAAGGCAAGTCTTCATACTTAAGCAAACCTTCTAGCTTAGGATCATCATTAACAGCACGCATGATACGTTGCTCATGATTACCAAGGGTAAGAACCATGCGTGGTTTATACTGTTTCTCTTTGTTCTTCTTTGCTTTCTTATTGAATGCTTTTAAAGGCTCAAGAAGGGTACGCATTGCGTCTGTAGCAGCCTCAATGTCCTTGATATAACGCCTACCCTCAAAAGACTTCTTACCCTTGTCATAGCACGATAGCGAGGGCATATCAGCGAAGTCACCAATACATACAATCACATCAGGTTTCTGGTCAAGGATATACTTACCAATGTGAGACAAGAAAGTAAAGTCAGAGCCGTCTTTGGCTTGAACGTCTGGGATAATCAAATGTCTGGTCATTCTTTTAACCAACTCCTTAGTTGTTCTGTATCTTTAATACCACAGTACTTGAATCCATACTTAACTGCCCATGCACCATGTGTCATCTTAGTACCACCACATAGCTTGTTAGGGTTATCAAATACAAACCGCAGGTCTAGGTCTGGGTACTGTTGCTTGAGTAGTACGTACTTGGTACGTTCTTTATGGTCAGCAAGGAACCCTTTTGTTTCGCAGAGAATTCCATTAAGCAAAGTCCAATCAACTGTATATTTATGTTTAGATTCTGGTACTGTATATGGTATAACAGTAACCTCATATTCATAAGGAACATCTAAGTCTTGTAGTATAGCCTCAAATCGTTCCTCTAATTTTGATCGTCGCTTACTTGCCAACATTTACAAGTCCAAGAGTGAATTCATTAAGGTAATCATCCCCAGAAAAGTCCCACTGTCGAGGCCACCATACATCAGTAGCCTCTTCATAGTAAGCACCATTTAAATACTGTCCATAAAATGTTTCATAGATTCGGACATTGTATCCACTTCTAGTTGTAACGGGGCGGGTAAAATCAAGTCTAGATCCTTGTGCCATTCGCTATCCTCACTACGTTTAATCCAAAGACAAGCAGCATTCATAGCTACTCGGCGATAGTCATGTTCATATTTCTCAATGATAACATCAAGACAGTCTTCTTCAGATTCTAAACAGTCAATTAATTTACCGGACTTTACAGGGCCAAGACCGGCTACGCCATGTATGTTGTCTGCCTTATCACCAATCAACATCTGTTTCCAGAAGTGCTTTGCGCCACCTTCGGGTGAGACAAAGGTAAGATCTCCATACTGTTGTTTAGTCCAGTTGAAATGCTTACCGGGAATCATTAGTAGATCTTTGTCTAAGGAACAAACAATAGTAGAAGATGTCTGGTTAATACCTAGTTCGTCATCAGCCTCCTGTCCGTGAGACAACCGAGCATTCCATTCAGTAACAAGATACTCACGACACTGTTGTAAATACATAGGTGGTATCATGTCCTTGCGGTTTGCTTTGTACTCAGGATTCACTACCTTACGGAAGTTATTGCTACCTGTCAGGAATGCCTTATACTCTTGTGTATCAACCATCTCTAGAATCTCTCGCATGTTTTTATCAACACGAAAGAGGGCTACATCCACAGGATCTTCTTCTTTACAAGTAGCGGCACATCTATATGCCACCAGATCCGCGTCGATCAAAGCTATCATATTAGACTTTCATCTTGTTAGTGTATGCACCTTCACCATTAACCTTGATACTTGCTGCGCTTGGTAGTGGTGTAGTTGATAGGCTACCACAGTAAGGACATTCAACATCTGTAAAGTTCTTTACTAGCTTCTCAAATTGCTTACCACAATCAGTACATAATAGATCATACATCTTCAGCATTGAAATCTCCACCGTAATATTCTATTACACGTTTAAATGCTTTAGCCAACTTGCGCCGGTACTTCTTTTCGATAACAGGGTTATGACTGTACATAGGAATACGATCAGTCTCATCTGTAACCCAATGATAATGCCTAAGCATGTCGTCAAGCATGTACTTATCTAGGATACTATTTTCAAGTTCTACAAAGTGTTTCATTTATGCCTCATATATTGAGTAGTAACGGGGTTATGTAACATATAACTCACATAACCCCAAGACAATTACATAGGAATGTCTTCGTCGTATTCAGGAAGTTTCTGGGTTGGTACATCTGCATCCAGATTGACACCAAAGACATACGCCTCAAACAACTTAGCCGTATGTACAACTTCCTCAACACTGGCTACCTTCTTGTCGTTCTTAAGCAAGGCAACTGCGGCAGAAATACTTGACTGTCGAATAATATACACTTGTTTCTTAGCACGTTCTTCTGCTGTTTCATACGTACTCTTAGGTGATACAGAAGCAGTGCTAGTAGTACGTGCTGCCGGGACTGCTGAACCAGATGATGGTGGTGCTGTTTCCAATTGAATATCTCCGGGCATAATACTAATCCATTGCCAGTAACCGTCTTTATCTTTCTCTCGCAGGAGTGTAAAGACATCTCCCTTTACAGCAGTTTCTAGTGTAGCCATAACTTCTTTGCTACCAAAAGGCATGATCTTCTTAGACTCTACCTTACCTTGGAAGGATAGGTTCTTATACGTCAAGTCCAAGAACTTATAGTCCTTACCTGTCTTGGTGGTTGCATTGCCAATATCGACGTTGATTACACTGATTTGCATTTGATTACTCATTCTTAACATCTCCTGTTATGGTACTACTAGTCTAAATTAAAATTTAACTTCAGTCAACTCTAACATGTTAGAACCGACACTTACTTCACCGAGCATAGGAATGTTGTACTCAACACCATATGCCTGTGTAACTAACTTAGGTAAGTCCTTAAACACCCTGTCAAACAGCACAGAAACGTCCTCTACTTCGTTATCAGGACAGTCTGCTACTATGGAGTCATGTACAGTACTGATGAGCTTAGAGCGCATCCCTGCACGTTTCATCCGTTGGTAACATGCTACCCTTGCTACTGCCATTACATCAGCACCACATCCCTGATTGGGCCAGTTAGTAATGTCTGATTCATTCCAGATCATCTCGCCTCGCTTGTTAGGCTTGGCACTAAAGGCATACTCTCTACCAAAAGGACTGACAATTTTCTTAGTCTGTGTTGCTTGCTTGATATATTGTTTGTGTGTCTTCTCAATCTCCTTATACTTAGAGTAGTACTTATCAATTACGTTTTGCCAGAAGTCTTGTGACTTACTGACTGGCATAAAATCTGGATCTTTTGAATAAGCATATGCGGAACCACGATATATCCACCGGAACAAGAATACTTTTGCAATAAGTCTTGAAGGCAAGTTGAAGGCAGCTTGGTTGGCACTATGAATATCGTTCTTTGTTGGATCATTAATAACACCATTCCATTCTTCAATACCCACTTTATCTTGCGCCAAGTACAAGTAAGTGCACCATACCTACTCCAACGACTTGGCGTCTACGTTCACGATTGTCATTGTTTACTTACCTCCTTCTTGGGCGCTAACAGCACCAAGTTGTTTGATTGAATATCTATTACGACAACGACCTTTGTTGTCTCTGTCTCGTATATTGTCTAGCTGTGTTCCTAAAAATAGATGACTTGGATTAACACATAGAGGATTATCACATGTATGTAGAACCTTTAAACCTTCCGGTATCTCACCAATATAAAGTTCATAGGCTACGTTGTGAGCTAGTCTAATAGAATCTTTATTAACACGAAACCCACCATATCCATTGTTACCCCGTTTTCCTGCTTTCCAAATCCAACAGTCACACTTTTCATACTTCTCTTCAAAACGAGATCGTATAGACTTATTGTGCCATGACTTTGCATCTACGTTTACGATCATACAATATATTCTCTAATATCATAACCATTTAAATCGTCGGGAGATTTGACAAATTTATCTTGGTTTGATGCCCAATATCCAAAAGATTCTTGTTGTAGTTTTTTATATTTAATAACCAGATCTTTTACCTCTTGTGTGTAGTTATTGTAATCTTGTTCAGATCCAAAAACAATACTCATACCCTTTTCACTGGATGAAATATAATATTTTTTCATTTAATACCTCGACACACAGAATTTCTTACATTCTTTTGGGAAGTTTTGTTGGTTAGGTTTAGTACTTGTGATACGACCTGTTACAGCAACACATTGGTTTAGGTTACTGTATAGCATATTAGGCTTCCATCCCATAGCTGCAATAGTTTTAGGCAATCCCTCAAGATAAGTTGATTTAAGTTTGTTGATCTTACTGCGCTCAAGTAACCAAGCAATTAGTTTCTTACCCGCTGCATTGGGCTTACAAGACATAAGCGAATCCTCATCTGTCGAGTAATAGCCTTCTTTCTTAAGCTCAGATCCCTTACTTGGTTCAACTAATCTTGGGAGTATGAATTCCTTTTTGAACAACTTGTACTTAACTTGCCCAGCTTTTGCTCCAGTCTTGAAATTTCCGATTGGCAATCGCTCATCAACTGTGATAGTTCCTCCATAAAGTAATACAGATATATGATCCCTGCTGTTAAGATTAATAGGCACAGAATCAACAAACTCATATATTTTACCTTCCAAATTCTCAAGTGTCTTAGTGTAACTGTCAGATTGAGCTAATGAACCTTGCTCATCATAAACAATGCCGTTATATTCCATTTCTTCTAGAACAAGCAAGTCATTACAATGCAAACGAAACAACTTAAACTTACTTTGCTCTGTAGTGCTAAATAGCTCAAGCTGTTTTTGCATTATAGCATAAGTTACTTCTACATCCTGTGCGCCATATTCAGCCAGAATATCTTGTGGTATATCACATGTGTCAATACCCTTATCCCAATATTCTGTTTTTACAATGTCTAGTTTATGACCGACCCCATAATTAACACATGTCTGTTCTAGATTAGGGTACTTCCATTCTTGTCTGGACAATAGGTACTCAGCTAACTGACAATCCCAAACACAAGGAACCGTGATACCTAGCTCCTTGCGTATCCAATGCAAGTCGAACTTAAGGTTAAAACCTACTACAATTGTAGCCTCTTCTAGTACAGTGAATAGCTTATTGAATTGATGTTTGAATAGAACAACAGGAGGTAAGTCGTTGATCTTATACTGAATTGTGATTAGTTCATTATCTTCTGTGAATGGATTACCTTTGTTACGTGTGGATGTTTCAACATCCAAAACTACAATGTTTTTTAGCATCCTCGTCAACATCAATATCTCCATCCATAATTGTGTTAGCCATGTTCCTGAACATATACTCATTATACAGAGGATTGTCTTCTCGTAGTACTTTGCTTAACGCACGAATGGCAACATCACGGTTAGCTTTACTCAATCCGCTATCCCTAATGGCCTTAGCCATAGCTACATAACATTTGCGGGTAATCATTACATATCCTTATATCTGGCAACAGAAGGATCAATAACAACAGACTGCCTACCATGTCGCAAGTCTGGGTCAGTATCTTTATCCCCTGTTAGTTTGTTTTTACATAGATGTAGATGCCGAGTATATTCTTCTACAGCATTATGAGTCTTACCAATACCTAGAATCCAATCAGCCTCTGCTTGCTTTGCTGTCTTGGCATTAGCTACATTCTCCATAGTTAGCCATTTCTTTCCTTCGCCACTTGCATCAGCCTGACATACTGCAATAACAGGGCAGTACTGTTTTGCAATTTCTCTAGCCCAGATATAAATTGATCCAAGTCGTAAGTCTTCTCTGTCGTCGGTAAAGCCTTTAATTTTGTCAAGTTGGTCGAAGATAACAAGACTTGGTTGTAGCTCTCTGACAACTTGTTCAACTTGCTTACGGTGTATGGATGCAGAGTCGAAAACTCGGAGACTATCTCCGCCGAGTTCCATATATCGTTGTTTGTTTCCGTCGAAGTCACTGATTAGCTCCGGTAATGTTAATCCAAGCATAGCCTGATACAAACGTAAATAGACTTTGCTACCTTGTTCTTCATTGTTAAACCAGATTATCGGCCCGGTCGTACCCAACTTTCCAGCAGCCACTTGAGTGGCGAAGTGAGTGACTTCACTTGCAAGGAATGTAGTTTTACCAGATTCTGGGCGTGCGAAGATAAAACCGAAGTCACCTTTGCGGAGTGATCCCAACATTTTGTTGAGTGTGTTGAGTCTCCAGCGCAATCCTTGTGTTGATTTTGTTTCATTGTATAATTCCCTTAGATCATTGCTCACAAACATGCCCGTAAAGCTATCAGAAACGCTCTCAGTTGCATTTAAATTCTCAGCCAATACCAAGAGGTCAGAAAAATCTTTGCGGCCCTCTGAGACCTCTAGCGCAGCTATCGCTAACTCATACGCTTTTTGCTTAGACATGACGTTGGATAGGATGTCATCTAGTACCAGAGAGTCACTATCTGTAGAAGCAATACGTTTAAGCAATTCTGACAGAGTAGGTTTGTCTTTTTCCATACAATTAGTAAGAACATAAAGACTAAACTCTGTAATACTAATATCTCTTTCATATTTATTATGTAAATTATCTAAATATTTAAGTAATAGAGTTAATTCTTTATTATCTTTAGTTAAGTCTTTAACATATACACTATATTTAGTATATATTGTATTATTAAGTAAAGACTTAAGTAAGGGTAGCATACTGTCCATTAGATGTCAACTCCTTTATTAGTGTATCTGAATAACATTTTGGATCTAATTCTGTAATAATACTATTACAAAACACACCAATATCTCTGGCTGCTTTCGCAAATTGCATAGATTCTACTGCTTTGTCCTTATCTAACCAGATATAAATCTTATCATGGTGCTTATTTAGATCCAAAATCCTACTTAAAGCTACATGACTGTTAAATAATGGTGAAGCACACACAGAAGTATTACGACTAACACGGATTGCACTGATAATATCCTCGGTTAATATAACAGTATCTGATTTAATGTTACCAACCTTATGTAAGAACGTATCAAACTTACCTCTGTTTAACCACTTAGGTTTTTTAACTGTGGATAGTGACCGTCCTTGCCATCCCACTAATTTGCCGTTATGTACGTATGGGAATATAATCCGGTCAAAGTATTTACTAAACATTATATTGTTTAATGTAATGTCTCTTGTTGTGATTCCATAGGATTGTAGGTATTCCCAAGCACTGTCTGGTAGACTTTCATCTGAGTCGAGAGGAAGGACAAGGTTATCTCTAATTTGTGGCGTGTTATTGACTGACGATGATACATGAGTGCGCCTACTACTATAACCACAAGAGAAACAATAAGTAGAGCCGTCACTATACACAGCAAGATTGTCGTGTCCATTATCTTTTCCTATCTTTGCACATGCGGGGCATTGTTGTCTTGTGGTTAGCATATTTAATCATCCTTGTGTGATGTACTCCTACGTCCTTGGCGATAGAAAGGATTACTCAGTAGCTCGTCGTCACGGCTATCACCATAAATCGCAAGGGATGCCTGTTGGCGACAATGACTACAGGTATCATAGTAAATACCCTTGTTATCTTTCTGACACATTTCGCGTTCAGATAAAATATTGTTACACGCTTTACAACGACTCATCGTGATACCTCTATAGTAGCGTTAGGGTTCATAACACATGCCTCAATGTACCCACTAATAAATGGAAGGAAGTGTTCATACATACCCCATCCATTTGCTGAATTTAGTTTTTCCATATACTTTTTTTCATAGATCAAACGTGAGTATCCATCTAGTAGCGGATTAATTAATTGCCATGCCATAGTAATATCAATATCTTCTGGTCGCCACAAGTGTGTGTAAATATCAACGGCTTTAGCCATCTTACCTAGATTATGAGTAATGTTACCAGAGTATAAATAATCATCACCATCTTTTAGATATACATCAAGACTCATGTTAATCATCCTCACTTAGTGTTGGTACTGTTCCTTTGCCTTTACAGACATAGCACCTAGATCCATCATACATACCTTCACCAGATCCATTACAGTTTGTACAAAGATCATCTTCACATGACTTACACGAAGGTTCGTCGTAATCACGATCTTCTTCATCACTATAATAATCAGCGTCAGTTCCATACTCATAGTTATGACTCATCTGCTTTCCCTCCAAACCTCAAGCGCAGCACGTAGCCGATCACGCTCTGCCTTCAGGTCAGCAATATCTTCAACCACACCATTAGTGCAGCCTTGGTAATCACCTACCCCAGCCTTGTGCATCTCTGCTACGAGAGAACAAGCAGCTTGCCATTCGTACTTCATTGCGTCACGCTCGGCCTCCAGTTGCTTGATCTGTTCAGCCTGTCTTGCAATAATTTCTCTTGGAAATCCGTCCATCACTCGCTCCTTGCTGCTGCCATTGGTGGTTTAGGTAAAGGCATCCAGTGCGTTATGTATTGACTGTCTCCGTGACTGCCTTGGTAGCTATCGAAGTAGCCACCAGCTTCGCCGTGCGCTGGCACGTATTCGCCATCGGTAACGTCAACTCCCGTCGCCTCTGTCGGTGTTCCGTCTTCGTGTTCGCCATACTTAACCCATGAAACAGCAACCAATATTGGAGTTCGCCCAACTTCAGGCAACCGATCATTAACGCTAATCCAGCCTTCCGGTATCGGTGCAGGGTGTTCAAAGAGTGGAACCCATTCAGGATTTGAGTGGTAGTCCTGTGTGCCTTCCTCAAACTTGGCTATATCCATACAGTAATAACCCACGGGCTTCTCCTCCCGCAGCTTTGCCTCAATCTTGGCTTCTATTGCTCTGGCGAAATCAATAACAGAAGGTGCATACACTTCAATTTCATCCCACTTTGCGTTGTGTATCTGGACGCAATCAAGTTGCTTGATTTCCTCGTCAGTCAGTAGCATTTTGTTTCTCCTCTAACAAACATAGAAGTGGTCGTGCGTACAAACCTCAAACACTTGCAGCCCCATAACTTCAATAGGTTTGATAGGCTCGTTCATTCGTAGGTACTGGTACGCAATTGCACTACGTCGCAGGTCATCCATGTTCGTGTGACCTAAATAAATCCGCGTTGGTTTAATCCCAGTCTTGTGGTAAAAGTCTCGGTAAGCGTTGTTTATTTGAGCTAGTGCGTCAGCCTCAGTCATTTCATCTCCTTTGCCATCTCGCGGATTGCATCAGCCAAGTCCGAAGGGTGTGTAGATTTATCGGACGCATCGCACAACTTAGCAGCAGCCTCAAACGCCTCGGCCTGTGCCTTGTGGTAGAAGGCTTCCTTAATGCGAATCTCATGCTCACGTTCTTTGTCGTGGTAGCCTTGCATTCCTTCAGGCCATTCTGCTGATTCAACGGCTTCAGTGTACAAAGCTAGTATATTTTCTCTGCTCATGGCTTCTCCTTCATTGCTGCGTATTCTCTTGGCTTTGAGCATCTGCCTCGGGCTTGGATTGTCGGGCAAAGAATGTCCTCAAGTTTCCATCCGGCTTTAACTCTTGATCGTATGGTTGTTGGGTGTCGTCCTAACTCTCTTCCCCATTCTTCAACAGTAAGTCGCTTTCCATCATGCTCAAGATAGACGCAGCATCGCCTATTCCTAACTTGCTCTGGTACTGATGCCCACCTGCAATTGCTTGGTTCATAATTGCCGTTGCTATCTACCCTATCTAGGGTTTTGTTATCTGGCTTTTCCCCCATGTCACGGATAAAGTTTTCAAATGAATTACGCCATGATTCACAAACAACTATCCCTCTAGCGCCGTAGTTTTTATAGTTCAGTGTGTTTTTGTTGTAGCAGCGTTGTTTCATATCTGACCAGCATTGATATGTTCTTTTTCGTTCATTTGATTGCATTGGATTCTCCTTGGAGCATTGCTGCATCTATGGCATCGTCAAGCATGCAATTTATCGGCGCGTAATAATCTCGGCTGTACATCTTGCAAACATCAATCTCCGCATCATTAACGTAGTCAGCCTGATTACGTAGCCAGCGATACCTTGCAGCGTCGCGTTCAGCAGCTTCCAGCCGTTCGATTAGTTCAAGGACATCTGAAGGAAACGTAGTCAAGTCTCTGCTATTCGCTTTAGCCGCACGCGCAGCGGCTTTGATCTTTTCGATGTTCATTTCATTCTCCAATATGTGTTAGTGACCGACCTTCTCACCTAACTTATATATCCCACACAAATATAATTCATCACCAATACGTATAGGTTTTCCGGTCGAGTCACTGAGACATAAGGCAAGCAGTTTTTCTAAGTTTTTAGTGTATGTTGTGTTTGTAGTATGTCTGTATTCCTGTACTACAAACATCAACACAGCACC
>ERZ1034361.1254-NODE-1254-length-13940-cov-2.461228_pt1 | contig 13940 bp, 15 predicted proteins | sample MGYA00520617_ERZ1034361 | MGnify/ENA primary metagenome ERZ1034361 (study PRJEB33736, sample SAMEA104284507) | Azolla filiculoides | biome: Urban; feature: Water surface; material: Ditch water | place: Netherlands | collected 2015-10-28 | depth 0-0.1 m ... | reverse complement strand
AAGACGTGGTGCTGATGGCCTCGCCCATGGCCCACCAAACCGGCTTCATGTACGGCCTGATGATGCCGATCATGCTCAAAGCCAGCGCCGTGCTGCAAGACATCTGGGAGCCCAAGAAAGCGGTCGAAGTCATCAACACCGAAAAGGCCAGCTTCACCATGGCCTCGACACCTTTCCTGACCGACTTGACCCGCGCGGTGGTCGAAGGCAAGACCCCTGTGCCCACGCTCAAGACCTTCCTGTGCGCCGGTGCACCGATTCCCGGCCCGCTGGTGGAGCAGGCCCGCGCTGCCCTGGGCACCAAGATCGTGTCCGCCTGGGGCATGAGCGAAAACGGTGCCGTCACGCTGATCGAGTTGAACGACCCGGACGAACGCGCTTTCACCACCGATGGCCTCGCATTGCCCGGTGTGGAGCTCAAAGTGGTGGAGATCGATGCTTACGGCCCCGCCCTGCCTGCGGACACACCCGGCAAGTTGTATGTGCGCTCGTGCTCCAACTTTGGCGGCTACCTCAAGCGACAGCACTTGAACGGCACCGATGCCGAAGGTTGGTTCGATACCGGCGACTTGGCGCGCATGGACGCGCAGGGCTACATCCGCATCACCGGCCGCAGCAAGGACGTGATCATCCGTGGCGGTGAAAACATCCCGGTGGTCGAGATCGAATCGCTGCTGTACCGCCACCCCGCCGTGGCCATGGCGGCCATCGTGGCCTACCCCGACGAGCGACTGGGCGAACGCGCCTGCGCCGTGGTGGTGCCCAAGCCCGGCCAAAGCATGGACCTGCCCGAAATCGTGCGTTACCTGAAAGAAAACCAGGTGGCCACGCAGTACATTCCCGAGCGCCTGCAGCTGCTGGACGCCATGCCCGCGACCCCCTCGGGCAAGATCCAGAAGTTCAAGCTGCGCGAACAACTGCAAGCCATGCTGGCCCAAGGCTGATGGTCACCCACACCATGACCGAGCCCACCATCCTGACCGAAACCCATGGCCGCGTGGGCCTGATCCGACTGAACCGTCCCGCGCAACTGAACGCCCTGAACGACGCGTTGATGGACGCGCTGGGCGTGGCCTTGCTGGCTTTCGATGGCAACGCCGACATCGGGGCCATCCTCATCACCGGCAGTGACAAAGCCTTTGCCGCTGGGGCCGAAAACGCCGTGATGGCCGACTGGTCCTACATGGACGGGTACCAAAACGACTTCTGCACCCGCAACTGGGAAACCATCCGCCATGTGCGCAAGCCGGTCATTGCGGCTGTGGCGGGTTACGCCATGGGCGGTGGTTGCGAGCTGGCTTTGGCTTGCGACATCATCGTGGCGGCCGAGTCGGCGCAATTCGCCTTGCCCGAAATCAAGCTGGCCATGCTGCCCGGCGCAGGCGGGACGCAGCGCCTGCCACGCGCAGTGGGCAAAGCCAAGGCCATGGACATGTGCCTGTCGGCCCGCATGCTGTCGGCGCAAGAAGCGGACCGATATGGTTTGGTCTCGCGTGTGGTGCCTGACGCGGAACTGGAAACTACCGCATTGAAACTCGCCACACAGATCGCGGGCTACTCATTGCCCGCACTCATGGCCATCAAGGAATCCGTCAACCGCGCCCACGAAAGTGCCTTGAGCGAAGGCATCTTGTTTGAACGGCGCGAGCTGCATGCCCGCTTTGCCAGCGAAGACGCGCACGAAGGCATGCACGCCTTTCTTGACAAACGCAAACCCGTGTTCCGGCACCGTTGATTCCATGTCGGACAAAGCCACTTTTGCTGGGGCTGGTTCTTTGAACCTCGACGTTCAATGGACCCAGGACAAACGCCAAGTGCGCCGCATGTGTGGCAACTTCAAAGGCACGGCCCGCTCAGGGGAAGGTGCTCAGAAATGCGTCTGAACATCACTGCCCATTTGCGCCAAAGACTTGGCACGGTAAGCCTTGGGGGTCATGCCAATGTGCTTGCGAAAGAAACGGCTGAAATAAGCGTCGTCTTCAAAGCCGAGTTCGGACGCCAGTTGCTTGATGGGCAAAGCGGTGTAAACCAGTTCGCGTTGTGCCTCTTGGATCAAGCGGTCATTGATGACCTGCAGGCTCGATTTGCCCAAGACCTCCCGGCACAGGCGCGAGAGTTGCCCCACCGTCACGCCGACCTGGTTGGCGTAGCTTTGCAAAGAATGCTCGGTGCGGAAATTCTTGTCGATCAAGCTGCGGAATTTTTCGATCTGACGGGCCTTGCGCGAGATGCTGTAGTGAGTTTGGGTATCTGTCAGCTCCGACAACTTGCAAATGCGGTGGACTTGAACCATCAGGGCCAACAGCAAAGACGTGCCTGCAGCCACTTGGCCTTCCGCAGGTGTGTGCGACTCTTGCTCCAACGCCAAAAACAAGGGCATGAGCTGGTCGATGTAGCGCATCTCCGACTGCAAAGAGAGCAAACGCGGCGTGCGTATGGTCTCCAGCAAGGGCGGCATCATCAAAGCTGCTGCCGACTCGAGCGCCTTTTGCATGGCCGTGACCACCGGACCATTGGTGTCTTGAGAAAACCTGAACCCGTGCACGTGACCCGCCGGGATCAGCATCACGCAGGGCGCGTGCAGTGTTTGCTGCACATGCTCAATTTGCACATCCACATGACCCTCCGTGAGGTACAGCACCTGAATGAACGAGTCGTGTCGGTGGGGATGGATCAGCCAGTTGTACAAGGTCGAGCGTTGCGGAATCCATTCGAAATTGAATGCCGCCGATTCTTCATGACGGCTCGAATCGCCATACAAATCGTAGTTCGGGATTACCCTAGAAACCGCCATTTTCACACTCCAGTTCGCACGAATTGTCCTGTTCTTCGATCGAATCGTCAAAAAAATTTTCGACCCTCATTCCAACAATCTTTGGCAGAGAACAGGAACAAGGACATGGTCATGAGTGGAGACAACAGCTGGCTTGAGCTGCACGAACGCGTGTGTGTGGTCACCGGCGCCGCCAGCGGCATCGGCGCCTCGGTCGCCGAGCGTTTGACGCAAGTGGGGGCACGCGTGGTGCTGCTCGATCGCGATGCACAAGGCTTGCAGCGCATGCAAGATCAGCTGCAATCGCAGGGCTCGCAGACCCTGGCCGTGACCTGTGACATCAGCGATGCGGCCAACGTGCAGGCCGCCGCAGAACAAGTCCAGTCCACATGGGGCACCGCCTATGCGCTGATCAACAACGCGGGCCTGCTGCGTTCTGGCGGCTTGGCCGATGTGAGCCTGGATGACTGGAACGCCGTTTTGGCGGTCAACCTGACCGGCTACATGCTGTGCGCCCGAGCCTTCGGTGCGGCCATGCGTGCAGCCGGTGAAGGCTGCATCGTCAACGTGGCGTCCATCTCAGGACTCTTCCCACAAAGCCACAGCGGGGCCTACAGCGCCAGCAAGGCCGGCGTGCTGCAGCTGTCGCGCCAACTGGCCGTCGAATGGGGCCCGCAGGGCGTGCGCAGCAACGCGATCTGCCCCGGCATGATCCGCACCGCTTTGTCGGCCAAGTTTTATGAAGAGCCCGGCTTTGAAGCCAAGCGTTCGGCCGTCACGGCCAGCCGCCGCATCGGCGAGCCGCAAGACATCGCCGATGTCGCGATGTTTCTGGCCAGCCCACGCTCGGGCTATGTCAATGGCGCCGAGCTGGTGGTCGACGGGGGCATGTCCTGCATGTTGATGGACATGGTGCCGCGTCCTGGCTTCAACCAAACCGCTTGAGGAAACAAAAATGACAAACCATTTCGAATGTGATTTGCTGGTGGTGGGCTCTGGTGCCGCAGGCTTGTCTTGCGCCATCACGGCCAAAAAACGTGGCCTGGATGTGGTGGTGATCGAGAAAGAACCCGTGTTCGGCGGCACCACCGCCCTGTCGGGTGGCGTGCTGTGGGTGCCCCTGAATACCCATGGTCGCCAACAAAACCCGCAAGACACGCTGGATGCGGTGCGCACCTACATGATGCAAGAGACCGGCGCTTACTACGACGAAGCCGCGGTCGCCGCTTTCATGGACCAGGGTCCCAAAATGGTGGACTTCTTCGAGCGTGAGACCGAGATGAAATTCATCCCCACGCTCTACCCGGACTACCACCCTAATGTGCCAGGCGGTGCTGCTATCGGCCGCTCCATCTTGGCGCAGCCCTACGACATCCGAGGCCTGGGCAAAGACATGCCGCGCTTGAAGCCCCCGCTCAAGACCATCACCTTCATCGGCATGATGTTCAACTCGTCCAACGCGGACCTCAAGCATTTTTTCCAGTTCACGAAATCACTGACGTCCTTTTTGTACGTGGCCAAACGCCTGGTCAATCACATCAAGGAACTGGCGCTGTACCAACGCGCCATCAACGTGACCAGTGGCAATGCGCTGGCCGCGCGTCTGGCCAAATCGACGCTGGACTTGGGCATTCCGATCCTGACCTCGACACCGGCCAAGCGGGTGTTGACCGAGAACGGCCAAGTGGTCGGCATGCTGGTCGGCGGCGAAGGGGGTGACCGCGAAATCCGTGCACGCCGAGGTGTGGTGCTCGCATGTGGCGGCTTTCCGCAAGACGTGCAGCGCATCGCCAAGGCTTACCCGCACCTGCAAACTGGCGGGGAACACCTCTCCCCCACCCCCGAAACCAACACGGGCGATGGCGTGCGCATGGCCGAGACCGCCGGTGCCGATGTGGACTTGCGTTTCAAAGACGCAGCCGCCTGGATGCCCGTGTCCAAAGTGCCATTTGGCAATGGCGAATTTGGCGTGTTTCCGCACTTGCTGGACCGCTACAAACCCGGCGTGATCGGCGTGCTGCGCAACGGCAAGCGCTTCACCAACGAATCGAACTCGTACCACGATGTGGGCGTGGCCATGATCGAAGCCTGCAAGGGTCAAAAGGAAACCGTGATGTGGCTGGTCTGTGACAAGACCACCTTGGGCAAATACGGGCTGGGCTTCGTCAAACCCGCGCCCATGCCCATTGGCAAGTACATCCGCAACGGTTACCTCTTTGAGGGCAAGACCTTGGCCGACCTGGCCCAAGTCACCGGCATCGATGCGGCGGGTCTGGAAGCGACCGTGCGCGAATACAACACGGGTGCCGTCAAAGGTGTGGACGAACAACATGCCCGAGGCACCACGGCCTTCAACCGTTATCTGGCCGACCCCAACCACCAGCCCAACCCCTGTGTGGCACCGCTTGAAAAAGGTCCGTTTTATGCAGTCAAACTGTTGATGGGCGACCTCGGCAGCTTCGATGGCATCCAGACCAGCGTGGTGGGTGAAGTCAAGAAAAGCGATGGTTCGGTGATCCCCGGTCTGTACGCCGTGGGCAATGACCGTGCCAGCATCATGGGTGGCAACTACCCGGCCGCAGGCATCACCCATGGCCCCAACATGGTGTTTGCCTATGTGACGGCCAACCACATCGCCGACAAGGTGGGTGCGTGAGATGAACACGCTCATCAAACCCTTGGTGGATCACCGCATCTACACGATTGCACTGCGCAAGATGCCGGAGTTTCTGGACGTCTTCAACCGCCTGGCCATGCCCATTTTGATGGAGACGCTAGGCCACCCCATCGGCTTTTATACGAGTCTGGTGGGTCCGCAAAACCAGTTTGTGCACCTGTGGGGCTACGACGATCTGGCGGACTATGAACGCCGCGGCCGTGCGCGCGACACGCATCCAGACTTCCCTGCGTATTTGCAGGCATCGGCGCACCTGATCACGGCGCAAGAGACGCGCCTGATCCGCAGCGCCCCCATGCCCTGCTGGAGCCCTGCATGAGCAGCGCCCCATTGGCCATCGTCACCGGCGCAGCCGATGGCATTGGCTGGGCCACAGCCCAGCAGCTGGCCCATGCGGGGTGGCGCGTGGCCTTGTTCGATCTGAACGATGTGCTCGCAGCTGAACGTGCGCAAGCCTTGGGTGCCCAACACTCGGGCTGGGCCTGCGATGTGACCGACGCGGACGCGGTGCAAGCGCGGGTGACCGATGTGGTGGCACGCCATGGCCGCATCGATGGACTGGTCAACAACGCCGGTATCGCCGACCAAACTGCGCCGACTTTGCAGCAAGACATCGCCGCGTTTGACAAGGTCTTGTCGGTGCATTTGCGGGGTGCCTTTCTCATGTCGCAACAGGTGATTGGGCAGATGACCCGGCAGCCGCGTGATGCACAAGGCAACCGAGGCGCCATCGTCAACATCGGCTCCATCGCCAGCTTTGGCGGCATTCCCCGTCGCAATGCCTATTGCGCGGCCAAGGCCGGCGTGCTCGGCATGACCCGGGCACTGGCCAGCGAATGGGCGCGCCGTGGCATCCGCGTCAATGCCGTGGCGCCCGGTTATGTGAAGACCGCCTTGGTGGCCAGCCTGGCCGAACGCGGCGCCATCGACGCCCAGGCGATTGCCCGCCGCACCCCCTTGGGACGCATGGCGGCACCCGAAGAAATTGCACAGGTGATCGCCTTTTTGGCGTCGCCCCTTGCCAGTTACATCACGGGCGCGGTGTTGCCGGTGGACGGTGGCTGGACCGCCTTGGGTGCGCCCGAGGCGGCATTGGGCCCAATTGAAGAAGATTAAAAAAGGAGACAAACAAATGTTGACGATCAATTTGTTCAACGGCCTGGTCTACGGCGCATTGCTCATCGTGATGTGCTCGGGCCTGGCCCTCATTTATGGCTTGCGCCGGGTGGTGAACTTTGCCCATGGCTCGCTCTAAATGATGGGCGATTACCTGGGCTATTGTTTTTCCCTGCACAGCAATTTCTGTGTGGCCCTGGTCGCCGCTCCGTCAATCATGGCCTTGTTCTGCGTGTTGCTGTACCGCTATGGTTTTCGCCTGCTGCAAGACCGCGATCCGCTCACGGTGGTGCTGGTCACTTTTGGCCTGCTGCTCGTGATTGAGGATCTGGTGCAAACCACTTGGGGCAAAAGCAACCTGTCCGTGCCAGTCCCTGAAGCCCTGGCCTTCAGCGTCGACTTGTTTGGCACACCCGTTCCCGCCTATCGCTTGTCTGTGATCGTGATCGGCTTGTTGGTGGCGCTGGGCTTGAGCCTGTGGCTGCGCTTTTCCAAGGTGGGTTTGTTTGTGCGTGCCGCCAGCACCGACCCGGTGACCACCTCCATGCAAGGCGTGAACACCGATTTTCTGAGCGCAGGCGTGGTGGGCCTGGGCACTGCGCTGGCGGGTCTGGCCGGTGTGGTGGCCGCGCCCTTCCTGTCCTTGTCACCGGCCATGAGTTCTGACGTGATCATCGACTCCTTCGTCGTGGTCGTGATCGGTGGCCTGGGCTCTTTGGCTGGCGCGTTCATCGCGGCCTTGGTGTTGGGCATGGTGCAGGCCATTGGCGCGGTTTACCTGCCCGATGCCGCCGTGCTGCTGCCCTTCGTTTTCATGATCGGGATCCTGATCTGGAAACCCTCCGGTTTTGCCGGCAGCCGCACTTGAACGACGGGAGTGGATGGTGATGAACTTGAAAAAATCTTCTCTGGGTGCCGTGCTGGCCTTGCTCTTGGGAGCAGCCGTCGCTTTTGGCATCACGTCGAGCACCCTTTTGTCGCTGCTCACGCAGTCCATCATCTATGCGGTGTTTGCGCTGGGTGTGGGCGTGCTGCTCAAGCAAAACGGCATGGTCAGCTTTGGCCACGCTTTGTTTTTCGGCGGGGCCAGTTACCTGATCGGCATCTTGCTGCAGTTGCAGCTCATGTCGGCCGAATTGGCCATTTTGGTGACCTTGCTGGCCGTGACGGTGGCGGCCTTCTTGATCGGGCTGGTGATCGTGCGGGTGCCGGGTGTGGCCTTTGGCATGTTGACGCTGGCCATCGGTCAGATGTTTTTCCTGACAGCTTCACGTGCACGCGGCCTAACCGGCGGCGCCGATGGTATGAACATCGATTGGCCTTCGCGTCTGTTTGGTTTTCCAATGTCACAGATGCTCAAGCCCGCCACGATGTTCCTGGTGTGCTGGAGCACCCTGGTGGTGGTGATGTTCCTGCTGGCATGGCTGATGCGGACACGTTTTGGCGGCATCACCGAGGCCGTGCGCGACAACGAAGAACGCGCCCGCTTCATTGGCATCACCACCTTGCTGCCTCGTGCTGCGGTGTATGCGCTGTCTGCCTTGGTGACCTCGGTGGCGGGTGTGCTCTCGGCCATGAACACCGGTTTTGTCTCCCCTGAAAGCATGCACTGGAGCCTGTCGGGTGTGGCTTTGATGATGGTGGTGGTCGGCGGCTTCAAGGCGCTGTGGGGGCCTGCTGTAGGTGCCGTGGTTTATTTCATGTTCAAAGACATTTTGGGCGAACACGCCACGCACTGGATGACGATTTTCGGCATGGCCCTGATCGCGGTCATCGTGTTCTCGCCCACCGGTGTGGCGGGCATGTTTGACCGATGGGTTCTGGGCAAAAAGCCTTCGGTCAAGGTCGGCGGCCACTGAGCGGGAGAACAGCATGACAAATTACGTATTGCAAGCACAAGACGTGGCCATTCACTATGGTGGGGTCAAGGCGGTTGATGGCGTGGACCTCACGCTTGAAAAAGGCCAAATCCGAGGCTTGATTGGGCCCAATGGCGCGGGCAAATCCACCGTGATCGATGCGATCACCGGCAGGCGCAAGCTCACCCGGGGCCAAGTCAGTTTGCTGGGGCAAGACGTGTCGGCCCTGGGCGTGGTCGAACGGCGCATGCGCGGCTTGTCGCGCAGCTTTCAACGCACCAGCATCTTCGGCCAAATGACGGTGTACCGCCAGATTGAGCTGGCATCTCACAAGATGGGTGTCAAAGATTCAGCGGCAGACGCCGAAGCCGTGCTCAACGAGCTGGAGCTGTGGTCGCTCAAAGACTCGCCGGCCGAAGATCTGGGCTATGGCGAGCAACGCCGTCTGGATCTGGGCTTGGCTTTGGTGGGGCGCCCCACGGTGCTGCTTTTGGACGAGCCCATGGCGGGCTTGTCGGTCAAGGAGTCACTGGATCTGGCCCAGCACTTGAAAAAACTCACCTCCAGCTGGGACGTGTCGGTCTTGCTGGTGGAGCACGACATGGATGTGGTGTTTGGCATCTCCGATGTGGTGACGGTGTTCGAGTTGGGCCGTGTGATTGCCAGCGGCGCGCCTGCCGAGGTGCGCGCCAATCCACGTGTGCGTGAAGCTTATTTGGGGAGCGCAGCATGAGCGCCTTGTTACATCTGAAAAACGTCCACGCCTACTACGGTGCGGCGCACATCCTGCACGGCCTGGATCTGCATGTGAACCCGGGTGAGCGGGTGGCCCTCATCGGGCGCAACGGGGTGGGCAAGACCACGGTGGTCAACACCATCCTGGGGCTGGCCAGTCTGCAAGATGGGCATGTGGCTTTTGGTGGCAAAGAGCACACCAAGCTGCGCGCCTACATGGCGGCGCAGCATGGCATAGCCGTGGTGCCACAGGGTCGGCGCATTGTGGCCAACCTGACTGTGGAAGAGAACCTGATCCTTGGCGCCGCTGTGGGTCGCAAGGGGCCTTGGACAGTGTCCGAAATCTACAAACTTTTTCCGATCCTGCAAGAACGCGCCCATACCCCGGGCACAGCCCTGTCGGGCGGCCAACAACAGATGCTGGCGGTTGGACGTGCGCTGATGGCCAATCCGGCCTTGATCTTGCTGGATGAGCCCACCGAAGGTCTGGCCCCCGTGATCGTGGACCAGCTGGCCGTCATCTTCAACCAGGTGGCTGACCAAGGCACGGCGCTTTTGTTGATTGAACAAAACATGAGTCTGGTCGTGCGTGTGGCTCGGCGTTATCTGGCCATGGCCAAGGGCGCCGTTGTGGCGCAGGGCGAGGTGGTCAATTCACGTGATGGCCTGCATGCACTTGAAAACCACGTCATGGTCTGAGTGCCTCCCGTTTTCCCCAACCGATGTCCGGACGGTTTCCGGCAAATTCCCACAAAAGGAGACAAGCATGTTCAAAATGAAAACCATCCAGCGTTCCCTCGTCGCTGCGGCCCTGATGGCTGCGCTGCCCATGGCGGCTGTGGCACAAGGCAAAGAGCCGGTCAAGGTCGGCCTGGTGTCGTCCAAATCGGGCGTTTTTGCGCAACAGGGTGAAGAGGTCATGCGCGCCATCAAGTTCGCCATCGACGAAGCCAATGCCAAAGGTGGCGTGGACGGTCGCAAAATCGAAGTGAAGGAAGCCGACGACGAAGGCACGCCAGATGCGGGCCGTCGCGAAGCGGAGAAACTCGCCCGAGACGGCTACAACCTCTTGATCGGTGCGATCCCATCGTCCATTTCGCTGGCCATTGCCCAGAACCTGGACCGCTGGGATGCGGCTTACTTTGTGGTGGCCAGCAAATCTGACAAGCTGACCGGTGACACCTGCAAGCCCCGCAGCTTCCGCACCAACCACTCGGACGCGATGGACATCGCGATGATCAACGCTTGGGCCAAGAACATCAAGGGCAACAAATTTGCCGTGATTGCAGCCGACTATGTCTGGGGTCGAGACTCTGGCGAGTCCTTCAAAAAAGCCGCCGAAGCTTCCGGCAAAAGCGTTCCATTGAGCCTGTACGTGCCCATGGGCACCAAGGACTTCTCGCCCTATATTGCCCAGCTCAAGGCCGCCAACGTGGATGGCATTTGGGTGGCCGAAATCGGCCGTGACGCCATCGCCTTCGTCAAGCAAGCCGAAGAATTTGGCCTGATCCCCAAGACACCGCTGATCGGTCACTCTTTGATCTTGAACTTCATGATCAATGCGACCGGCAAGGCCCTGGAGGGCACGCCTGGCACCACGGGTTACACCCCCGACATCGACACCCCCAAGAGCAAGGCTTTTGTGGCCGCCTGGAAAGCCAAGTTCAACCGCCTGCCCACCGACAACGAAGGTCAGGCCTACAACGGTGCGCAGGTCATGCTGGAAGGCGTCAAGCTGTCCAAGAGCAACAAACCTGAAGACGTGAGCAAGGCGCTGCGTGGTGCCCAACTGGACACCATCTATGGCAACGTGACCATGCGTGCTGCTGACAACCAACTGGTCTTGCCCAACTACGTGGGCCGCGCCAAGGTGGTCGATGGTGTGTTGCGCCCTGTGGTCGAGCAAACCTTCCCAGCGTCCATCGTTCCCGCAGCTTCGCCACTGTGCAAGATGTGAAGCCAAGATGATGTGAGAACCAAGCCGCCTGCGCTTCATGCCCAGGCGGCTTTTTTACGGGAGATTCAGTCATGCATATTTTGGTGACCGGCGCGACCGGCGGGATCGGTCGAGGCATCTGCGAGGTGCTGGCATCGCAAGGGGCGCAAGCACTGAAACTGACCGTGGCCAGCACACAAAACGGCGAACGGCTGTCGTCCTTGCTTCAGGCACTGGGTGACATGGGCGTGCAGGCGCAGGGCTTGGTGGGCGATGTGACCCGCCCCGAAGATGCACGGCGCATGGTGCAAGAGGCGCTGACCGGTCAGGGCGATCTGGACGCCTTGGTCTGCGTGGCGGGTGCATCAGGCCCCGCCAAGCTGGCCGACTTGTCGGTGGAGCAATGGGACTTGACGTTCAACCTCAACACCCGCTCGGTGTTCCTGATGGCCCAAACGGCTTACCCCTCGCTCAAGCGCACACGCGGCAGCATCACGGCCATTGCCTCCATGTCGGGCTTGCATCCGCATCCGGGCTATGGCGCTTATTCACCCGCCAAAGCTGCACTCATCATGCTGTGCAGACAACTGGCGCAAGAGTGGGGGCCAGAGGGCATTCGAACCAACACGGTGTGTCCGGGCATGGTCCGAACCCCACTGACCGAAGCGGTCTACCAAGATGCCGACACCAAAGCACAGCGCGAAGCGCTGGTGCCCATGGGGCGCATCGGTCGGCCCGAAGACATTGGGCAGGCGGTGCATTACCTGATCAGCGCGGGCGCAAGCTACGTCAATGGGCAAAACCTCGTGGTCGACGGTGGCGTGGCCGACCACATGCTGAGCATGATCCCGGGACGCCCCGGAAAACCCGCCGTGAAAGACTGACATGAATCCGACTTATCTCTCGCAATCGTTTGGCCTGCAAGGGCGTACGGCCTTGGTCACCGGCTCAGCCCGAGGCATTGGCCTGGCCATCGCCACGGCACTGGGGCACGCCGGGGCGCGGGTGCTGATCAACGACCTGCACACGCAAGCCGCAGAAGATGCCGTGCACACTCTGCAAGCACAAGGCATTGAAGCGCGTGCAGCCTGTTTTGATGTCGCTGATATGGCCGCTGTTCAGGCTGCCGCACAAGTGCTGGACACCGCGGGCTGGTCGGTCGACATCTTGGTGAGCAATGCAGGCAACCAAAATCGCAAAGCCCTGGTGGAGATGAGCCGGGAAGAATGGCAAAAAATCCAGGACGTGCATGTGGGCGGTGCGTTCAACTGCTCTCGGGTGTTTCTGCCCGGCATGTGTGCACGGGGTTTTGGCCGGGTCGTCATGACCTCGTCGGTCTCGGGCCAGGCGACCATGCCGCTGATTGGCGCTTATTCCACGGCCAAGGCGGCCTTGGGGGCCATGGCCCGCGCGATCGCGGTGGAATACGGCGCCAGCGGCATCACAGCCAATGCGATTGCCCCCGGCTTTGTGCGCACCGAATTCACCGCCGGTCTGCAGCAACGCGAAGGTTTTGAGGATTTTCTGCGTCAGGAGGTGCCTCAAGCGCGTTGGGCCACACCGGAAGACATCGCCCCTGTGGTCTTGTTTCTGGTGTCTCCCGCAGCAGCTTATGTGAATGGCCAGACGCTGGCGATCGATGGCGGCTTGCTGGCACAGATGTGAATTTCTCAAAAGTGCTTGGGCCCAAGCGGCAGAAGTGACAGGGCTTGGCCTCGGTATATTCGATACTTGAAGACTATCCCTTGGAGCAAGCATGAAAACAATCGGCATGATCGGCATCGGCATGATGGGCCACGGCATCGCGAGCAATTTGCTCAAGCACGGGCAAAGCCTCACGGTGCTCGAGCACCCGGGCAACCAGCCGCTGGACGCCCTGCTGGCCGCAGGTGCGCGGACCTGCAAAACACCCCAGGCCCTGGCCGCGCAATCGGATGTGATCATCTTGTGCGTCACGGGCACACCTCAAGTGGAAGCCGTGCTGCTGGGTGATGACGGTGTCTTGAAGGGCATGCGCCCGGGCACCATCGTCATTGACTGCTCTACCGCAGTGCCCGTCTCCACCGAAAAAGTCGCGGCCATGGTCATGGCCCAGGGCGGGCAGTTTCTGGATTCGCCCATGACCCGCACCCCCAAGGAAGCCGCCGAAGGCCGCCTGAACTTGCTGGTGGGTGGTGACGCGGCGCTGTTTGAAACCTGCAAGCCCATCCTGTCGTGCTTTGCAGAAAACATCGTGCACACCGGCCCCATCGGTTCGGGCCACCGCATGAAGCTTTTGCACAACTACGTCTCGCTGGGCACGGTGACCTTGCTGGCCGAGGCCGCTGCCTGCGCGCAGCTGTCAGGCGTGGACGCCCAGACCTTTGTCGATGTGCTGGCCATGGGCGGCGGCTGGGGCGCGGCGCTCGACCGCCTCAAGCCCACGCTGGCCACCGGCGACACCTCGGGCCTGCGCTTTTCGATGAGCAACGCGCTCAAAGACCTGAGCTACTACAACCAGATGGCCATGGACACCCATGCCGACCACACGGTGGCGCAGGCGGTCAAAAACACACTGGAGGCCGCCTGCAAAGAAGGTGACCCGAACGCGCTGGTGCCCGAGCTCATTGGCTTGTTGGTCAAACGCCAAATGAGCTGATCGGACATGTCAGCCCCTCAAGAAGCACTGGCTCCCCGCGACTGGATTGCTGGCCTTGAAAAAGGTTTGCACATCATTGAGGGCTTTGACGCCGCACACCCACGCTTGACCGCCACCGAAATGGGGGAGCGCTGCGGGATGACCCGTACTGCGGCACGGCGGTACTTGAAAACACTTGTCCATCTGGGCTATGTCGGCACAGACGG
>ERZ1034361.1250-NODE-1250-length-13955-cov-2.902003_pt1 | contig 13955 bp, 15 predicted proteins | sample MGYA00520617_ERZ1034361 | MGnify/ENA primary metagenome ERZ1034361 (study PRJEB33736, sample SAMEA104284507) | Azolla filiculoides | biome: Urban; feature: Water surface; material: Ditch water | place: Netherlands | collected 2015-10-28 | depth 0-0.1 m ... | reverse complement strand
GGGTTCTCATCAATCATCGAGCAGATTGATTAACGCTAGTAAATACTTGGTTAGCGGGGTAATTCTACCCTGCGCTAAGTAAGGATACTATATGGCAGAAGAACAACCAAAAGAACGTAAGAAGGCAGTGAACGGTAAAGCTAAAGGATCTGGCTTTGAAAGTACCATTGCGAAACTTTTTTCCGATACTTTCCAGCCCTTACAATTCCGTCGGTCACAATCCTCGGGTGCTATTCTCGGTGGTAAGAATGCATGGATGATCAATCGATTCAGCAATGATGCACGCACCTTATTTGTAGGTGACATTGTCCCAACCAACGAGGTTGATGTACAACGTGCTGAAGGCTGGCGCTTCCGCTTTACCATTGAATGCAAGTTCTATAAAGAGCAAGACTCCTTCACCTCACTATTCAAGAACCCTCAAATCAAGGGTTGGTTCGAGCAAGCATTCGCCGATGCTCAAAAAATTGATGACAAGCTAGCATTGCTGGTCTTCAAGTTCAATCACACCCCAGTGTTCGTTGCATTCGAAACCTCGATCGAACCGCCGGCTACGGTTTCATCTCTGGTAGGATTGTGTTATAATTTGCTCGATGCTGACGGAAACGTTGTCGGCAAACGTCGTCTTCACATTGCATTGCTCACTGAGCTGCTTGAAGATCAATCCTGGTGGAAAATTGTACCTGAGGTAATTAACTTTGAATAATGTGTGCATCGGTCTGTTCGGTACATGTGGTAGCAGCACATGGCGTAAAGACTTCATTACAGTATACGAGCCGAAAGGCATTAACTTCTACAACCCACAGGTAGTTGAGTGGAAACCGGAAGATGCAGCAATCGAAGCAGAACATCTTGTCAATGATGACATCGTTCTGTTCCCGGTTACAGCTGAAACTTACGGCACCGGCTCCCTTGCTGAAACAGGCTTCTCTATCATGCGCGCCGTTCGTTCAGCTGAAAATCGTTTCGTCGTGGTCTTTGTTGACCCGAAGGTCGATGAGGTATTAGTCGGTGAGAACCCGGCTACCGCCAAAGAATCCATGCGCTCTCGTGCACTGGTCTTGGCCCACCTCAAGAAGGTCAATCACCCTAATGTGTTTCTAGTCAACAGCCTAGCTGACATGCTCGAGTTGAGCGTTAAGCTATATGGTGTTGCTGAAGCCATGAAATCAATTCGCACTACATACCATAAAGGCTAATCATGAACGCAAAGAAAGCAAAGGCAATCCGCCGCCTCCTCAAATCAGCTGTTGCAGCAAAGATGGAGAAGGGCGATGAGGTAAAGGAGATTGCATACGTCGAGGTTGAAAAGAACCGTAAGTATGCATTGCTGCCGACCAACAACGGCAAGGAAGAGCATATTCAAATTGCTCCGGGAACTATCATGGCCTCGAATGATTCAGTGCGCGGTGTCTATCTTGCGCTGAAGCGTGGTCTTGAAAAAGGTGAACGCCAACAGAAAGCTTCATAAGCAAAAATAAGGGGAAAGAACGCGAACTCTTTCCCCTTCTAAAGCTAAGCTGTTCAACAGTTTGGCAACTCGCAAAAATCACTTAGTGGCTGAACAAGATTATTTATACTGTTCAAAAGTGACGGCTCAAACATTGTTTGCTCCGATAGGTCTACAGCGTACCGTGAAAGATGCTGCCGCAATTCATCGCGCGAATCATCCTTAATATACAACTGACAGGCGGTAACCAGTCCGTTCCAGGGGTAAGGAAGTTGATAGAGCAGGACTTGGTTATAGTTGCTCTATTGTGAATCTTCCAGTACATCTCGTTTAAGGGAGCTCTGTACACCCACGCTGTAGCACGTAGCAGGCACCATAGCTATCGTTAACGAGTTCTCGCAAAAATCCTCATGAGAACCGCTACAGGGCATACCACCACTGTATCCTATAACCAGTAGGACGAATCGCCTAATCGCCTCGTTCTATTTGTCAGCCAATGTCCCAGATGAGGAGCTTACGGCTCCTCGGCGGTAGTAGCATATGTGCTTGTTACTACCGGGAAAGCGTCTACGTCTGCGGGACACATGATGAGAGCTAATCTTACTGCTATTGAAACAGTTTGATTAGTATCGAAGCTGGGTAAAGCGTAACCTGGGCCAGCGAATCATTGATTCACATGTGAGCACATAAGAGTGAAATTTTTGCTCTTTCTTTTCGCGCCGGATAGGCGCACTGTCTCTACTCTTAGACTCTTCTACCTCATACCCAATCAATACCAACTGAACAACTACTAGATCTAGGTAATGGGAGTGCACTCCCATTACCGCTCTTGCACCTACAGGTGCAAGAGCTATGTGCTACGGGATGCAATGGGAGGGTGGCACTAAAGTTTGAGCAGTTCTGATTGTTTAAAGAGCAGATTGATCACCAGAAGATGGGAACCTGCTTCTTCAAAAATTCACCAACCTCTTTGAAGCGTTTGTTGAGGAAGTCTACAGCCTTCTCACGTTCAATAGGAGTCATCATCCAAATGTCATCACGGGTGATGGCTCCACGGAAGTAATACTGGATCTGTAGCATCTGATCTACCAGAAGTTCGTTCTCGCGAGTAAAGGAGTTGAGAACTAAAGCGATCTCACTCTGGTCGTTTGCCTCAATTACCCGTAGAAAAAAGAAATCGGATCCAGCTCGAGGTTGTGATCATATGTCTCGCCGCAATCCTTGCACTTCAGCGGTACCTTGAAGTTATAGCCCCAAGTATCGGTCTTGGCCATGTTTGAGTAAATTTCATTCAACACAGGCTTCGAGATAGCTTCGAACCATTCGGTGATCATCCGCTTATCGGTAACAATGATCGGGTCACCACCTTCAGGATTTGTCACCTCAACGGAGTTGATCACAGCAAGGATGTCTGTCAGGAAGACCTTCTTCAGCTGTTCATCACTTGGGCTCTTGTTGTCAGCTTCGAGCTTAGCAATCTCTTGCTTGAGGTATACCACCTGCATAGCATCTTGGTATGTCGGTGGCTTAGCATGAACAATTTGTCCATTGCTCAGCTCAAACCGATACAGCATATCCGCATGATCAATAATGTCATTGTTCGGATTGATCAGCTGTTGCTCAAGGTTGATCTCATACGTATGCACCTTCGATTGACGGCAAGTGTGCATTGAAGAGATGGATAGCTGTGAGCCATAGGTGACAAGACGCAGATATGCAAACAGTGCATCAACGTCCTTGGTGATCAGGGCTTCTGGGTTCTGAATGTCAGGAATACATTCCATGCATAGCTCACGGATGATCTTACCTGAGTACAGCAAGTCAGCTGAACGGAGCTTCATCTCAGCCAATGCGGACATCGGCTTGACCTGAATTTCACCATCCTTGATATGATCGGCAAGGACACCGGGCTTGTAGAACTTACCCTTTGATGGGAGTTGGAAGACCCGACCAGGGAGCTTAACCTGAGCAAGCAGTGGGTTGAAATGAGGTTGTGACATGTAGTCTCCTATGGTATTGAGTATTACTTACCTTTATTTATTGACCCAGGACGGATCGATTTTGAGGCTGTTTTGATGGTAGGCTTGCCGAACATTCCTTCTTGAGTCATGCCCATCCGTCGAATAGGCATAGGGATCACTCGCCATAGCGGACAGGCCTTGACAAGCTCAAAGGGGAAGATTGGCTCTTCGCCCTGTAGCATTCGGCCTTCATTGAGGCGTAGGGCCCATTTCAAAAAGACTTCCTTGAACGGCAACGGCTTAAGTGGTAATGCATCAAGGTCGAGAACCAGCAAGTCCCGGCCTTCGATTGGTAACATGGCAAGGCCGCTTAAGGATTCATAGGCCTTGACAATTAGGCTTGAGTTCCCAAGAACGATGCCATAAGTTTTAAGAATTTTCGCATCCATCTCCATGGTAAATACCCTCATCGTAGTAGTTTTACTATTTAGCATTGGTAGATCATATGGCAATGGATGACAAAGAACTAAAGAAAATAGCGGACTCGCTGCATGAGACAGCACGAGCCCAGCAAGCCGTCAATCGTGGCCTGCATGATGCTTACAAAGGTATCACCGCCTTTGAGAAAGCGCTTGATGACGCGAGCAACGGTGCTATTGATGATACTGTCAAGTCCTTAAAGGCCCTTATCAAGAACTCTGGTGCATTGACTGATGCACAGCTTGATCAAGTTAAGACAGCCCGGCAAGCCAAGGATCAGCTAGCAAACCTTGTCAAACGTCAGATTGCTCTTGAAGAAGCCCAAGCTGATTACACCAAGGCTATTAAGGATGCAGAGGATGCACAGCTTGATGCAACGAAGCTGGCACTCAAGAAGGCTAACGAGGATAAGAAGTTAGCCAACACGATGAAGAAGTTGGGTATCAGTGTAGATGATACCATTACTGCTCATGAGAATTTAAAGCGTCAGCTGAATGCACATCGTACTATTCAAGCTGGTGTAACCAATGAAACCAAGAACCTAAACAAGTTTAGCTCGAAGGCTGGTAAGGCCATTGAGGCATTGGGTTCAAAGGCCATTGAAGGTGCTGAGAAGTTTGCATCAGCAGGCTTTGCATTGGGCATGGCCGAGAAGGCTATCAAGGAAGTCTACAATCAAGCTGTACGCTTGTCCGATCGTGGTATGTTGATGGCTATGCGTGCTATCAACGTGGGTGCTATCAAGCTTCGCTTATCAGCTGAAGAGTTTGAAAAGATCATTCAATCCAACATGAACATTGTCACCTCATTGGGCGGTGGTGTACGTGGTATCGACCGCTTTACTGATGAGCTGAAGTTTGCCAGCCAAGGGCTGGAGTTCATGGGTAAGAATGCAGCCGAGGTTGGGGCAAAGAATATGCAAGCACTTGCACGTGCAGGTGTTGGGCCAAATTCAAAAGCCCCGGGCATGGAAGGCGTGTATCGCAAGAACATCGTTGAGATGAACAAGCAGTTCAAGCTATTCCATGCAGGCTTTGGTGATAGCATTGATGACTTCGCTGCGTACTATGACACTGTGCTGCAAAGTGATGAAGTTCAGCAAAAGATGAACACGCTTGATAGTAAGGGTGTTGACCTAATGATGCAAGAGCTTCGGACACGTACTGAGAACTTGCGTGTCATGGGCATGAACAATCAGCAGATCACTGAAATGAGCAAGCGGATGGAGGAGATGTACAATCCGCGCAAGAATAACCAAGGTGAACGCATTAAGCAAAATGCAATGGCTGGTAATGCCTTCAACACTTTGACATCATCTGCTTCTGCTGGTGATGCAGCTATCCTACAAAAACACAAAGGGTTATTCGACCAAGTCAATCAAGCGAAGATGATGGGTGATACCAACACCGCTAAGAACTTGATGGCTACCAAAGAAGGACAAGAGCTTGCTGAAGCAATGAAGCGAGCGAATGATAAGCAAGTGCAGGACGGTATCAAGAGCGGTAACATGATGCAGAACTATGCAGCAAACGAATTTATCTCGCAAGCAGGTGAGATGATCTCTAGCTGGATGGATATGGGTGATGCTTCGCTGAAGAAGGGTCGTTCAGGTGCACCTAACAAGGTTGATAGCCCAGAGGTTGCTGAATGGAAGAATAGTGTAAAGGCTATGACCGGTGAAGGATCGGCTGTAGCCGATGCATTTAACAAGCTACGCTCGGTTGTTGATCAAATTACAAGCTTGATGAGTAACCCATTTACCTCAGCAATTACTGCCTTCATAGCCGGTGTTTTAGCCATGTCTAGCACGGTGCGTGGTGCCTTGATGGGAGCCATCCGTGGGATGGTTAGTGCTGTTACAGGTGGCGGTGCAGGCTTCGTGGCTGGAATTCGTGGATTGTTGGGCGGCATCATCGGGATGCTTAAAAAGATCCCAGGTGTTGGTGCAGCTTTAGCCGGTATCGAAGGTGCATGGGATGGTTTGAATACCAGCACCGAAGATTACTACAAGCGTTCGGGCATTGATAGCGAAGCATCACATGTACCACAATGGCTGAAAGACACCGGTGTTCGTACATTAGGTGTGCTGTCGGACGTTGGTGCTGCAGCCGGCCGTGGTGTTACCTTCGGTGCTTGGGATCCTTCTAAGAACTTTGCTGATAAGCAGCAAGCAGCCGCCGCTGCACCAACTGCATCTGCTACACCTGCTCCAGCATCAGCTCCACAAGCTTCAGCTGCATCTGCTACACCGCTAGGAAACCTGATTGCTAAGGGTGAATCAGGTGCCGCAGGCTATAACGCAAACAATAAGGGAACCCAAGGTAACCGTATCATTGCTGGGGATAAGCAAGACTTCAGCCAAATGACAATTGGTGATGTGATGAAACGTCAGTCCTTGCCGAAGGGTGACCCTAACCGTTTGTTTGCGGTTGGTAAGTATCAGATGATCCCAGGCACCTTTAAGGAAGCTGTAAACTTTTTGAAGTTGGATCCCAACACCCAGTTTACACCGGATGTTCAAGAGCAAATGTTCCAGTATTTGATCATGAAGAAGCGTCCGAAGATTGGTGACTACATCTCTGGTAAGTCAAATGACTTGAATGGTGCAATGCTGTCTGCATCACAAGAATGGGCATCTGTTGCGGACCCACGCACCGGCGCTTCATATTACGGTGGTGCCAATAGTGCCTCTATCAGCACTGCACAAATGTCATCAGCATTGCAACAGATGCGAGCAGGTGGCAATGCAACCACAGTAAATACAGCACCAGTTCAAACCGCAATGGCTAATGTCCCGAATGGTGCTAATGCAGCACCACCTGTAAATGCAGCTAATGCAGCAGTACGCCCAGGTACACCAGGTGCAAATCAGGATAATGATGCCGTGTCAGAGCTGAAGCGCCAAACTCAAATCTTGTCTACTATTGCTGCAAATACTGTTGCATCTCAAGGCATCGACCGTCGTGGTTACAAGCAGAATCAAGAGTCTGCTGTTGCATCGGCATAATTTTTAAGCTTACTAAATAATAGCATAGCGATTTATTAGGATACCACAATGGCAGGAATCTTTACTGATGTCTGGCGGATTGTAAAACCGGCTCCACCGAAGTCGGGTTACGTACATGCAAACCCAGAAGACATGAAGTTGTACAGCAACTTCAGTTGGTACACCAAGGTGATGAAAGGTGCTTCATCTCGGTTCTCAAAGTACACGCAATACAAGAACATGGATCACGATGTTTTCGTGGCTCGTGCATTGGATACCATTGCGGAAGAAATGTCTCAGGTTGACGTTAAGTCTGACCTGCCGTTTGAAATTGTTTACCAGAACGAAGCTGATGAGGAAGTACCAGAGCACATTGTTACAACAGTTCGTGCAGCCCTTCGCCAAGACTTAAGCCGTTTGCTGTTTGACATCACACGTGCTGCGGTCAAATATGGTGATTGCTTCTTCCGCAAGACATCTGACTTCAAGCGTTGGCAATATATTGACCCTAATGACATCATCGGGGTCTCGATGCAAAAAGATACTGGTCAGATTGAATTCTACCAGCTGCGCAATGGCGACAAGAATAAGCAAGGTGCATTCGGTGACGTAGAGCTCGTGCCAGCCGCAGGTATGGTACACTTCTCCTTGTCAAGCAACATGGGTGAATCCGGCCCATTCGGTGAATCGGTGCTGCAACCTGTGATCAAGGCTTACCGCCACCTGTCGTTGCTCGAAGACGCGGTTATCATCTATCGTATTGTTCGTGCTCCGGAACGCCGCGTGTTCATGATCGACGTAGGTAACATGCCGCCACAACGTGCCCGTGCATACCTTGAGTCTATCAAGAACGAAATTCGCCAGAAGCGTGTGCCGAATGAATCAGGTGGTCAAGAGAAGATTGACTCCACCTACAACCCGATGTCCATGACTGAAGATTACTTCTTCATGCAGACAGCCGAAGGTCGTGGTTCAAAGGTTGATACACTGTCAGGCGGTGAAAACCTTGGTGAAATCTCCGACTTGAACTACTTCCAGAACCGGTTCTTGCAAGGTCTCCGTATCCCATCAAGCTACATGCGTGGCTCGAATGACAACGGTGCCCAAATTCAAGACGGTAAGGTTGGTGTAGCATACATCGAAGAATTACGCTTTGCAAACTATGTCTCGCGCTTGCAGGCCAAGCTCGATAGCACATTCGACAAGCATTTCAAGGCATACCTAAAGTCAGCCGGTCTTAACATCAGCCCACAGCTGTTTAAGATCAAGCTGAACGATCCGCAGAACTTCAAGGACTATAAGCAGGCTGAAGTAGATGAGAAGCTCATCTCTAACTTCAACAACTTAAAGGATGTCAAGTACATCTCCAAACGTTACTTGCTGCAACATTACCTTGGCTGGACTGAGGACGAAGTACAGGTCAATGAAGCAATGCTCAAGCAAGAGCTGGCAATCCCAGAAGGTGGTATCGCAGAACGCCTTGGTGAGCTCCGCATGATGTACGATGACAAGTGGTTGGAAGGTCGTCCGGACATTAAGGTTGCTGATACATATGAGGACTTCACAGCTGAAACAACTAAGGCTGGTGAAGAAGGAGAGGAGGCCCCACCAGAGGATGAAGCACCAGAAGGTGATGATGGTGGGGATGAAGGTGGATCCGAAGATAAGGCAGGCGGTGGGGAGGACAAGGCTGAAAAGGGTGATAAGGGTGAGGAGGCTCCTGAGAAGGAAGAAAAACCTGAAGAACCGAAAAGCCTTGACCAGCTAGACAAAGCCATCAACGGATAAATGATTTGCTGATATGCTGTTGTAAATAGCAGCATATCAGCTTATTTTAGTTTAGGAGCAGACATGAGCAAAGAACTCGTACTAATTGAATCCATCAGCCCAGCAAAGGCTAACCTGATGGTTGAAGAACATTCGTCATCGAAATCATCATTCCTCAGCGGCATCTTTATGCAAGCTGACATGGTCAACGGCAACAACCGTACTTACCCGCTTGCTGAAATTTCTTCAGCTGTTGATAACATCAACAAGCGAATCACCGAAGGCTATTCAGTCTACGGCGAGCTGAATCACCCAGACAATCTTCAGATTGACCTGAACAACGTTTCGCACATCATCACTGAAATGTGGATGGATGGTGCAAATGCAATGGGCAAGGCCAAGATCATCGAGAACCACCCGAAGGGCCAGATCGTTAAGGCTATCCTGGAAGCCGGCGGTAAGCTAGGTGTTTCATCCCGCGGTACCGGTAACGTAATCGAAGGTCGTGTAAATGGCTTCTCCATTGTGACCGTTGACGTGGTTGCTACCCCATCAGCACCGAATGCTTACCCAGGTCATGTCATGGAATCCTTGACTGACAATCGTAAGATCATGACCCTGGCTGAAGCTGTGATTCATGATGCCAAGGCTCAAAAGTACTTCAAGTCCGAACTCGCCAAGTTCTTCGAGATGCTGACTGGCCAACAAATCAAAGGTAACTAACATGGGCAAAGATTGCAAACAAGCAGCACACCCATCAAAACCCGGGTATGTATATGACCCGGAGTTAAGTGATGATATAACTGCTGGGTTCACTGATGATCACGGTGAGCAAACATATGTTAAGCGCGATCAATTGCCATCAAACCACCCTGAAGCAAAAGCAAACTTTAAGAAGGTCAAGGAATCAACTAATATGAACATTCTCAAGAAGATTGTGGCTCTTCAAGAAGCTGCACAAGCCGAAGAACAGGCTGGTAAGAAGTTAGATGCTTATGAAACTGTTCTTGCGATTCTCGACAATAAGCTTAATACTGCTGGGTCCCATCCAGTTGATAGCAAGCAGCATGTTCAATGCACCCTACTCGGTGATGAAGATAATCTTCGGTTATTCTATTGTGCCATTTATAATGCCGAGCCGACTGTAACTGAAATTGAAGCATATGTGCTCTTCAACAAGAAGACTCGCGATGTTTCATTCTATGATCATCATACCCGTGAAATTTATATTGACGGTAAGCATATCGGTAGCTTGAATGATACTGAGCTTCTTGATAAATTTGTTGATGAGTACAGGTTGGAAAGTGGCAAAGCTGGAGCAGGTGCTTGTGAAGCTTATTACGATGTACTGAAGGCCATGTAACCATGGGTGCTACCATCAATCCGCTTGAAAAGTACCTGCTGCCGCCGAACACGCTGACGTTCGAAATGCTTGAAGAAGCATTGAATATGTCAAAGGTTCATGTGTCGCAGGTTGATAAGAAGGACTTCCCGGAGCTAACAGGATCGGTGTACACTATTCGCAACGAGTCACCTATCATTGATGAGCTGATCACACTATTGGGCATCCCGCGTGATGGTACAGCTTATAAGATTCGTACTGGCTTTATGGCGTATGACCCTGATCACAAGATCCTGTTCTTCTCACGCTTTAAGTACGACCTACCGGCTTACTTAGGCAAACGACCTGCTAAGTAATGATTCAATGGCCGCTTGATGCGGCCATTATCATATACTAGTTTGTGACGATCGAAGCTGTTAGTACCACTCCCTAGGCATAGTTTGCACGCTGGACCAAGCCGATCAATTCGGCCCCAAATGCAAACCTAGGGATGGGTAACTAAGTTTTGCTTATCAATTTTTCATCAATTTTGAACATTACTAGTAAATAACTATGTTAACAAATCGGTTAGCATATCTAACCCAACTCGAGAACGGAGACAACGCATGGATGAAATCCTCAAAAAGCTGCTAGAGTCCGATGTTCTGAGCGAAGAAACCAAGACTGAACTGCAAGAGCAATTTAAGTCAGCGGTTGATGCATACCTCACCGAGGAACGCACTAAGCTCGAACAACAGATTACTGCACAGCTTACAGAAGAATTCGTTAAGGCTCAAGAACAGCTGACAGAAGCACTCGATGTAAAAATCGATGCATTCCTGACCGCTGAATTTGATGAACTTAAAGAAGACATCAATAAGTTCCGTGACCTCGAAGTCGAATATGCCGAAAAGTTGGTTGAGGAAAAAGAAACCCTCGCAACCCAACTGAGCGAAGAGCTTGATCAACTCGTTGATAAGCTTGATGCTTTCCTGGAAGTACGCCTTGATGAAGAGTTCTCTGAACTCAAGGAAGACATCAGTGAAGTTAAGAAGCTCGAATTTGGCCGTCGTATCTTCGAAGCAATGGAATCCGAGTTTCGCAAGCACCGTGTTTCAGATACCAGCAAGCTGGAAAGCGATCTGGCTGAAGCTAAGGAACAGCTTGATGACGCAAAACGCCGCCTTGGTTCAATGCAGCGTGAACGTGTTGCCGAAGCCCGTAACAGCAAGATGGAAGAACTTCTTTCCCCACTTAGCGGTAACGCTAAGGAACAGATGAAGATCATTCTGTCCAATGTTGCAACAGAAAAACTTGATGAAGCGTACAAGGTTTACCTGACACGCGTACTCAAGGAATCCACCGCAGCCGTGGTGAAGACCGAAGAAGCTAAGAAGGAACAGTTGTCGGAATCTAATGAGCAAGTTGCAGAAGCAACCCTTATTACCGGTAACGATGTGTCCGACGATGCAGATGACGTCGCGACACAACCTGATCAGCTCTCCCGTATTCGGAAGCTGGCTGGTTTAGCCTAACCAAAACTTAATCCTTTAGGAGACTGTAAATGAAAGAACTTCTTGAATCCAAGGTTTGGCAAGGTACCAAGCAAGCTCTGCTTGAAGGCCTTGACGACCGCCGTCAAAAGATCGTATCCACCGTGCTTGAGAATCAACGCAAGCACCTGATGGAAACCCCAGCTGCTGATATTACCGGTACCGGTAACATTGGTAACTTCCAGAAGATCGTGATGCCGATGATCCGTCGTATCATCCCGGGTACTATCGCAACTGAAGTTGTTGGTGTTCAGCCAATGACCGGTCCGACTGGCCTGATCTTCTCCATGCGTTATGTCTACAAGAACAACGCAACTGTTGCTGCATCTGAAGCTCCTGGTGGTAACATCGCAGTTGATGACGAAGCTTTCGGCAACACATCGTCCACAGCACCGTTCGCATCCCGTATGCGTCGCTTCTATGCTGGTGGCGTGACCCCGGCTGCTTCTGGCGGTATCTACGGTGGTTCTGCAGGCGTTAACGTCGGCGGCCCGTTCACACCGGCTGGTGCATTCAACCTCGCTTCCGCTCCGCTGTCTGGCGAAGGTGGTGACGTTGTTGACATGGAATCCTTCCCAGGTCGTTCCATGGGTATCCAAGTGCTTCGTCAAGCTGTTGAAGCAAAGACCCGCAAGCTGCAAGCTAAGTGGTCGATCGAAGCTATGCAGGATCTTTCCAGCCAACACGGTCTGGACCTGGAAGCTGAAATCACCCAAGCTCTGTCCGCAGAAATCGTACACGAAATCGACAACGAAATCGTTACCGATCTGATCAAGCTGGCTGGTACTACCGAAACCTTCGATATGGCTGGTGCCTTCACTGGTACTCCGCACTATATCGGCGATCGTCACGCTGTTCTGGGTGTTCTGATCAACAAGGTTGCAAACGACATCGCTGCAAAGACACGTCGTGGTGCTGGTAACTTCATCATCGTATCACCGCAAGTTGTTTCAGTTCTTCAATCTGCTGCTAAGTCTGTGTTCGCACCGGCTGTTAGCGGTTCGTTTGAAGGTCCGAACAACACCAAGCTGGTTGGTACCCTGAACGGTACTATCAAGGTTTACTCCTTCCTGTTCGACGCATCCTTCGGTGCTGTTGCTGCAGGTTCGGCAATCCCTGGTGGTGCTACCGCTTCTTCGCAGATCGTTCTGGTCGGCTACAAGGGCGGCAACGGTGAAACCGACGCAGGTTACTTCTACTGCCCGTACATCCCGTTGATGACTTCCAACACCGTTGTGGATCCACAGACCTACAACAACCAAATCGCTGTGCTGACTCGTTACGGCAAGGCTACATTCACATCGAATGCATCCTCCCTGGCAAACTCAGCTGATTACTACGGCAAGATCGTAGTAAACAACCTGACCTTCCTGTAATCGGAAGCCGGCCGCAAGGCCGGTCAGGCTGGGCTACAGTGTCCCACAAATAAAAAGGCCACCTTCGGGTGGCCTTTTTCTATGCTTGATTGTTTGTTACTTCATATCAAGCTTGCGCATCAGAAGCTTGATAAGCATCCAGTCTTGGAAGTACACCTGCTTACCAGGGACTGCTGACTTCAGCAAGTGATCACGATGGTCATCATCTTCAGCATAGTCATTGATGAGCTGAATCAGCTCAGCTTGATTCTCAGCAGTGCAGGGGACCGGTGAGTCATTGCAGCAAGCATTGGACATTTCCTCGCTTGCTTGCTCCAGCACAGAGCCGAAGACATCCTTTTCGGTAGTATTCAGCATGGCTTAACCCTCGACCTTGAGCCAACGACCATCGGCTTGCTTTTCGTACTTCTGGCCGTAGCCAGTGCCCAGTTTCGGATAACCATGTTGCTTCCACGAAGCTTCGGTCATATTGGCCCAGGGGCCTTGTTTGGTCTTGGCATCGTACATCACTGTAGTGTACTTGTCACCGAAATCATCCGTGTCACCGAGAGGAGACATCCAATACTTAGCAGCCATGGTATTCACCTTGTTTGTTATGATGGAATGATTATAACAGGAACTTGAGGTCAATGTAAACAGGCTGATGCATCTTCCCGAGCCCAATATAGCTTGCTATAGCCATTTAATTTTTTCCATAGCCCAAGCTTTTTGAGTTTCAATTGTACAACAGCATATGAGCGTTGCTCACGTTTACAATAATCATCAACCCATTCTTTAAGTTCAAGTGCATTTGCACCTTTATTGCAAATTCCAGTGTATTGCTTAATAAGCTCATCTGTTTCGGCTTTAGAAAAACCTTGATCGCAAGGTGCTATATAAAACCCGTTCTTTACAGCGTACTTCCGATATTCTTCAGGATGAAAAAATTTGAAACGCTCGTTATCATGTTTGAACAGCCATGCATGTGATGGGCGATAGCAACCGTTATCAAGACGTTCACATTTGATAAGATCTTTGAAATAATCAGTAGCAAAGTGCTTAAAATGGTGTTCTACTCCACA